>Ga0065711_1000497_pt1 | contig 101655 bp, 41 predicted proteins | sample Hoacrofraction12_FD_59098 | JGI IMG/M metagenome (GOLD analysis project Ga0065711, IMG submission 59098) | Hoatzin crop microbial communities from Cojedes, Venezuela - Epithelial fraction 12 v2 (version 2) | ecosystem: Host-associated > Birds > Digestive system > Esophagus > Crop | place...
TTCCTGTGCCTCAGTTTGTGCCCATTACCCCTTGTCCTGTCACTGGGCACCACTGAAAAGAGCTTGGCCCCATCCTCCTGACACCCACCCTTCAGATATTTGTAGGCATATTATATATTATATTATAATTATAATTATAATTATATATGGATGTTAATTATATTAGATTTTCCTGCTATACACAGTATGTTTAATGCTTTTTGGTCATAAGCAAACAATTGCTGGAGGCAAAATAGAAAAAAGATCTTTCCAGCACATGAAAAATAGGCCTTCGGTGGTCACGTATACTTTTAGGAGCTCCTCTAGTATTATATTAAAACTATTAAAAAGTCTGATTATCCTCTAAATGTTAAACTTTAAACAAACTTTTAACATAAAAGTCTGTAATAAAGCTACCTGTTTTTTAATCTAATTTCATTAGCCTCATTAAAAAGGACAATGCTGGTGTAGCTTCCACTTACTGATATTACAGAAACTTGTACTCTTAGCACTAATTTATTCAGTTATAACAATATATTGTGTTGTTATTACAATGCAGAAGATATAAAATATTTTTAATAATTTATGTAATCTTTTCTTACATCATCTCTCCTGTTTATTAAGCCCCTAGTTAGACTGGTATAAAGCAATATTATGCCTTTTTCAGTCAGCTTCTTTAGGACATTCAGTGATTAAGAAACAAAGTTCAAAGTATAACATTTGGTTTTAAGTACTCTATTTTTTGTTTTATTCAATGATTGTATGTAATGCAAGGACAATCAAAGCTTCATTGTGCTGGGAGGTGTGTGTACATAACAAAACAACAATACTGCATTAAATAACCAGTCATCAATATTGCTTCACCTTGTCAAATACCTTCTTTGGAAACAGATCTGACAATAAAAGGGTGTAATAATAGCAGCTTCCACACTGGTTTGTTCTTTTGTCATACACTTATGATGTGAAAAACGTTTTGTTGACTTCCTTTTAAAACGCATAACCCAATATTAATAGCTCTACAAGTTAGAGCTTGTATGTCAGGTTTCAGCATTGCCTGGTTATTTTTATGACTGAGTCAAAAACCCCATAGTGACTGGAGCTAAAAATGCCGATAATTGTCTAAATCTACTGTCATTACAGGGCTTCAGAGATCAGTGAGGTTTTCCAAGACTGCAAAACTGTCACCATCTCTGACCTACAGTCGCGGTGAGAGTGCAGGAGTCAGTAACTCACTGAATTACGAGGCTTAGACACAGCAATGCATACAGCACTTCCAGAGCAGGGAAAAATATAGAGACATTTGGTGAAAATGCAATTATTCTTCTACTTTGAAAACTCTCTGATAGTTTTACAAATTGTTACTGGACAAAAAGAATTCAGCAACAGCCAATTTGCTGTTAACACAATTACAACTCAAATGGGTGACTAGAATTTTGTTGTGTGACAGGAATCTGATATCCTGCCACAGTATATTATGCATGGGAATTTCTAACCACAACCCATTAGAGAAAGCCACAGTACTGCTCTTTTGAGTTCCTAGCTGCAATTAGGCAGCAGTGGGACACTGATGTGAAGCCTTTATGAGTGGAAACCAGCATGCCCCTGGCAAAAGAAGCATGTGAAGTGAAGGGACGGCTCAGCAGCAGCAGGAGACTAATTCACATTTTGAGCAAACTGTATATTGCATGGGAAATGGTTTTTAATATGAACAGGCATCTACATTCACCTGTGTATTACAGAAGTCTAACTGCCTGAAAACATCAGCACTACCATTCATGACTTGAGCAGGTAATGAGGATGGCTCTTAAAGAGCAAAGTGTCAAATCCATCTGTTTATGGAAGTTTTTCCACAAGTTAACCTCATTAATAGAGCTAGTAACACAACTGAATCTTATTACATACTATATCCATTCAGGGCACTCTTCAGGTTGGTTCCAAAACTAAGGAAGAGGTAAGGAAAATCTGCTTTAGAAAGGTAACAGGTGATTCAGTTTGCAAAGTTTGCTCACTATGTTTTCTATTTTGTTGCCTAAAGGCTTTGATTTGTGGTAATTTCTTTCCTTGAAGTTTGAGAGAGATTGGATTGTACAGACATGATTAGGCAGATAAGAATAAACTATCAAGAGCTGTCAACTTATGAATGTACTTAACTAAGATGAATCAATAAAGGACCTTAGTAAATGTCAAAAGATGCAGAGCTTGAAACAAGTAAATTATCAGGTTACAAAGACAAAGGTCTCTGCCAGCAGGGTGAGGAAAAACAATCAAGAATGAGAGAGGAGGCTGTATATTCATACACTCTCAATTTCCAGTGTAATTTAAAAGTTCCTAACTTTGTTATTTGTTTATTTAAATAAGCACTGTTCTGTGCAGTCCCAAACATCAACTGGTTGCAGAGATGACAAAAGGGTAAAGTCTCTGAAATGATGTTTCAGCAAAAAATTATATAGAACAGTATTTACTGGGGATTTAGTGTCAAAGTACAGAGTCACAGGGGAACCACCTCACCATCTTTGTAAGCAAAACAGTTCAAGTTTGCATAGTTTATAGAAGCTGATACTGAGCTTACGTTGAGGATACTAGGCAGACATGAAGCTGAACTGATGTTCATACAGCACATTAAAAAGACTTATTGCTAGAGAAATACTAATACATCAAAAGGTGGTGTTGCTGATACATAGTATCACCTATTTAGATGAGTAGTTCTGATTAAGTCAGAAGAGCTAAGTAAGCAAATCCCAATAACATGGCTTATTTGTCCATTATCTGCATATGTGCTATACTTGTTTATTACATAACCTCAGCAGAAATGTACAGCAGCATTCAGGACAACATGCATATACTGTTAGGTCTGCATTCATACAAGGGAAGGATACCCCAAAGTCAACAGTTTTACCATAGTCCCTAACTGCTGATTGTAGTTAGGCTTGAAAGTCTCTTGATTTTAGATATTAAATGTTAATGAGTTTTAAATCAGAACTATTTTGATCACTACAGGTATTTTTAAAACTGAAACACTTCAGAGGTCAAAATTCCCAATAAAGATACAAACATAATTAAATATGTACTGAAAAGGTGAACAGAAGAGCTCCATAAACAAAAAAAACATATGCAACAGTACAAAAGCTTTCAAAGATACAAGAGAAGAGGCCTGAGAGTACATCCTCCGGAGTGGGGGAAAAAAGCTTAAAGAACTCTATTTGGAAAATTATCTTCCCCAATCATAAATAAAACTTTAGCATTGACAAATCAGTGCGAATTTTGCCCTTGACACTTTGAGTCTGGATTTTATCTGCAAAAATGCACATTCCCAATTCATTTGAGCCAAAAGAGTAAAGAAGTCATTTGCCCCATCCTACTTGAACAAATTTTATTCTATCAATTAAAGACAAGATACGGTAGTCAAGTCCGTATTTGTGAATCTTGTCTGTACCTGCCACAATGCATTGTTGCTGCCAATATTTAGCTTTCTATGTGTCAGTTTATAAATCTACTTTAAAATTGCTCAGAGCATAACGGAGTCCTTTCACTCTCATAACATGTCTTAAAAAGATCAGTAAATTAACATTTATGCAGTGCACCTCTTCCAATAAGCCAGAGCAGGCCAACATACAGATGAGCTGCTCTACTGCATCGTGAAGTTTAACAAAGAGCTGTATCCAGGCAGATTTGAAACAAAATTCTTTGGGGCAATAATGTGTTTAACCAGACTGACACTAAGCCATCTTCTAACTTTCCACTCAGATGCACAAACCTTCAGCTAAACATGCATGTTTGTGCTTTTACAATATTAAAAGGTAATTGAAACTGGCAATAAAGGTAATAGTATTACTCCAGAGATGTAAAAGTTACATAAAATGCAAGAAAAAAGACACAAGAAGCCTGTTCTCCTATTTTGTAATCTTAGATTTATATTCATTCTAAACTAATGATGATTTCAGGCTTCTCCTCTGTCAAAAATGGCCAGTGAAGTTACAAAAAGGAGGCAAATCCCAAGTCCCAGGTTCCTGAAGATGTACTAAACATTTTAAAAGAAAGGTCAAATGGTTATCCCTATCACAAGCTTTCAATATGCAGGAAGCATTTATTATGAAAATACTTTTTAAATCCATCGTTCTCAAAAATGCTTTTTTCTCTGTCAACATAGCAAAAATTGAAACTATGTAAAAAGCCTCATTATCCCATAAACGCAGACCTGAAAGCCTTGTCAGGCTGCCTATTGAATTAGCAAATACAAAAGTTGAGCACTCTGATTGATGCTGCCCTGCCAAAGCAGCAGCCAAGAGGATTTAGGTAGCTTTATTAAAGCTGGGTTGTACGGCAAGACTAAGTATTAATTCTTAATATGGTCGAACACAAGGTTGGAGCATGTCTGCTGAGACTGCTTTTTCCTTCTCTTAGATTACCAGATTCAAGCTTACTGTCAAAATGCAGAACAGAGGTTTAGATGTAAAGTATTAACTATATTCCACACAAAAAAAGCTTTCTGTTTTAACCATATGACAGTTTTAAGAAAAGGACCCAAAACCCACCCCCAAACGAAAAGAAGTAGAATGCGTGAAGATAAGTATAAAAGATGTAAGAAAATGTCTTAGATACTGTCTTCAACTTTTTTGGGGAGGGACACATGAGTCTGGAAGAAAGGAGAGTGTGAAGAATAGGGTCCGTTCCAATTTCTAACAAAACGAGGAAGGGAGCAGATGTGGCTGCACTATCTTGTTTATGCCAGAGCTTTGGAGAACCGTGCCTACTACAGCTGCTCCACCAGCAAGGTGGGGTTAGGGTTAAGGCCACTTCTGCCGTACGAAAGGTCCCGTCCCCACATACTACCATTTACAGGAAAAAAACACCAAGGACTGGTTACAGGCTTTTTTCCTTGGATAGTAAGACTGAGTTTCTCTTACATTCAGAAGGCATGAAGTAGTACTTGCATTATTATGTAGACTTCATTTGTCTACAGCATACTGTGATTAAAGGGGAGTTAACTTATTTTTACAGGGAAAAAGTCTGCAATAAAAAAAAGCACCATAGTTAACGTGCTCATTGTTAACTGTTGCAGGCAGAGCAAAAATTGAATAGGATACAAACAGAGTTTTCCATTTCAAAAACATTTCTCAGGCTGCTTTTGTCATACCTTTTCATCAAATGCTAGTTTTATTGCCTATGTATTTTTGTGCATCCAGAAAGTGGTAGAAAACAAGAATGACATTCAAGTGCAAGCTTACTGCTCATCAACACCAAGGCTGTGAACTATTAAAGTGTCTGGATAGATATATCTCTGTGAAATGTTTCTGACTGTGTAGGCTGTCCTGCTCCTATCCAGCTCTCCAGAGATGATGATACTGTGTTTGTGTCCCTTGTATACCCGTTGCCAAGCACACAGTGTTGGAGTGCCACAGACAGGGGACTGTGAGTGGGGCTATAGTCTATTGTGGAGAAAGGTTCATTTGACTATTTTTAAGCCACATTTAAATTTTCGGGAGAAGCTTTCAAATAGTTCAGTGGTTTTCATAAAAATTTTAGAATCTTAGCTGTCTGGGGCTTTTCCCCCCTTTCTCCTCCTTTTCTGAGGCTGCTAGTGTGAACAAAATAGACTGTGAGAGCTTCACACCTGTTAGTTTTTCTGCCAGGGACTTTGCGATCATTTTCCCACTGTGCATAAGCCTGAATTATTTTGCAAAGTGTTTTAGTTGTTTGCATTTTATTTTGTAATGTTCTTTTTAAAAAGTGTGGGTATAGACTGCTGTTTGTCTTGGCCTGCTGGCTGCAAACTGGATCACCTAGTAAGAAGGGTAGAGAGCAGTAATTATTCCATATCTCCTCTGAATATAAGAGGGCAACTAATCCCGCTCTCAAGTTGCTCTGGCATAAGGTAAGAAAGGGAGAAAGCACTGAGAATTAGAGGCAACCAGCAGGGAGCCGACATGCAGACAGATGTGGAGGCCTGAGAGGCAGCAGACAGAAACATCTTAGGGACTTGAAGCAGAACGAATAGAGCTTGTAACAATGTCAGAGTTGCTAGACTGAGAGCAAGGCTGAAAGAAAGGCCCTTTCAATATCCTGTAAAGACACAGTAACAAAGAGGGTGACCTGTTTATAAAGCTTTTGATTTTATTGTCTCATCCTGATTTTGAACTATTGAAGAAGTTAATACCTCTAGGTGCCTTCTAACCTAATTTGACTTTGGTGTTTGAAAATCCTTCTGTCTATGGTCCTCATTAGAAATAGAAAATCTATACAGATGCAGGCTCTCAGAGCCTGAATTGGAGTCTTGCACCATGTCAAGCTTAAAATGTGGAAGTAAGCACTGCATTGTTGAGACATTATGTCAGCACATTGGCAGCACTCCTGGGACTAATTAAACAGCAATTTCTTGCCACTTTTAGCATTTTAAATAGGTTTCCCTACTCTAGTTTTAAACCTGAAAACCAGAAAAAAAATCTCATGTATGCTGAGGAAACATTGCTAGAGATTTTGGGAGTTTGTTTTAAACTAATTAAATGGCTGTCTTAGTTTCTGGGAGTTGCATGCACTTTCGGGTAAGTTTAAATCTGAATGATTATCAAAAAAAGGTCACAAAATACAGGGACAATCAGCGTCTAGAACAGCTCTATACAAGTTTTAAAAATTGCTCAATTTGTGCAAAATAAAATGAGTATTGTGCAGTTTAGAACCATAACTCACCAGTTAGAATCCATATCCTGATCTATAGTGTGGCACTTTCTTTGAATAACTTTGGCAACAAGTCGTTAAGGAGTGTTCGGTGTCCAAATTCGCGTGAACTAACCGAAACTGAGAGCATCTGCTTAAGCCCTAAGGCATACCAATAATCTATGAGCTGATCTTTGAACAGAAGCATACTGTAAAATCAGGAAACATGTACATAACTCAAGCTCGGCTCATATAGTTCATAGCTATTTTTTGCCTGACAAACAAGGGTACAAATTTGATGAGCTTTAACATACAAGATAATAAGAGCAGTCCCAGGATGGGGAACACTACACAAAAAGAAAAGAGAGAAACATGAAAAGCTAATTGCTTTAAATTCTCAGCAGCTGTAATGAAATACAATAAGAAACATCCCCAAGCCATACTGCATTAGATTCACTTGCACAGAAATCCAGAACTAGTTAAAACACTCCCTAGCTCAACAGCTCCAATTTCAACACAATTTTTACAAGAAAATGCATATTGTTTACCCATCATGCACAAATTAAAATTAAACTAAAAATGTTTTTCTTTGTTCTTTTCCACTTTATTTCCGATGAGCAATTTTTCTTGCACAAACACTGAGCAGAGCAAATAGCAAGCTCATTGAAAATATGAGTCAAGAACAAGTAGCTGATTTCTTATCTTTGCACTGCAAATTAGGCACACAAATCAAGTACAGTGTTGTCCTCCTTAAATGCATCCTCAAGTGCCTGTGAGATCATCTGTATTTTCGAAAAAAGGGGTTTACTCTACCAGCTGAAAGATATATTATCATAATCAGTTTTCCACTGTTGTATCATCCTTGTTGTAGGTCTTAAATGGAAACATATCACTCGAGCCATGGAATACTCACCTGAGGAGTAACACTTGGTTTGACTCATAGTTGAAATGGAGTCAGTAGTGGTACAAGTTAGTCCAATTTTCTTATACCTGTATAAGTAATATTAGAGTTAAGAATACACACTTCTCAGAGAGAACAAAAACCAAATGTCTCCAAACATTTTGCTGCTATCTTAATCAAAGTAGGAGAATTAACCAAATCATATAGGCTGAAAGATTTGTGTGTTCGATTATTCCGTGGTAACTTGGGTTGCTATATACATTATTACTTCTGTTGCATCTGCCTGGCATAAGGGCTAATGCCCATGGAAGTTAGAGCCTGTCATGACAATATGATATGACCTGAATTTCAGCTTATTTCGGTCATTCAATATAATAAAAGTCTCATACTTTCCACTCCAGAGTTTTAACCATAACAATAAAGCAATATTTGTTTCTTGCTCATGCGACATGACTGTGGAGCAAGTTTCTGGAAAAATCTGTAAAAACATCTATAAGTCTCCCCAGCACTAGTTACCAGCAACAGCTACTAAAACTAAATTTGCAGTTATGACTGCTTTTTACTCCAGATAATAGGTAGCTAATGAGAATCTCAAAAGGTATTTTGTAATAGCTGACATTTGTGAAAATCAGGTATACTGGATAACAGGTATAGTGTAGCTCTCTCTAGTTGACTGATAACCCCAGGAGAGTGAAAATGGTATATTTTAATGACCTGCCTCTGTTAAGCATCTGTCAGTTTTACCATTTTACTCATACAAGTCTTAACTAGCAGACTAAAAGTCATGCTCAAAGTCTACTGCAGTCTGATTAAAGTTACCTTCCTTAGGAGCTCAATTTGGTGAAAATTTCTTCTAATATTTTGTAGTGAAGTCATTTCCCCTTTGTCATTTGGCAGGTGAAATAGTAGACATTTATTAAATAAAAAGCATGTGGGTGTTAATTCTCATAGTCCACATCCTAACTGCAGTTGACTAACATGTTGAACCAAAAAATTATGCCCCTTTCTTTTCCCAAAAGCTCATAATTACTCATTTTCCACTTGAATATCAGGTGTCAATCAAATATGGGCCTCATAATTACTGCTGTGCAGTAATTTCCATTAATTAAAATTATATGCAGAACAATGTATTTTTTCTAAATTCCTCCTCAGAAAAGCAGGATTCCACTTTTTAATTCTGTAGTTTATTTTAAAAGTTAAACTTTGACTTTAAAACAAAAAGTAGATTGTACCAAATATAAAGCTCAGTTTGTTATGACTTACACTGAAAAAAAATCTTGCTAATTTTATTCTGACACTTCTCATTCTGTACATCATTTTTGATAAGTTGAATATATTTAGTGCAGAAGTACTTCAAATGTTCTTAGCTTGACAGAACAATAAATAAATCAGTAAGTAGAAAAAATACTCAATGCTGCTAGCGACTGCTTCCATTGTAAGGAAAAAAGTAATTTAAAAGTTGTTTTCACAATATCTAAAAAATAATTTTTTGCTGGTTTACACTAAACTGGCATAAAACTCTTATATCTCATAATATTTACACACTGTATATTGACAAGAACTTTTTAGCTTTTAAGAACCAAAAGAGTTCAATTATTACATAATTACCCTGAAATGCCAAGAGGTTTTGGATTTGTTGTGGGTTTTTTGTTTTGTTTTTTTGTTTTTTTTTTTTAACAGTTGTGGTGTCTATGTTAACAAAGAGTGAATTTGTAGATTGGGCTTTTTCAAAATAGCTTTTCATCAGAAAACCACGGAACCATCCATGTCATTCTATACTGCACAGCAGACCTATTGTCCTGGCCCTGAGAGGGATTTGCAAGCGCAGGTTGTTTCCTCTTCTGTGCAGTGACACAACCTAGGATCAGTAGTTTGACGAAGCCATCTGCTTTATAGAGACTCAAGATGTCTTTCTGAATGGTGCACAGGCAATGAACTGATGCTGTGTCTGATCTACAATTCTCCACCTGTTCAGAATAAGGTGAACTATGCAGTGTATAGACTTTAGTCTTATTAACCATCATTTGGGAAAATAGTAAAGAATTCTAAGCAGTAGGCCCAAGTCCTAGTCTTACTGCGTTAACATTCACTAGCTATTGCAACATCTGACATTGAGAAGCTTTCAGCAAAAAAAAAGACATGCTCAAAATGGGAAAATGTTTTTTGTCCATTAATATGTGAAATAAGTGTAATAATTTCTTCTGTGTTCCTTGAACTTAGTGGACAGGTTGATTTAATTTATGCTAATTATATGCTTAGCAAGCCTAACAATGTCAGCAATTCAATAGTTGCAGGGGAGTATTGAGTGCATCCAGCTGTGCAACGGGACTTCCAAGTAAAGCACAAGCCTAAATCTTTGTATTTGGCTGACTTGCAATAATGTGCCTTTCAAGAAAGGAATGCCACAATCCTTTAATTGCCACACATTAGGAAAGCCATTTTATCAAAGAATCAGTAGGGTAATGACTTAGGTAATTTACATCATTTCTGCAGGTTTCACACATGTGAACAAGCTTTTGCCTTCACGTGAGTTAAGGCCTGGTCTTCCATAAGTGAAATGGATCACTAAAACCTCCTAACAAAACCATGGGGTTGTTTTTATGGTCCTAACATACAACTGGGTATCAAAAAGAAGCGAAAGCAAGTCGTAGAAATACTAGCATATGAAAAACAGTTGTTGTGGCTTCTCAGTTAAAAGCCTTACTACCAATGATCTGCACAAAACGGGTGTGTGACAGAGAAGGTGGGCTAGGAGGTTGGTTGTGTACAGACTGCAATCAAAACACAGCGCATAGACTTAATAGTTTCATTAAAAATGGGGAAAGTTTTAAATGCATTCTGTTTTCTGCTCGTCTCTCAGCTCTGATTTCACAGGGTACAGCCTAGCTCATAGGTTTTTTTTTTTATCCAGCTTCAGACAATTTGTTTCCTTTTAAATACTAAGCTAGAAAACTTAAAAAAAGACAACCTGCAACGGCATGCTTAGAGACTAACCGCTTAAAAACAAAAATTTAACAACCTCTCCTGAATGATTCTTCGGATCCCTGCGACACTTTGGATTGGCAGTCCCACGGGTGACATTTCCCAGTCACAAACAGGCCCAGGCTGGATGGAGTGGGCGAGGGGCGGATTTTGTCTGGTTTTCCCAAGCCCCACCGTCACTGGAGCGTGCTTCAGCCCTGCTCTGGGGAGAGGATTTCTGACAGGCGGGCAGGGGACTTCATTCTCCATGGCCCGCTCAGTCACTGGCTTCTTTCTTTTCCTGAGGCTGCCAGCAAAAGTGCCAATTAGTAGCAATTGTGATGGTGATTTCTGAAGTGCAGTTTAAAGGATTTCTAACTGGGTTGGAGCTGTTGTCAGTTGACTGACTGGAATAATAATAATAAAGAAGCTCCCTGCTTCAAAAGAAGCTTGTTAGACTTTCCTGTGTGATCTGCTATGGATAGCATGAACTGCAACAGCTTCTGCATTCAGAAGAGGGGTTTTCGTGAGAGCATTAGTGAGTGCTTGGCTGTTTTATCTGCTCTAAAAAAATCTTAATTTTAAATTCTGTTAAAAACAAAAATAAATGAGAATCTGGAAAGAGAAGGGAAAAAAAATGAAGCAACCTGCAGGGCATGCATAACTGTTTCAATACACCAGAATCCCTTAAGTGTAGTCTTATCAAGTGGAAAAAATATTGTACGTTTTTTCATGTACAGAGTTACTGAGATAGAACTGTAAGCACTAAATGAGTTAAAACACAAGGGACCTGATATATACTGAGGCTTTGTGTTGGTATTTTATCATAAACATCAAACTGACATATACTGACAAGCCAACCAAAGAAATAAACATTTACTATTTGCATATAATAAGGCAATGTTTGAACTATATATGAATGGTTTGAAGCCACCTTTTTATGAATTAATCTTTGTTTAAAATATTTGCCTTTACAGGACTGCACACAATTAACTTACTGTTTTTCTTTTCTTTTTTCCTTACTAGCTTATTCTTACAGTGCTGCGAGACCTGTTCTCAGGGTTGATGAGCTCACACAAACAGCCACTTCGCAAAACAATGTTCTTAATTTTCATAGCTGTATGTGTTAGTTGCATCAAATATCATATGCTCTTTTAGAATTCCCAAGAGGCTTTTTTTTAATTTCACCAAAGCCCCACATACATGGACCCAAGCGAGCTGCAGGGGCACGGGCAGGCCTCGCTGTGTGGGACAGGGCATGGCTGTGCCCATGGCCGCCTTCCCACACCTCTCATGAGCTTCCAGCTGTCCCCTCAGCACTCACGAGCTTCCCCTTACTCCTGAGGGCTCTGGCTGAGCTCGTTGCTTCTTAGAGAAAGAGGACATGACTGGAAGAGCACAAACAAAGCCCTCCCCTCATCAGGCACCACAGCATAGCCTTACTGCCTCCCTGTAGCTGCCTCCCCCAGGGAGAGAAGAGCCTAGGTGGGAGCTCCTGGGCTTTATCCAGCTGGTCCCAGCCTTTCCATCCTGCTTTTATCAACATGTGAGTTACATCAGGTGGGTGGGAGCAGGGTTTAAAGTCACTATGGTTTGAGCAGCTGGTGTGAATTAATGTTTGGTTCTATCTGTGAGGCAGAGTTCTTGCATAGCTGGGGCTAGGGCAGTGAGCTGCCGTCCAGCACCGGCCCAACCTGCAGAAGCCAGCCTGGGAGGTAAAAACATGGGGTTTGTGTTGCCTATGTATGTGTGGGGTCACTTCTGTGTTACTAGAAAGCATTTAAACTGATGCTTTAGCGAAATCAATGCGGTTTGTAATGCTTAGGGTGTTGGCAAAGCAACAAGTGAGAGGAGTCTAATGTGTGAGATGTAACACGCTCATTATGTGTGGTGATTTAAAGATATATGTCCAAAAAGATTTGTATACAATAATTGTATTTTGGAATTCATTTTACTAGGTAAGGGAACAAGCATCCTTCAGTCTACTTTGTTATAGAGTTTGCCCTTCACCAGTTGGCCTTAGTAGTTCTTCTCTACACCCATGACAATTTAACTTTATTTTTTTCATTGCTGTTTATGAGACTTGTATAAAATTTTCTAGATAAGACCCTCATGCATTGAACTAAAGCATGAATGCCTCCCAATATCTATAGAAAAGTTAAAAAAATGCTCGTATAGAAAAGCAAAGTACATTTATCTTTTTCATGATGATGTTAACCAGGAATGCTTAGAGAGAGGAGCATCTGGGCCAGTTCTGTAGAGAGCCGTTCTCTCCCAGTCAGAAACACCTCTGTAGTTCTTTAGATATATGTAATGTAGGGAAGAATGGGGTACTTCAAAACAGAGGTGGAAAAATTGAGGCATTAAAAAGATTTATGGGAGAGTAAATGGGAGTTGCTAGGGTGGAAGAAATTTGGGACATAGTCATCCTGCTAATTAATATTCAAAAGGTATTTTCATCTTGTAACTTTTCCTATGAACTACCCTCTGGGCTACCATTTCCTGTTATTAGTACACTTAAATTTTAATAGTGTTAAATTTCATTCTACCATCATTCTCAAGGTCATCTAGTTTTTCATGTTTGATATTCTACTGCCCTTCAAGCTGATGGCTTCCAGCTTCCTGCCACCAGAAAACCCAACCAGCACCTCCTGCTTTTTTATGGCAGCGAGTAACATTAGATAAGAAGCCTCCAGCTCACTTGTTTCTTTTTCTTTTGCAATGGTTTTGCTACATGCCCTTTAAGCAGTTCCTTATCTATTTTTAAAATTCCTTTACTAGCACTTTCTGCAGATTAACTGATAGCTTCCTGTACGTGTCAAATACTTGATATTAACGTTCAGATAGGTTAGTTCTGCCACATTTCCTTTATCTATGATATCAGTTATCATTGTGACGTCCAAAGTCGTGGGTAAACTTATGCTCTGTGTCATCCCATTTATCATATACCTCTGTGTCTTTATGAGGAAAGTAATATCTTATGGGTTTTTTCCCTCTGTATAGAAGAGAAACTCATCACAGAGGAGCTGAACAATGAAAGATACTTTTTTTCTGTATGTTTCAAGCCTATTTTAGACAGGAAGTAAATCAAGTGCTTTCTTTTTTTGTGGAATTGTAATACCTATGGTTTTATGTACTATACTGAGTGCTGCCTTTCTGACTTGTTTCTCTGAATAATTCAAACTATATCTGAATTTCTTTCCTTGGGGAAAAAAACAAACCTTTGACATCAACATGCAAATAGAATAAACTAGAATATTACAGCGTACCTAGGAGTATGGTATGGAAAGCTTTTCATTAGCTGATTCATGAGAGCAGTCCAAGTATCTACAGTGGAATTTCGTGCATAGAGCAGGCAAATCATATCCACTTTGTTATTTGTATTGTTAGAATTATGACGGTAATTTCGGGAATAAATTCAAGTCCTTTCAGGAATAAATTCAAGTCCTTCCAAGTCCTATAATCTTAAAGAATTTTGTATTTCCTTGTTGACCTGGCTCAGCAGGTTGTAGGAGTAAAAAATTGCTACTTATCAGAGGCAGGGCCCTTCTGGTCAGTTCCCTGGCAGTATCCTGCCCCTCTCAAACTTAGTGACTACCAAGTTGTTTTATTCCATCCTGCTTTTACTGGGACCTAGCACTTGCTTCTAAGTACCTGCAGCTGCTTTGAATCCAGGTATTTCACACACTCAGAAAAAAAGTGTGCTAAAATACTCAGAACAAAAGTAACAGTTCATACTTCTCCTACCTTGAACACTGGATCTATATGTAACCAAATTAATCAGATTTTGGAATGAAACGTAGAATTTTATCTAGATCACTGGGTTTTGTTTTCAATATGGAGATCTGCCATATTTCATGACATTATTGCTACAAAAATTGGTATAAATAATTATCTAGTATGACTAAGATACTGAAAGATAATGGGTTATTATGTGTGTTATATTAAACACAAAAATAGGTGGGCTTTTTTCAAAACCCTTCATTAGTTTTGAGCGTGTTTGTTTATTTTGTTTATACTGTTTTCTTATTAAGTCATTATCATTGGTTATAATAATTGTTCATACAATCTTATCCTACAAACTCCTGAGAGATGCTCACTTCAGAATAGTTAGACAACAGGATTTCTTCTATGGAAGATCCAGTTTGAGAAGGTTCTGCTCTGTCCCCCTGCTTCTGTCTGCCCTTTCACTCCTATATCAGGTTTGCTGCCATCTCTGCCCTCCTGCCTCCCATACCTCATATGTACTGATACATCTCTCTGTGATCCCTGGAAAGGGTCCAGAACTCTACACACACATACACATGAAAAAAAAAAAATACCCAGCAGCACTTCATTTTTTTTCAGCTGTGGTTTTTAATTTGACTTACAATAAAGGCCTGCAAGTAGCTGTACAGGTGCAGTATGGAGGGCCAGCAAAATGAGTGATAAGAATGATGAGCTGGGCTGAGTGTGTTAAACCACTTCTGAAGAAAATATGTAATTGCATCCCGTGTCAGCTTTTCAGGGACAAGCTGTGTGTCACAAAACTGGAATCTATAGTGACTCCATACACACCTTTCATAGTTATTTTGAAAACTGTAGTTAGCCAGGCTTTAATATAGTTATGTGTTTAGTGATATTATATCCTGAATTAGCAGTATTATATAATATAGTTGTAGCTAATTTTTGTTTTGAACAAACTACCTGTATACCTATTAACATTTAATTTGTGAAAATTGCATGTGGATGTTAACTTTCTATCCAGGTAAATGGGGGCTGTTCACACCTTCGTACGTGCCTTACTGTTTCAGTTTGCTTGTGAAAAAACAAGACAGCCGTGAATTACTGTGCAGTAGAAAGTCTTTCTTTGGAAACAGAAGAGCTAGAAATTTTTAGTTAAAATGTTCAAATTCTTACTGAATAAAGCACTTCCTGTAAGAAGTTCTGAAATTCACAGGCTTCTCTTACTGTTTTACTTCTAAATTCCATTTCCATGAAAAGCTGATTTTTTTTTGTTTTACACCACCAAAATAATGCAGTGCCATAGGGAAACACTACTATTTGTATTGATTTGCATTTAGGATTCCAGAGTAATCTGGCTCCCATACAGCACAATGAAATCTAAAGTTTCTCCTAACTCAATGTCTGAATATCTGGTTTTCTCCAATTACTTTTCAGGAATTGCAATAGAGAAACTGATATTATCTGGAAGATATTCCATTTAGTGATTTTTATAAGCTCTCCTCTCTGTCCCACAAAATTAAAAACAAAATATTATTAAAACCAGAACGTTTGTCCTTAATTTATTGGCTATGTGACTTGCATGTTCTAAAGGCAAACCATGAGAAATCTTGCACCTGAACTTCTAAGATATTCAACACCCCTTTAAAAGCAGAGTAGTTATGATGAATGTGAATTATTGATTGGAGAAAATATAGTGATTATGAGCTTTGCTGTAGTGTAATTGAATAAGCCTATAAATATGTAACTTGTAAAATCCTGTCTATTGTCTATGAAAAAGTCAGATTTTGTTCTGCCCTGACATGTCTATGGTATCCTAGCCTGTTTTTGTATCTAAGCTGTCAAAGATTTCCATAGATTTCAAAATCTGTCCCCTGTTCCCCATATTAAATGTCACTGTCAGTTTACTCCATGAAAAATGAAGTTTATTTGATGTGGTTGTCATGATACTTGTATAAGCAATGCACCTATCACTTTTTTCTGTAGAGAAAAAACTGACATGATATGTACTCAGACTTGTTTTCTGCACTGACTTTTGCAGATCAGAACTGTAGTAATCTATAGTTTCTTTATTCAGATAATTTACAGAATACATAAATGTGTAATAGTCTAAAAAAAAAAGAGGGTAGATGGAATATTTATGTGCTACACAATAGGACGTTTCCATCTGGATCAGTATAACTAGAAATACTGCTTGGAAACCATTGTATACAATGCATCTTTTTTCTTACCTATAGCAAAAATTCATTGTCAAATAGTTATGAGGACAGATCTGTAATATTCATCCCTAAGCAATTATATAGATTCCTCAGGCAGTTTCTTTCATTGGGACGAAAGGATAATAGTGACCACTTAGTGAACGATTACTAATGAGAACCCTCTTAGGATCTGAGTTATCATTCCAGTCAGGCTACAGACTACTGAGAAGTGAAGGAGCTAAAAGCTATTCTCTTTTTCTAGGAAATTCTCTGGGTGAGACAACTCCAGTGGGAACAATCTCCATTGTGGCAATCTCTGTTTGGCTTTCATACCAGTGTACTTGTATGGCATAAGTTCTATACAGTTAACTCCTACATCAGTGAGTCTGGCTGTTGCTTCCAAGTCCATGAGGACACAGGAAAACTAAATGCCTTAATTTGTTCACTTTTGAATTTTATTGTTTATCAGTCTTTTCCATGCTTCCCCTGAAGTAACAGCATTGGTTGTTTTTAACCAATTGACACTATGCTGTGAGTACTGTGAACGAAGCAATGTTCCCAGCAAATGGTTTGGCGTGCTGGGACATGTGCACAAACATGACCAATCTTACATTGTCAGTGTGTGATGCATTTGCACTTTGAGACCAGTGTTTCTTCAGATGGTTTTCCAAACCTGCATATGGCACATCAGTTCTTTAACGTTAGGCATAAATCTTTAACTGACTCGAGTTAGTACTTTTTGAGTGGTGCTTTTTCTTGTTAATTCCTATGCACAGAACAGGTGTATTCATATTGCAATTGATCTCCTTTTTTCCAGTAAGACTGGGTTTTGTCCCCTTCTCTTGTAATATAGGATTGTATCTGTCTCTGTATTTCCCTATTGGGTAGCCCCTCCAAGATTAATCAGTGTACATGTACACTCTCATTCATACAGAAAGCATCATGTATGACAGTCACTTTGTTATGTATGTTTGGCAACTACATTTGCAAATAATTCAGTTCTCTATTGTCTGTAGGACTCCATTTAGTAATACAAATTTTTACAGGTCTAAGCCGCTGTTTCAGGAGTATCTGCATATGCAAAGAATTATTGTTTTCCCACAAAAATATTCAGAATCTAAAAAGGCCGGTATCTCATTGGCTAAATGGCTGGTATCTAGCAAGGCCAGTATATACCTGTACTGCAGTAGTATAGCTGTCTGTGGGTGTTTATTTTGTCTTATTAAAGAATAGTATCTACTGAGTTCACAGAACACCTTAATTCAGCTCATGTAGCATGACTGGGTTTCACTGAAATTTGTCTCCTATACAGCTCTTAACGCTGTCCTTAATTATGACATGGCTCAAATCACCTGTCATCAGTGAGAAAAAAAGGTATTCAATGAGCCATATAGTAGCCAAGAAGCAAATCCCACACCTAACACTAGCTTAGGTATAAACTTCCTTATGAGTGATTACAAGTTGCCATGGAGTGAGATTTGGTGTTTTAATTAGATACCTTTCCCACTTTGGGAAGCCTAACTTGAAGTATTAATGTAAGTTATGGCATACGCTGGCCTGCAATATATTCTGGTAAATCAAGGCATCATTTAAGTGAATATTTTAGTCTGTCAAACTTGCCTGAGTAGTTGTAATAAATGTAAAAAAATTTTGCAAGTCTACCTGGATTATATATTATTAATAATAGCCTCCAAGACATATCAGGCACTGTACAAAAACATAACATTGGCTGTGATGCCAAAGGGCTTATGCAAAAAAAAGGCAGATAAGAAGCGAGGATGTGACTAGAAACCTGTAGTTTTTCCTTTCAGTCTCTAATTTCTACCCATTAAAAAAAAAGCATCGGTTGCCTGTACTTCTCTGCATCTTTTCGAAGTTTCGTATTTATAGTTCAGGTCTCACTACAACACTACAGGCCTAATTTGTTTATCCTTATATTTGTACTTATATGCTCCCCATTAATATCATGTCTGAGTCCTTCAGAATCCTTCTGAACCTCATAAAGCAATTTAGAAGTCAAAATTTGTTATAGGGGAGAACTAATAGAAACAAATAGTAAGGTCATGCAGAAGGTACAAATAACTAGAAGCAGTCTCAAGATGTAGGACAGCTCTCCAGCTATTTGGTGGTCTATTCTCCCACCTACTGCCTATCATGTTTTTTTTCTCTGACATCACTTCAAAGTACTGTTTCTCACCTAGCGTTTAACCTAGTACACCTCCCAAGAAAACAATCCCCAGTTTATTTTTCAGTAGCCTAGTCAAGTCTTCATTTTCATTCATTAAATTTTCCTAATAGAAGGGAGAGAATTAATTTTGGAGAGGAGATGCGGTAAGGCTGTGATATGAGATCATGGAAGATGCGGAGAGGATAGATTCGCACTTGCTAAACTCTTTGTGTTCTAAGGAGGAAGGGCACAGAAATGGAAAGCTGGCCTGTTCGAAACCAGCACAGGGAGATTGTTTTTCTCTTGGGACTAATGATTAATCTGCATCACTCATTGCCATATGATATTCTGAACTGAACATTAATAAGAATAAAATAACACTCTACTTGAAATGATTAGTATTTAAAAATATGTCAGTCTTGAAAGGATTACAAATCTTCATGCTTCCTTGCATAAATGGTCTTGTGGCACATGTGGTAAAAAGGACACTTTTCACAGGGTAGATTTGTCTCCTAAATGAAAAGTTCTGTTTTTTTCCCTGTAAAATGTCACTGTTCAAGACAGGATTTGGGATTAGATGGATGAGTGCTTTGATCTGTGCTGGCCATTCCTCTTGACACTCCAGTCAAGGAGTTCTAGGAGTAAAACTTGTCGCCTTGAAGATTTCTGATCATCTGGTTGCCTTGGGAGGTGGAAGGTTGCTCCATAATCTGACAAAGTGCTGTGATGGGTTGAGATTTTCAGTCAAGGTTTAGGTAGCAGTGAACATTTACTGACAAATTATCACCTACTCAGAAGTAGCTGATAGTAATGAAAATGCTAAGGAGCCATTAACTCTGAGTAACCTGTGCTACTGTAATTAAGAAGGTATCAGAAAATCTATGAAAGTTTATTATAAAATCCACTAAAGATTTCAACTTTTCTCTGTTTCATATCTTTAATAGTGACAGCAAAAAATATGCATTGTTTAGATTGAGAAAAATTTGAGAGGAATAAGCAGATGTCTGAAGTTATTCCCCAAATGCTAGTATTTTACATGTATTCAAAAGTGTTATTATTGTTAATGAAGGGTCAGTATGGATTTGACAAGTAGATAATGTCATAAACTGGTCTATTAATTCTGGTTAAAATGCTATGTTTAATTAGTGTATACTTGAAGAATTGCAGTGTAATGGTTATTTAAGTAATGAAACAGTAGGATCGTGTTTTCTTGTCTAGAAGTGATGTGATTTTATTTTGATTAACTGAAGGAAGTACTAATGGTACATGCTTGTAGACACATTCTCTCTCCTTCTGCCATATATCTCTTCTTTATAAAAGAATGATCAAACTTTTTGTTTTGTTTTTTTCACTTAAAACAATACACGGTCCCTTCTTTTAGGACACCTTCACAGCACACATGGTATGCAAATCCCAAGTCTTCAAGTCCTGTGGTAGAGTATGGTAGTTAATGGCTCCTAACTGTAATACAGTATGATAGTTAATAGCTCCTAACTGACCATCCTGGCTCAGAACTTAAGTTTTTAAGTTTTAATGTTTTAAGTTTAAGCAGCTCCTACTGTGAGCATTAGATAAACTAAATTTGCATTTGAAAAATGCAATCTGAAATATTGGCTCATATAAGAGTATATGGTTGCATGAATTTAGTAAAAATACTTTGTATTTTTGGAAAGTGTTAATGTGGATCATAGTTATTATGGATCATTGACACCTCATAGGAGACCAGCTTACCTTGAAACCAGTAGACTGGAAGGTAATCTACAAATATTTGGACATACCATCTATCACAACAGATGCTGATCCAGAAACTCTTCTTTTTAAAACTCCCATTAATGCTAAAAAATTCTCTGGGTGTATAAGCATCTATGACTCTGCTAAAAGTAACTTTTCCAATTATCAGTGACAGGTGAAGATTTTTACTGTGGGGGAGCAGGGAATGAAGAAGTCAGTGTTTTCACATTTTAAAAAAAGAGCAGGAAAAGTAGATTCTTCTTTCACATAGTTGCACATAAGAAATTCTGCTGAGCTCTGTTCTTGTGTATGCATCAGTGAGTATGCCTGCATTGGGGTTTTTATTTTGAAGTTTTTTCTTTGTTTTAATCCAATTTTGGGAGTGATCTTCTGCTTGTTTAAATTTGGATATGTTCATATGACCCCCATTTTGCAGGGCAGCCTGGTGCATGCGGTCCACAAGGCTCTCACCACTGTCGCTTGCCTGGGGCATTTGCCCCATAAATGCTTACATCCCCAGAGTCTCTAATCTAGTTGACGTAGCATGCCCAATCCTGTCTGCTTTGTATTCTGTAGGATTTTTCCAGCTCTCATTATAGAACCTTAATGAAGACTTGGGAGCTTTTTGTTTTTTGACCGGTGTTTTTTGGGGCTCAAAGTCAGAAGCAGAAAGCTGTTACATTCCTGAAAATAGCCAAGATTTTCACAGGAGTACACGTACTCCTGGTAAGGCTGGCATACTACAAGGCACACTGTCACAATGCCATGCACCTGACTCAGTGGTGTAATTCTGAAATACTCAATTTTACATGGATCATTTAGGAATTAATTTTTTTAATAATGTTCAGCATGATTCACAGAGAACTGTATACGTATTTTCATAGCAGGATAGTAGTGTGTGCGAAGCATGTAGATGGTGTTTGAGGGTAGTTCTGAAAGATCATTTGGAAGCCTAAGCTGGGAGGAACGATGCCTGATGCAGCCTCTGTCCTACTAGCTGGTAGAGTAGTCCCAGATTTCATCCAGTGGGAGATCTATTGTTTGCAGTCCAAAATAGATTTTGGAAATGAGTTAGCATGTGCATAGTGTGGGGCAGGAATCTCAGGGCAAGATCCAAGGTTGATCCACATTGACAGAATTAGCTACTCTTCTCTTGTTCAAATGTATACAAATTGCAATGTGACTTAATTGACCCAGTAAGCTTAACACTTTTCCTTTTGTTCGTTTAGTTTGACAAAAGCCCTTCCACTGACTTTCAGTAGATTCTGGGTTGAACTCTCAGGCAAACCCAGTGAAATAATTGTGACTACTGCAGGAGCTGAGTCTGAAAAGCTTTTAAATTTACAGTGCTTTCCAAAGACTTAGGGGCTCAGATTCAATAAAAATACTAATGTTTTAAAATTTTGTAGTTGTTCTCCGTATTGTGTTAAATTATGTATTAATGTAATAAATGCTCTATTGAAAGATGATCCACACATGCGTGCTTAACAGTGAAGCTTTATTCCCACGTTATTAAGTGGTGTATAAATAGGTAATTAAAAAAAAACTCCTCTGAAGATGCTTATAATACACACATAATCAGAATGCACAACATTCACTTTGTATTTTCCAGTGTCTGAATAGGTATTAAGTATTGACTAGCTTTGTCTAGCCTAGCAGCTATCCCAAACTATGCTTTGTGAGTGGCAGAGAAGAGATAGGAGTGGAAGGGGAGACAAGATGTGAGCATTATCTCTGAAGTACAATCAGATTGTCATTTTATTTTGTGTTACCGTTAGCAAATCACAGTTTGATTGTTTAAATGCATCTGTGTTTGAGAAGACTTGCAGCCAGGAAGCATTATAAGAAAATACATCCTTTCTGTTTTTAAAAAAAAGAAAAAAGAAGCTTGAAGTATTGCAAAGAAGTGCTCTTGTTACTTCTTTCAAATATGCAGGGAACATTGCATGGTTCATGGATCTCTTCAAAAGCGGTTAGCCATTAAAGGCTGTAATGTAATAATAGATTTCAGTATGATTCAGTAACATGAGATTTAAACATACAGGCTGTTCTGATACTTTATAGGAAGAAGCAAGCATCAGTGAAGGATTCTAAATCTTCGTTTCTGTTTAAAAAAAAGTTTCTTTAAAAAAAAAGAGTAGCTGTAAGAAAGTTTCCACACAACCTTTGAAGACAACAGCTAATAGTTAAAAATCTTAATTTCAGTTTCTGGCGAGGACTCCCTGTGTAACCTTGAGAGAAGTTAATTAACTTTTGTTTTATACACATCTAAGATACTCTAATATCTGATGTATAAATTGAGTAGCAATATGTGTTACTTCTCGAGCCTTTGTGAAGGTAAATACCTTAAGCATCTTGAAAGCCGAAGTATATGCATCAACTGATAGATGAGATTTCATTTCATCCTGTGTCTGTAGAGTCTCCAGTTAAGTACAGTCTTGATATTGACAAGGATTGAACTGCTTTGTATTCCATATTTAAATGTTATTATTACCATTTTTTATTTTAAAAAAGGATAAATTAAAAATACTACATTACTTATAAAGTATAATTACAGCAGTTGTGTTGTTCTCATGAATTTCTTTTACAGTTGAAGCAGGCATCTCTAAGGGAGAATAATTGCTAGAGGGAAAAACCTGCAGGTATTAGTGATTATGCATTTAAAACACTGTATGTGGGTACATATGTAGAGTCCTATGCGAACAGTAGAATAATTGGGATTGGAAGGGACACTTAAAGGTCATCTAGTCCAACCCCTCTGCAATGAGCAGGGACATATTCAACTGGATCAGGTTGCTTGGAGTGCTGTCCAACCTGACCTTGAATGTTTCCAGGGAGGGGATGTCTGTCACCTCTCTGGGCAACCTGTGCTAGGGTTTCACCACCCTCATGGTAAAAATTTTCTTCCTTATCCAGTCTAAATCTACCCTGTTTTTTTATAAAACCATTACCCCTTGTCCTATTGCAATAGTCCTTACTAAAAAGTCTGTCCCCATCTTTCTTATAAGCTCCCCTTTAGGTGCTGAAAGGCTGCTATAAGGTCTCCCTGGAGCCTTCTCTTCTCCAGGCTGACCAGTCACAAGTCTTGCAGCCTGTCTTCATAGGAGAGGTGTTCCAGCCCTCGGGATCATTTTTGTGGCCTCCTCTGGACCTGCTCCAGCAGGTAGTAAACGAACATGAGCACTCATTTGTGTGCATTTCCAGTTCTCCTGAACAACACTCCTCCGCTGGTTCAGGTGGTTCCTGAGCTGCAGATTACGGCAGGCTGGGACAGTACAGCCATCTGCTTGGTTGTTGCCAGAGTCGTGGTGCTGGGGCAAATGCTTGTTATGTGCTGAGCTTCAGGCAATTCTCTGAGGGAGAATTCTTTGACATGGAGATATATGTGTATTATAAATGATAAATACATTTGACAATTTGCAAAATTTATAAAACATCTTGAACTGATAGTGCTGAGTGTACAGAAATAGAGTGCTTACCTTGTACTAAACTGGCCAAAACCTTTCAAAACTTCTTAGTCTTCTGTTTGTCATTTCCACCTTATTTAAAGTAATATATTTCTTTACTGTAAATGCTTAGTTGTGACCGCAGAGTAACTCAGATAAACTAGTTTTTCATGGGCAAGTTTAGATACAGTAGCAGGCTGACCCTAGCAATATAGACCTCAGTCTAAACTAATTAACAGTGTTTTCCAATGTAGATGCATAGAGAAATCTGCAGTTTTCCAAGTGAACGCTTTAAACATTTGTTTGTATACACCGGACCTATGGCAAATATCTGCATACTATTCTCTGTGGATACATTAGATGGAAAATGATGCACCTTATACAGAGTATTTTCTATCAACCTATTTTTTATTCACTTTCTTTGGCAACCTCCTGAGGAAACAAGACATATCAAAATTAAAACAGCTGCAACAAAAAAATCAGTTACTGAGGTGAAGTTGAGAAAAGCAAAAGTGACAGCAGTTATATGAAGAAGCGCTGGCTCTTGAAGTTAAGCTGCTCTGTCACATACCATCAATTGGACTATTATCTGGCACAGGAGGACTGTAATAAATTGTCAGATTTTCTTCTTAGCTGAAATGATGGGATGGAAATTGTGCTGTGTATTTTTGGACAGGAATGGGGGGGAAAAAACCCAGCATGTAGCTGATTTCCTCACATGCCAAACCTGCCATGATGCACAAACCCAATTTCCAAAATGTAGCTCCTAGAAATTTTGTATGATAAAAGCTGAGATTGTTACAAAAGAAATCATATCTCTTCTCTTGGAAAATAAGGTCAAGGAGTAAAGTCACTAATGAGAGGCAAACTATATTTGGTTCTCTAATAGCCGGATCTGATGACCATTGCTTTTGTGTGGGTCAGGTTATGGAAAAGATGGTATTACATGTGGAAATACTTTGTGGGGTTTATATAATCTGATTTAGACTATCTGTGATGTTTTTGAAAAGCAGCTGATAATATGCGGTGATGGTATGACCAGCAGATAAAAATACTCTTTCAAAATGTTGTATGTTTTCAGAAGCGGAATTTTTCAGTAGAATTATTGTATGACTAATATATACATATCTGTATATTATATGTCTAATAATGAGGTATTGATAACTGCTTTTAAAGCCTTAGCTGAATTGTAACGTAACTGCTGTGGTCAAAAAATTTGAATTATTTTGCGTGGTCAGCAGCCTTAAATAATGGCTAAGACTTCAAGGATCTTGTATAGTATTAGTTTTCCGAAATACTTATAATGTTGTAAACAAGTAGTTATTAACTGACAACTACTCTGCATTGAAATAGATAGAAATACTGTAATAAGGCATTGAAATTATAAGCAAGTAGATTTAGAAGCCATCAGTGCTGCCTACTTTGTTCTTCTACTCCATTATGGCCATTAGCTGGTCATTCACCTTTTCCTCTTTTGTAGTTAGCTACAACGGTAGTTCAGTTGTGTAAAAACTCATGAGTCTTTTTAGTGAGCTTGGGGAAGTTCAGACAATGAATCAAACGTGTACAGCAGAAGAGAAAGTGAAAATCTATCTACTACCTTCAGCTTTCCTTTTGTGAGTCTTTGTAAGCCATTTAGTGTGGCAGGTTCATCTATGAACTACAACAAGGACTTATACCTCAATGTACCTTATGAAGCATTCTGTGTGTATAATTCCATTATTAGATAGGGCTGTAAAATATGCGCATTGTATTTAAATCTTCTTTTTGGCAAAAAGGAATTGTCATAGATCAGAATGTGTATTTTTATATCAGTTCAAAGGTCTTGGTTGTAGAGTCTGAAATAAGTTTCTTTCCACCAGAAAATGGAAATTTAATCTAATGACGTCAATAAAAAAATTGTACGAGCCAAATAAGAAAGTGTGGAACAACTAGACCGAGTACTAGAAGCCAATGGAAAACTTGTCATGTACTGGATCAACTGGAAATCTGAAGATTGTAAAAGAATCCGCAAGTCTGTCAGAATACAAGGAAACAAAGCATAGCTGAGAAACATGAGACTGTGAAAAATAAAGATTATTTACTTGCATTATTCCAATGCCATTAGAAATTGAGCCAAGGATGGAGGTGCCAGAGCATGTCAAAGTGTAGAGAAAAAAAAAAAATTGTCAAGCATAAACTATATTGATCTATGAATTTTGAAGGAACGTACTAACATGAGCAAGCTGCTAACAAAAGTGTGTTATTTGCATCTAAATAAACAGTGGTGGAAGGAAGAAGGTAGCAGCTGCTGTATCTCGTTTTGACAAAATGTGGAAAATGATCCTGGGATCATTTAAAAATGAGAACTTGTTGAGAAAATGTTTCAAAAGATCTAAAACCTCAAATCAATGTGAAAAGAATTCTGAAAACCTAAATTAGGATGGCCTATCTTCTGTAATAGTATGTTTTTCCATTTTGCTTCTTTAGGATTTTCTCTGTTTGTTTGATTGAATAACAGATACACTAGAACCTGTTGGAATAATTCCTTAGAATATTAAAAGATTAAAGTCTGTGACATTAATAGAAAAGAAGTTGTCATGAATTGTCAGGTAAATTACTTCTTTGGATTAGAAACTTGATAAGACACCAAAAATAGGGTAAGAAGAAGTAAACAATTTAGAGCAGTGGTGCCTCAAGGTTCTACTCTGCTACACTAAAAAAAAAAAAAACCCACAAAAAAACCCCCCACCTTAAAAAAGAAGTTGCTAACTGATAGATGGCACATGAGAAAATAGAGTAGTGAATATCGGAGTGGTTCAAGAGTGTTGAAAAATTTGATCTCAGCTGAGAAACTTTCGATTCACCAGTTCATGATAACTGGTATTTTCATTGTTTATACATGTGCATCCTAGAAAGTGTTGGGGCAATGAGTGTTTTAAATTCTACTGAATACTGTAAATACACATTTCTACTTCATGTTTTCTTTTTTATTGGAAAGTGTGGCTTCAGAGGAATATGAACATTGTTTGGTTGTTTGGGTGCAAAATTTTATTGTCCTGTCAAAGCCCATAACTGAAACCAAGTGTTTCTTTAAGAAAAACCTGTATTATTCTATGAAGTGGTGCTATTACAATTGATTTTTTTGTGTTTTTGATGTGAGTATGTATCTTCATTTTGTGGCTAAAGCAGTGGGCAACAAATCTTTACAAGCCTTTACAAAGCTTACCAACCATGAAACAGATTTCACGTACCATCTGCTGTGTGAAGGACACATTAAAGTAGTCCTCCATTTCTCCAAAGCATCAGCACATTCATGCAAATCCCTATTCTCCTACCTATACTTTTGAAAGTGATGGAGCGTACTATCTGCACAGTTCATTGAATCATATTTGAACTGTGCAGTCTTGTTCATAGGAAGATGAGATAGCTAGATAACACCTAAAATGCAGTATACTCAGATGTATTCAACATTTTCATTTGCAGCAGAGGTAGTCAACTACTTAATATGGATAATTATTCTGAGAATTAATTTTATCCAAAGTCCCATTAAGGGTGTAACAAAATTTTATAAAAGCAGTTAAAACTTCTGGAGAAGGGTAAACTCCTGACATTCAATGTTGAATTAATAGCAGTTCCTCACAGAATTAATCCATTATTTGTCACAGTTGAAGTTACTTTATTGAAAGTCTATTTGAACAGAGAGACAAAAACCAAAAAAAGAAAATGCATTAATAATGAGTTCAGTGGCGTTTGTTCATATTACTGACTGAACCAAATAATTTAGCTTACTTAAATCAGGTGTAAAGCCTTTTCATCCAAATTGATTACAATGACATTTGTACACCAGAAGAAATGTTTCTGATGACACAATCTAGTGGTACTTTAACATTTGGAGATTGTGGCTTTGTTGCAGGCTTTTATTTGTTTTATACCAGCACGATGTTCTTGACTTAAAAGAGCTAATGTGCTGGAAGGTATCTTGACAATCAACGTTTATTACTTTTAATGTAGTGCTCAAAAACCCCACAGTATTATTAATTGTCAATAGAAAAGTGGTAGTCAGCAAAATCCAAAAATATTAAACTGTTCATCATAATCAGTAGAACATAGCAGCTACCTGGAGAGGCTTTAGACCTTTAGAAAGAATAGCAGGCAATCTGCAATATATCGCTTCTAAAACCCTGCATATGGTCCAAGTAGCAACTGAGTAGATTTTATTGCCTATTTCCATGTGTTGCTTATACTCTGATATTCATGTGAATATCCTATATAGTTATAAAATTGAAAGTGAACCATTCCAACAGTATGCATTCCTTCATGTGGCCCTGAGCATCCAGACATTTCCACTTCCATATGACAGGAAACCCCGTCCTGAGCTTTGTGTAGCAGATTCTGTGCTATCAAAACATATACTTGGAATTGGATTTTAATTTAGGGAAGTGTTTTGGAGCTCAGAACTTTTATTTTGGAGGAAAAGAGCTCCCTGCTTGCAAGGAATAAGGAAGGTGCCTCTTGTGTAAAACTTTACTCACTTGTAGGGTTTTTTGAGTAGTGAAGTAAGTTTAAAAGAAATTAAATTCTGTATCTGTAATGCCTGGGTGTACTGGAGATTGAATTGGGAAGTTTCACTGAAGGAGTTTTCTTTTATTCAGATCTTGCAGCTCAGAGCCATCTCCATCATATAGTAAAAGAAAACAACTAGGTAACAGAATGAAGCAAAAGAGGCAGATTTTTATAAGTGTTAGCTGTGGGGCTTTCTTGTCCTTCAACATTGATTTTTACTAAATGCCATAGGCATAATTCTGTTCATTCTTGGGAAGTGATTCCCTAAACTGCAGTATAAAACTTGATTTATCACCTTAAAGACAATCTTAGTCATTCTGGAAATCTCATATGGTAGTCTCCTAGGAAACATTCCTTTCATTTGCTTACTCTGGTTGAGTTTCTCGTATCATGGTATTCAAAGACAGCTTGCTAAGTTTTATTCATTCTTGCCCCAGTTCTATTCCTAAATAAGGCTTAAAGAGGCTTTGTGGTGACTCAAATCTAATGTGGTAAACCGTATTTTAGAATAATAACACTGAATGATGGTTAAAAAGTGTATAATTTAGTCCAAATTTTTAAACAGAACTTATCTGTCCCAGATCAATGTTCTGTTGTTAACTGTGGATTAAAAGGAAGTCATGTTTCGTTCCAAGACAAAGTAATCCAGAAATTGTTTCAAGATGCGTGAAATAAGTCAGTTAAACTTTACATCAGGCTGTTGTTTTTCAAATCCATAACATGGAATTCTAAAGAAAGAATTGTATATATCACTGGAATGTTTCAGAACTGAATTCAGCATAATCACCATTCACACTATGAGTAGTTAGTGACATTGTCCTGTGCTTCTGTCATTTGTCCTGCTTGAATATAGTCTTAGTGCTAGTTTATAAAGATTTGAAGTCTAAAGCTAGGAAAACACCAGAAAAATTAGAGAAATAGCATATTAATCTCTCCTTGGCTGTGTAAACATAATTCTGTATATTGAATTGAGGGGCTGCTAATCCCTTACAATCATGTTTTGTCCAATTAAGTTGCAGGGCTTTAAATACTTTCAATCACAGGAGGCTGAAGAAGCAAGTGCAATGTCAGGAAGGGGAGGAGGGTGGTAATCCTAAATGAAAGTAATTTTATTAGGAGAGAAAGCAAGCAGCAAACAGAAGTTCTGAAGTGGAGAAGTTCAGAAAATAAAAGATTCTGCAAAATGCTCTGACCCCCTAGGGAAGTGAAGAAATAAAATTGGGATTTTCAGCTTGATTAAAGTTTGATTTATGAGCTGCTTTTTGTTAACAGCAGTGGAACAGGAGGAGGAGAAAAAGGATTTAACTTGTAAGGGAGAAAATTCTTTTGGAAATTGCCTTCGTGGAGTTTAAAAAAAAGTGACAAATGGAGCTGTTTTGTAAGTACTCCTGTTCTAACTTCTACTTTGTTCTCCACTCCCCCTCAATCCATACTTAGTAATAAATTATAAATAATAGTGAAGTAACCTAAAAACATAGCAGCTGACTAATTTGATGCTTTATTATTGTTCAAGAGTAAATAGCTTAATATTCAGGCATATTTCCTGTATTTGTGTTTTGTGTAGTCTTACTTAGATGCCACAAAAATGCATCAAAAGATCAGGTTGCTCAGAGCCCAGTCCAACCTGGCCTTGAATGTTTCCAGGGAGGGGCATTTGTGACCTCTCTGGGCAACCTGTTCCAGTGTCTCACCACCCTCATGGTAAAAAAAATTTCTTCCTTACATCCAGTCTAAATCTGCCCTCTTTTAGTTTAAAACCATCACCCCTTGTCCTATCACAACAGCCCCTACTAAAAAGTCTATCCCCATCTTTCTTATAAGCTCCCCTTTAGGTGCTGAAAGGCTGCAATCAGGTCTTCCCGCAGCCCTCTCTTCTCCAGGCTGACCAGCCCCAACTCTCTCAGCGTGTCTTCACAGGAGAGGTGTTCCAGCCCTTGGATCACTTTTGTGGCTTCCTCTGGACCTGCTCCAGCAGGTCCGTGTCTTTCCTGTGCTGAGGGCTCCAGAGCTGGTCACAGGACTCCCAGTGGGGTCTCTCCAGAGCAGAGGAGCAGAATCCCTTCCCTTGCCCTGCTGGCCACACTGCATTTGATGCACCCCGGGATGCAGTTGGCGTTCTTGGCTGTGACTGCACAGTGCCAGACCATGTCCAGCTTTTCATCCAGCAGTACCCTCAAGTCCTTGGCAGGGCTGCTCTCAATCCCTTCATCCTCCAGCCTGTACTAATACTGAGGATTGCCCCGATCCATGCGCGGAACCCTGCACTTGGCCTTGTTGAACCTCATGAGTTTTTGTCCATGTCCCTCTAGATAGTATCCTATCCCTCAGGCATGTCAACTGCACCACTCAGCCTGATGTCATCTGCAACCTTGCTGAGGGTGTGCTCAATCCCACTGTCTAGGTAGTTGATAAAGATATTAAACAGCACTGGTCCAAATAATGCACCCCTGAGGGACACCACTTGTCATCCATGTCCATCTTTCAAGAAGTGCTGAACCTCTGTGCAAAATGGTGGAGTCTTTCAGAAATAGAATGAAGATAAGGAAAATATAAAATCATGAAGTTTCTCATGTTGTTCACCTGCTGGGAAGGAGCAGGGCTAAAGTTAGGATTGGCAGAGAGTAGTAGGTAGTACAGCTTTCTTCTTGCTCTATGTATGGAAAGATTCCTCCATCCTTGTTTCATCAAGAGCTTACCCCAGTTTCACAGCTGGCAATGTGAGCTGTCAGTCCACGGCATATGATAAAACAAATCCTCATTTGATACTGCTGTCTCTTTCTATGGAAAATATTACGTAAGTGACTTCTGGACCCAGCAACTTTAGACAGGATGTGGTTTCCACAGGTCTGCTTCTCAAAAATGGAATCATGGTCCCATCCTCCCTTAGATCCAAAGAGAGATAACGTATTAAGCTATCAATTCTTTAATGTACTGAAGGATTAAAGGAAATGCTGTCATGCTTTGTAAGTAATAATGGGTTCACGTTGGCTTACAAATTGAAAGTTACTATTGTAGAATACCTTTTGAAGGTAAATGTAGGAGTAAAATTGCTTTTCAGTTTGAATTGACTCAGACACTGAAAATTCTGAATTGTCATCATAAAAATTCAGGCTGCTAGTTCTTTAACAACGCTTTACCTTCCATTTTTAGATAAATCGCCAAATCTGTTTAAAGTAATATTACACAGGATTTCTTTTTACTGAAAAGATATTATAACTTGTTCATCGGAAGTTTTAAATATGATCCACAACATGACAGTTTTGACCATTTTGCATTTAGATAAAACCTTTAATTTGAATTCTAAATAGACTCTCAAAATTTCATGCTAATAAGAATGAAGTTGTTGCTGTGCTAGTTGAAACAGTAATTTAATTTATAAACACTCAGACTGTGCATTTGTCAGTAAACCACACTAATATGCAGTAGCTCTTGAAACCATCTGTCAGCCATCACCAGGGCTTCTTTATTTTCGAAGCTTTACCTATTGACTATGAGCCCATCTCTACCCAATTTGCTAATACATGCTATATCTCAGTGAAAAATGGAAAAAATATGAATAACTGATTTTTTAAAGTATTCTTCTTCCCTTAGAAATATAATCCAGTATATACTGCACATATTTGTATAAAATTCTTGGCTCTAGTGTTATGTTGGCAGTATATTAGCAGATATTAACACCTGCCTAAAAATAATGGTGTGGACATACATACTCTCTATTTCACTGTTTCATCAGAAGTATTTATGGGATATGAGTTCCTCATCTATGAGCCAAATTAAGATTTTCAATCTGGAGATCAGTAGAATGAAGTTTCTCTAATATCTGATGATGATAGGCAATAGTACGTCAACGCTGTCGGTATATCACAGTTTTAAATGTTTGCTGCTCTTATGTATGTGATAACTTCAGAATGTTCAACCATGCGAATGTGATACCAAACCCTACCAGAGGTGGAAGGCACGGGTATAATAGCAGTATCTTCGTGCCTCCTTTACATCAGAGTGCAGAATCTGGTCTAACTCCCAACTTGCCTGGCAGTGGAAACAGAGGAGATCTGGGGGTGACCATGTCATGTCCCCTTTCCTTTCCCCAGCTTCAAGCACCTTCCTCTTCCTATTGGTGGGGCACAGAGCAGAGGACCTGCATGGACAAGGTGGATGGGAGGCTGACACAGGAATGGGTAAAGGAGGAGTATACTTGAGGTACTACATCCCACTGAAATGAGAGCAGAAGAGGTGTCTCCCTCACCCAAAGTTACCTCTACTGACAACTTTGCTACATCCTTGAGGTTACAGCTCTGTAATGAGAAAGCAAGTTAGTGGAAAGAGGGACAGACAAGAGGTTTGAAACATTGAAGTGGTTCATAGATATGTCTTATAGCAAATATATTAGTATGAAATTAATATTGAATGTCTGTTAAAGACATAGTATATTGGCTGAAAACCTCGGGAGACACTGATATTGCAGCAAGTATGCCCATCAGAAGTATAAAATTTAGCTCCATCTCTGGGGCTTTCACTTCATAAGTGTGTAGGTATCAGGATAAAATCAGGCACTATAAAACAAATACGGATTGCTTACCAAATGTGTATAATAAAGGCAGAATACTTTTTCTTCCATCAGCACACACATATACTGTTGGGTTGGATGCAGCGACAGTGACTACTGATGTATGTAAATTTACAAATATCAATCCATAGTCAGCGTCTGAGATTAGAAAGTACAGTTTAGTGTCTTCTCTGTGTTGAACGCTTGTCTTTATTACAATATATGCAGTAAATGGCTTCTGCACATAGGGATTTGTCCCTACAGTCATTGTACCTTTAAGACTATCTTCCTGTCACTTGGATGTTTCTAGGCTGTCTCTTTACTACTTAAAGAAACTGGACTGTCACAGCATTGCTGGCTGCCACTGTCGAGCTCTTGGAAGAGAAGTGGGCTTAAGTATTGCTGATGAGTGTTATCTGTAATTTACCATAAAAAGCAGAAAATTCCAGAGTGAAAATTCTTCCCTCTGCTATCTTTTCTGGGTGCTATTTTACTTTTAAAGTACTCTCGCAAGGTAGCTTTGAACTTGATTCACATAAAAGTCTCCAGCCATACATCTTACAAAAAGCACGTAGACCTCATTTAATCATTCTTTTTATTCCTCTGACTTCAGTGTGATCTCTGTTCCACTCTCACTGATGGAGCTGGCACTTTAGCTTCATCCAAATTTATTCGTGATCTAATTCAGTAGAACACACAGCAGAACAGATTTCCAAAGTGGAATAATAGCCACTTAAATATTGTTTGAGCCTACCACATACAGAGGCAACAATTTCAGTTTCTTCAGAATTAATTTACATCTTCAACAAACATGATTATTCTTCCTCCTGCTTATTGAGGTACTAAGTTGCAGCATGTCTGCTATAGGCCATATGTAATTTTATGTGATCATTGTTACACCTTCTGTGTTGGAAAGACTTTTTTTTAACTGCTTGCAACGATGTTGAGGAGTGGGTTTTGCTTGCTTCAAGCAGAAACTGGAATGGCTACTGAGTGGGAAACTTCACTTGTTCTCACTAACAATGAAATTTAGTATTTTGGATCATGTAATTGGTTCCTAGGCCACAAAATTCTTTGGTAGTGTGAATTCCTGCAGTGATTTCGATCAGTTTGGAGTGGATAGAGCAGCAGAAATACATTTATTGTTCAGTTTCTCAGAAATACTCTGACTACTCAGCATACAGAAGAATAATGCTTTGAAATTTATTACTGTCTTGAAACTTTGGGTCAGGTGGGAATTGTCAGCTTTTCCCATCTACTGCTGTATGAGCAGAACTGTAGCTCAGCTGAAGTGGAATTGGATTTAAAAGCTGGGACATGTCGTCTTGTTAGCCAGTACATGAAGTAGCAAATAGACCTCCATTGCATGGATTCTTCTGTGTGAAATAATTTCTCAAGAAACGTTTTTGTTCAGCGGTGTCCCTCTCCATTCTTCAGTAAGCTGCTTCCTAGAGGGCAAATGTAAAATTAAAACATTATTAAAGCAAAGTGTACTTTGAATAATAAAAACATCTTCCTTATCCTCTAGGTGGTGTGCTTTTTGCTAGGAAGGGCAATTTTTTTTTTATATCCCAAAAAAAAATCATGAAAGGGCTCTCCATCAAACTACAGCTATGCAACAATACATAGTTCAGTTATCCTGACATGTTGCTTCTCAAACTTTCAAAGCAGTAATTATAGTAGATATCTTTATCTTATAAGGATATACTGCACAAGCTGCCCATCAAAGCAAAATCTAATACAAACCTGGAATACTCTGGCCACCGGCCTTTGAATTTGTACCTGCAGAAGAGAGACCACAAATGGTCACAGAGTTCATAAATTAGCAGCAGCACTGCTGTCACAATTGTGCCATGACTATGACATGTCATTTCCTCACTGTGATTAACTGTGCTTTACTAGAAAGCCATTTTTCAGTAGAACAAAATGGGAAAATTAAGTTTCCTTTATATTTCACTTAGATCGTTGTGACTGTGGACTTCAGTCCATCTGATCCAAATTGGTTAAATGTTAAAGCAAATTGGCCTCTCTTCAGCTCCAATTTCTACTCTCAGAACCTGAAGACTGTGAGCTCTGTCTTACTAAAGGGTAAACCTAATTTATTTTTTGTTATATGAGCTAATTTGTGAGGGGTTCTCATAGTGTCATGCCTTCAAGGAGATTGCAATGAGTGTCTTAAAGTTCAGGCCAAACATGTGAATTTGCTGTTCACGTTGTAGTATTAATTAGAACTAACTTATATCTTTTCAAAATGTCCAAACTCTACAATTCAGAAAGTGGAAAGTCTCATCTACAAGTGATCTGAGACCTTAGACAAATTCCATCAGAATTGTATTTAGAGTAGAAATTGGGATTCGTCTGTTGAATCTCTAGCTGTTCTATCGAATCACCATTTTTCACTTAACCTTCAATTCTTTCTTCATTAGTGGTTGTCACATTGCTTACATTTTCATAGTCATGCCACCTAATAATTGTATTTGGCAGACTCTGACACAGCAGAATGTATTTTAATATATAATAAGGTACTATGATTTGAACAAAAAGAGGTCATATTTTCACCAGTGTTCTCATTGTGTAGTGTTGCATCCAGTCTTAGCAGTGAATCCTCAAAGATAACAAGACCAATCAAATACAACGCAAGCAACCTTAAACCAGATCCTAAGATATTATAGTACCTTTTAATGGTAATAAGACAATAATTTATATATAAAGCAGTAGTGCAGTACAGGCTATCTGAATGATTAATTCTGTTTCACCTAAGCCTGAAGAAAAGGGGAATGTGTACAGCTCACTAAGGTTTATTGCAGTATTACTTACATAAAGTAGATGTGGTTTAACTTGTGCTATTATTTATGGTGAGCTTTGATTCTCCACACTTAGGTTGTGTGATTCCTATACTGGGTTAATGTCCACAAAGGGGTTCTGGTGTGGGGTTTTTTTTGTTTTCTTTTTTTTTAATTTGCTAATGTATCCATTCTCTGGACATCCATCAAATTATATTTTCTCAGACAATCTTTTCCTCTTGTGGACCATATATTTTCTCTTAACTTGGTTTTCTGTGAACCATCCATCAGGATATGCTTTTCCTCAGTAACAGATTAACATTATTTTGAACCATGACTTACTCATTTTTTGCCAAGTATCATTCAAGATTGCCTTAATATATTCTAAGTCATCCAAACATTGTTACTCTAGGATTCCTGGATACCTCAGGGTCCCTGAAAATTCAAGTTACATAATAGCAAAATAATATATGGGTACGCGTGTGTGTACTTTTCAAGCAACTTGTTACTAATATCTCATGTTAACAGTATTTCTCCATGGTGTTTGCTTAAAAAAAATTGATTCTCTTCAGGCTACAACAGTGCATGCTGGTTTCTTTGTTGTGGGTAGTTGTTTTGGGTTTGGGTTTTTGTTTGTTTTTTATTAAGGTTACCAGCAACATAGAGCAAGTAAAATACTGCAAAGACATGTTCTGTTTTGGCCAAATGGAAGGATTGAAGACAGTTTTTGAGATAATGAGCACAGATGGGTTTGCCATTATCACTCACATGAGTAAAAATAAATAGCCATTTTATGCTTTTGTATGGCTAGTTCATGCTAGATACAGCTGAGTCAGCATTTCCAATACCAATTTCAATTTAGTCCCTGGCTGCCAGTACTACACTAACAAGAGCACACAGCTGTGATTCCCTACAGTGCCATGAGAATCGCAATTCACTGCAGTTGCTGGTTAATGCGGTAACCATCCCTCTGACAGGCTGAGTGAATCCCCTGTAACTCTTTATGATGGATGCTATCTGGGTTGTTTGCCCACAGTTCACTCCATTGGTACTTTATGCTATTTGTTGTGTGACTGGGCAGCAAACAGGAAGGCTGACTGCTTTATCGTGGCTGCTGTACCCTACGCAGGTGAACACCCTGGGTGGAGGAGGAGGAGTGTGCCAGGGCATCGCAGATGTAGTTGGCAGCAGCTCAGGTCCAGACAGGTTCATCTCAAACCTCTAATCACTTGGGATCCACCATGTACTCATATATTACTGTTTATGTATTTTGATGAATGGCAGTTGTCATGCACATGATAGCAAAAGCATTCATTAGATTCTTGATCATTTTCATTACTCTGGCCCTGCAATAATAAAATACTATTACCACAGTTATTGCTTCTTTAATTGCCGCTGGCTTACAGGTGAATGCACCGTAGATTTACTGCTAAAGTATCACATATATACATTTGCAAGCAGCTGCTGGTTTTATATGACCGAGCTGAACAAGTAAACCTGTAACACATGCAAAAAAAATTCAATTTCAAACAGGAAAAGGTGAGTTTAAGGGGTTCTCCTGTTTTCTGAAAGCACTAATCACAGTAGTATTTAAATACATAGAGGTTCTGTGCTTTCAGACATTTCAGATGCAATTTTACCAATCCTTTTAATTCTGTATATTTCCATCTACTTCTGTATATAATCTGTATATTTCTACCATGAAAATATTGTTTACTTTTTTAGTTGATTTATAGTTAAATATTGTATGACAGTAGCTTGCACTGAAAACAAAAAAAAACTACAAAACTGACGAGAAAGAGGAGAGAGAACTACTCCTACTCTATCTGTTCAAATTTGGAGAATAAAGAACTAGGTTTAATCAAATGGGTATCCTTTCATGAACATAATAGCAGAGCATAGGCTACAAGTTCTCTTCTGAGCTTTCTAAATGAAAGGCAGGAGCTCAGTGGAGTATTGTAAACTGCGTCATCTGGGAATTTATAAAGGGAATAGATGGCCAAGGCATTCTTCAGGGCTTCAGCTGTTCAGGAATTGTTGTGTCCTGTGGAATACAAATCTAAGCATAAAAATGCTCAGAAACTCGTAAGTTTTGTTAAAATGAACTAAAATGTTGTTCAAGGGTAAGCGGAACTCTTTTTTTCACGATATATCTGGAAGAACAGAATATGATAACAAAATAAGCTCTGTAATAGTGACCGTTAGCAAAGCACAGATCAAATGGTTAAGCTGTTTTTCCATTGTTTACAAATCTCTGGCCTTCTTTTCTGTTATCTGAATAATACCTCTGCAATCCTGTAACCCAGAAATAAATCCCTGCCCATGGTAAGAAAGCTGAGGAAATCTCATCCTTCTGAGCATTTTTTTTTTAATTAGTTTAGGTAGAGGAAAAAAGGCAATTCGGGCAAAACAATAGCTCTGAATATAACTTTTTGCTGTATACTGTCACTCACCTGACTTCAACCAGAAGTACATGTTTTTAAAAATAAGTTTATATTCATTGCAAAATCTTCTAAAGTATACTCTTTCTATGACTAAGACTGTTTCAGAAGGAAGTGAGATGAGTCTGAAAAGTTAGTACAGAGAGATGTTTTAGTACCTTAATCCCGGCTAACTCAGGCATAAGGTTGCAGGCTACCAGGGAGCGGAGAAGTCCTACTCTCCTCTGCACGTTGGCCTTGTGTTCCGACTCACGTTCTTGTGTTTACTCTGTTTGCCAGGTTGGTTTGTTTTCAAGCAATTGTTTTAGGTATCTGTTCTACTTAAACCTACCTCTGTTTTAAATCTACTTTTCTTTTAGCAATCACAGTCCAATTTATTTTGTATTAAGTGACCTGAAAGCCTCATTTGTGCCCATAAATAACAAATTAAAACAGAATCTAAGTTTTAAGTCTGCTTCCTGACAGTTATTCACTAACATTGACGGTAATGTAATTAATTACTCAGTTTGAGAGTTGTAATGCTGGATATCTATATACAACTCAAATGGAAAAGCAATATTTGATTTTCTGTCCTTTATATTGCTGGATTTCTATATAAAAAAAAGCCATATTACAATTACTCATACTATTAAGCCATGGCTAAGGGGTGATTGCAGATTTCTGGATTTACAGATAGCAATCCTTTCATCACTCAGTTATGTGTTTTATGAGCATAGGATTTGTACAGTGTGATAGTTGCTATGGTATCCACATGTGTACCAGGGAGATTGTACGGGAAGTGTGATTTATGTTAACAACAAACTGAATTAAAAAAAAAAAAGTAAACAGAGGTGACTGGTAATATTTTAGTTGCGTTCCTCAAAAATAGAAACCTCTTTCTTTTGGTGTAAGGCTAAAATTCTGGTTCTCCCTGCCAAGAAAATGCTAACGTGGAGATATGCTAATAATTTGGGCATGAGTCCCGGAGTGGTACTGTCTAATACAGCCTGCTCTTTCTTCTGTTACCTGGTTTCAGAATGCTCTCCCCTGAATCTACAGCAAATGCCACAGTCACTCAAGGTAAAATTTAGCTGCATGAAGGGGAGATGCAGCTTTGCTAATACCTATTCTAAGAAATACAGCAAAATACTTGCTTTATTGGAGAGGCCTGGCCCAGTAGTTACAGATTACACCTTTTTATTTCCATCTCATCCCTCCAGCTGAACTGGCAGTAATTTGGTAAGAAATCAGCATGCTCGGTTCCTTGAGGTAAGGACAGGGAGACCTGGCACTATGTCTCCAGCAGTAAGTCTTTCCTCCGGCCGAAGGCAGCGCAGCAGTGAGAGCCCTGAGCTCCAGGGACGGAGTGTGGCTGGGCCAGCTGTGCATGTAGCAACAGGGAGAGATCAAATCCGCGTGCGAGGGACTGTGCAGGGAAGTGGCAGAGCCAGAGGGAAGGGAGAGCAGCTTTCTTCTATTAAACAAGAGCTTTCCCTCTTTAAGTCTGAATTCTGTCTTCCTTCGACCACTTAATTCCACTGAATTAGAGGATTTTTTTAGATCTATTCTCCATTAGGGACACTGTACATGCAAGATCAGTGTCATACCTTTGCCATGAACCCTAATGGATTAATCATTTATAATGCATAGTCTAATTACTTCAGTTCAACACTTATTTACTTTTGACTTCTAATTGACTTTATAAATGCCATTATTTGTATTGTAAGACTCCTTAAGGAGAAACTGATAATATTGTAATCTTTTTGGTAAAAACAATAAAATACATACAGGAAACAATGCTTAAATAGAGTATTATGTGAGTAAATTTGTTTTCCAAGAAATTGTAATTTGGTGAAATTCAACATTTTTACATGTAGTCCAAAAGCTTTTGTACTCCCAATTTCGTAATTTCTCTGTAATGCTGACTCTCAGTTCTGTTCAGTATTTTCTCCCTTTTGTTTTCATGCTATTTGATCAGGATCTCAGATTGCTGAGAATCTGGAAAGACCTTATTTTTGAAAAGAAGTTTCTATCTGTGTGGACTGAGATAAAAAGCTTCAAAACATGCATCCTGAAGATGCAAAAAAGATAAAGGTATAGGTGAATGCAACCTTATGAAATGTTCTCTAAAAGTGACATTTCGCTTGATCTTTGAATTTGATTTTCTGAAAGTCATCTGGTTCCTTAGGTTTAAGAGATATGACAATTCTTGTGTGTCATTGGATGTCTTTGGGGCCAAAACATAGCAAATGTAGTGTAAAAATGCACTTTTCACAAAAAGACAGGGGCAGATGTCAGCCTCTTCTACTAATTCTACATATTCTTCTCTAAGGACCTTGAGATATAGGTTGCTAATTGTCTGTCTAGTATAACCCTGACCAGATGAGAAATGAGGGAATAGCTGGAATGTTTCTTCTTTTTCACTTCCTTGTGCCTTGTTGCCCATCAGAGAAGCCAAGGTTTGTCCTGCACCTAGCTTTTAAACTAATCGCGCCACAAGGTTCGAGCAAATTCTGTGTGGTATCCACATATCCGCCAGTTAGGCAAGGAAACCTGACCTTTTGTAATACTGCTTACAATAACAATCTCCAAAGTTGACTGTACAAGTAATTTAAAATAGTGTTTTAATTATTCTTGCTGTGATTTGATTGTCTTTTACATGGGATTTTGTTTTCCCTCTGGATGTCTATGTGTTTTTCAGGGGTATGGTGAAACATTACGCCTCTGGCCATGGCTAAAATATTCCCTATATGTTTTGCAAAAACAGTTTGTAGTCCCTGGATACATGGCATTCTAGTGATGCAAAGTTTATTTTTTTTTTCTCAAATAATTTATTAAACCATCAATAATGAATGAATTATGTATATCCTTTTCTTTCTTTAACTTGCTATCATTAGGTAAGTGGAAAGTTTTTTTCTTTTGTTTACTTTCTTTCCTGCCTAGAACCATTTTCTCCTTTAGTTTAGCATTTAGCCAGTTGATGCAGAGATCATCTACCTTGAAGAGCAAAAGTCCTCTGCTTAAAATATAAGAAATATTTACTGGCACACAGCTTTGTTTCATACAGAGATTGTTTCCTTGAGAGACTAATTGTTGGGGGTTTTTTCCCTCCTTACCAAAGGAGCTTGTCAAGTCCTTTTACAGATTCCTTAATATTGTTGTTTTTCTTTCCTGAATGTGAATAAATGCTTCAGATAGTCTGAAGGAGAACTAATTCCTAAATATTCTCTTTCTTGAAATCCAAAAAAAGTCTTTCCCAATATGGATTATAACTCTGCTTTTGGAAAATAATATTCTATATTGTTAAGTCCTGTAAACAAGACGATCACTGTGCAAACTATATTGGTTCAAAAGCAGGCAAGTCTTCTTGGCCCTTTAAAGACCGAGCCAGCTTAAAACAAGGTCTAATAATGCAACAGAGTTATAGGTCAAATTTGTTGGGCTGTAGAATGAGAAAATATTTTAAAAGATGATGTGGTGGTGGTCTGTCAATATTAGGACTAAAGTCGGAATCAGGTAGACAAAACCTAGTGGGAATTTGTCTAATTAGAAGTGACCTTTATTAAAGCAGAGGTGTCTGAATTAAATTAGTTATTGCTCATCTGGTACTAGCTTCATATCTGAGAATTTGGTAAAGCACATCTAGAATGCTAATTCTATGCTTCCATCTTTTCCTCTGAGGCATCTTTTCATTTAATAATGAGTTTCTTAATTGTTTTTACATGTAGGATAGAGCTCTCTTTTTTGGGGGGGTTATCTTTAAATTTCTGCACTGAAATATGTAAATACTACTTTCAGAAAGCGGTAGGAGAGTGGGTGCTTGAAGTAGAATCAGATGTGTTGCCTTCAAACAGAAGAATAAAATACTCTGAGTAGCAAGGTAGCATCTGAAAATTGAACTTCTCTCTATTTCAAAAGATATTTAAAAGTCATCTCTCGCATTTAGCATCCCTGTGTTTTAAACCTAAGCCTCTCATTTGGGGAGTTTTGTGCTGCCACTGGTTTAGATTTCTTGAAGTGTGCACAAATGCTATCCTGCAGCCTGAAAGAGATGCAAAGTTGTGGTCAGAATAAGAGAATGAAAATGTAGCCCATGCTTAGGTGCCCAAAAGGCTCTTTTTCACCATCGCTAGCCGTTTGGCTAGCTGTTGGCCATGTTAATCAGCAGGTGTGTGCTGACTTCAGTGACATCTGGTATGGTGTTCTTGGTTATTTGGGATCACATGGGCGATGTCTAGTTCTCCATAGCATTTGCATGGGCAGCTGTTTAGAGCTCAGAATACCAACTTCAAATGCATCAGAGCTTTTTGGTAGTGTCACATAGTGCGCTGTAGCCCTACCCTGGAAGCCATTCTTGTTGTAGTTAGTGTTTCATGTGTAAAGCATGTCCCTTCAATCAGTTGTTCTTCTCACTGTTTGGGTTAGTAATTTCTCCTTGTTTTAATCAAGGTGGTTCTATCTGAGTTTGCCTTGAGCTGCTGGCCACCCAAAGTTTTAACAGTTTTAAGCTGAGCTTTGAAGAAACTTGAGGAAATGCAAAGTTACTGTTGTTACTGTGAGCTCAAACTGCCAAGATGCCTTGATAAACTGGTAAGGAAATGAATATACAAGGGTAGAAAGGATTAGAGATAGAAGGATTAGGCTGTGAAATAGTGGGAAGACTTGATGTAAAAATGTTGCTTCAGGCTTTTGTTTATTATTTGAAGAAATTCTATTTAAATGCAGATTAGATTTTCTACCTAGAAGTACAACTTATTCTTTGTTTAGGAACTCTACAAAGAAGAATGAGTACAGAGTGTTTTTGTTTTCATTTCTTCACAAACTTTGACAATCATGTTGCTTATCCTGTTATCTGGATTAGATATGCAAGCTGTGGGTATAGTTTTAACAGTTTGTTTAGAGACCCTAGTTTAATTAATCAGTGTAAGATTACCAAATTGCCTTGGGATGAAAAACTGCGTCTGAGAAATTGTAGTTGGCTACTGACTAAACAGAAAGGCCCAGTTCCACATAGGGTATTTGGGGAGTGAGAGACACAAGGCAAAGGCAGGGAAGAGAAAGGGAAAGAAGAAGATGAAAAAACAATTAGACAAATACAGAATCTTCTGTGAACTGAAACCTTTTCATTCTGTGTGTAACTTAACTTTTTTGTATTGCTGTACATTCTGTAATCAATCACCTCTTAAAATGCCATTTCATCTTCCTTAGAAACAAAAAAGAAATTAAAACAATCCTTTATCAATTCTGCTGGTTTTACTAAAAGTAGTCTGAAAAATAGACTTCCAAGTAGTCAAAAAATTTTTATCTTGCATATTGCAGGCTTAGTTACCATAACAATATCAGTAAAATGTAGCTAAGGGAAACATCCCAGTTACTTCCCATGGTTTTATTTTTATTCCTTTATCCGTTCTTCTTGCATCTTGTCACCAGCATCTCCAGCGATGCTTACTGATCATCTCAAAATTATGGTAACATGATGTACATATCTAAAATAACTTTTAGTTAATCATCTCGGCTGTCTGTTCCAAAAAAAAAACCTCATGCCAAATTCAAACCACTGATTTCAAGGGATTTTTTTTCATTTCACCTTTTTCTTTTTTCCAAACATAATTTGTGAATTATTCACCATGTTTTATGACAGAAGTTCCACACAATGATTGGCATGAACTGTCACTGGGATTCCTGTACAGAAGCACTTAAATTCAAATATATTTCAGGATCTGAGATTTTGACCCAGTTTTAGAAAAGTATGAGTAGTTTGAGTGCTTTGGATATAAAGATGACTTCTGTTGTTTTTTGTCTAATATATGAGAAGGCCACATTTGGCTGGCTGGAAATCAAGTATGTTGGCTAAGATGATCTACTTCACTAGCCATTTAGTGTGATCAGTAATTTTTTATTGATCATTTAGCATGGAAATAATATGCTAATATAATAGATTTAATGTGGTGTTATGGTAATGGTGTACCATTTAACAACGTAATATTTTAGTATTATCAGGTTCATAAAAGCTTGTCTGTTGAGAAGATTTCTCAGTGTATTACCTAGCTTTGTTATGAAGTGGAAGAAATAAAAAGATCAAGCCTTTGCTTAAAGGAGGTTGATGAAAGTTTTTGCCTCATACTAGACACATTTTAGCTACCCTGTGGTTTTTTGTTCCTCTGTATTTCTTTTTGATGGACAAGCTAAAGCAGTAACTAATACAAAAGAAGACAATTCTTCAGAAGCTGAAGAACCCTAGGCCAATGATTTACAGAAAGTAATATGTTCTTAAGAGCTCACACAACCCCATTCAAGGTTTCAGGGCTGGTTTAGAGTCTTTTAAATGATACTTTTGTGTGCCTCCTCTTCAGCAAGCCAAATGCTTGCCTTCATCCTTTTTTGGTAATATGATGAGCTGTGCATAAAATAAGTCAGAGAAAATGGATCTGTAATGAATGATGCATGACTGCTGAGTGACAGAAAATGGTATTTATTTCGGAGAAGAAAGTAATGAATCACATGGTTAGCAGTATATGAATGTGTCAATCTGATACACAGGGTCAATGGATACACTGAAAGGCAGTTATTAGAACAGCTTATTTTTCCTTTAATATATCATTTCAGTTGCTTGTAGTCTTATGCTACATCAGACGCTTATATTCTGTTTCAAGAGTTTCTTGTAACATTCTATTGTTTGAGTGGAATACAGCAAATATTAGCTTTAATTTGAATATATACTTCAAACTACGTGCTCCAGGCAATTTTTTATTATTTTGTTGTAATACTTTTTTTTGGCATGTGTGCATTACCATTTCAGGCTAGTTGGCAGGACCAGAAAAAGTTTTATAAGCCTTAACTTTAGCTGTGTTTAAGTTACTAAGATTTTGTAACGGGTATTATTTGCTGGAGGAAAAGACAAGCTTATGTTCAGGATGCTTGCTGTGAGCCTGTGGAATTTTTGAAGGCCAGTTGTATCTAAAAGTTTTTGGACAAATGGCCTTTCTAGTGGGTACTTAAGGCTCAAATTAGAAAATACAGTTTTCTGCACAGAACTCTGGGGTGGCCAGCAAATTGTTACTTGTGAAGATGGAACCTGGTAATGAAAAGTCTGGCATTAAAACCTAATAGACCAGAACTCTTTTAGAGAGCGTCTTGCTTTCCCCACTTCTCTCTTTTCTTTTTTTTTTTTTTTTATGAAAGGGAAGATAGTCATATCTGCTATTTTTCTTCTTTTCTTTGGATTACAAGAATACGACTGTTGGGTTCAGAACTGTGAACTGTGTTGACGTAAGTATAGGGGCCGAATGTGAAGGTCTATTGTTATGTGCTAAGAGTTAGATACACCTTCGTCTCCTCCTTTCTAGCTGTCCTCAAGCCCACTTGCGCCCTCTGCTACGCAATTATATTGGTATAATCTATAGTAATATGAAATGCCAAGCTCCAACCCATTTGTATATGCTACCTGGTTCCTCTGTATCACTAGTCTTTCTAGTGAAAAGGGGTGCAAGCTTATCCAAGGAAATTCAAGTATTGCGTTGCAGTAACATGGATGTAGCTTAAATGCTTCTACACAGTCACAGAAAAGCTGTGCTGTTGCTACCCTGAGCTCCCTGTTGCTGTAGCAATAATAGTTATGCCTGAGCTGACGTGGATATAACTAATGGAGCTGAGCATATTGTGGTGGCTGTAGAATAGACCTCTGTGTAACTGTATGTAGCCGTACATAGCTCTTCTGAATTCATTCTTAACTTTCTGCCATCTGTATAACAATTTGCAAGATTTACTTTTCCACAGATGATGATTGTATTTGAACTAGAAATGAAGATCAGACTTTCTGCTATCAAACTTATTTTATACTTTCTTCTGCATATGTCTCCTTCTCTTCTCTTCATTATCTATCTTTGTATTTGTCTTGTTCCCTAAGGAAATAAGCATTTAGCTTCACTACCCAGAAGCCATAGCCTGTCTATAGTGGTGAGGAAGGAGAGGTTACAACCCATGTCAGAAACATACAAGAAAAAAGTATATCTTCAAAATAAAATACTCATCAGTTAGAGATAATAACACAGTAGTTCTGAGAAATATTGATCTAAGTATCTATTTTTAATCACATATGGCCAGATCAACATTTAATTTACAGACAAAACCATGAAGATTTTACAGTGGGAATTGTTGTAACGACAGTCCAATCTATTTTACAAAAGAATTAAAGCTTAATTCCGAGAAGCACTTTGAGGAATTTCTAGAAATTGGTGTACAATGTAAAATTTTATGAAATCATTAAATTTTATTAAATTAGAGTTAATCATAAATTGTAAGATGTGTCTTTTGGAAAGACTTGATACCATATCAAATCATCAGAACACATATAATCCTGGGATTTTTAGCAGTTTATAAAAATAATGAGCTCTTCATCACAGGAGGACTGTTTAAAGCGTATATATGGCTTTCTGATATTGTATTGGGTTAGACTTACTAATGAAACTGAAAGAGAAATCATTAATATGTCTAGCTTTTGTTGTACATTTCAAAATGTACAATGCAGCTCTTCGGTGGAAAGAGAAAACTGAGTTTTTGCTAATATGTTGTGCCCTTCAGGTTTCTTTGGGTGCCAAAGGCGTCATTCGTTACTCCAACAGATATGCTTTGAAAGCTTAGTGTACTGTCAAATGCTCAAGTGTGTGAAAATCTGGTTTAGGCTATCTCAAGTTGGAACCCTGTAATAATGGAGGCTGCATAATTTTGCCTAATTTCTTCATGCCTCAGTTTCTCAGATGCAAATGGCCTCAATAACACAAATAATGCAAGTGGGATGTTATTCATGTTGATGAAGCTTTTGATTGTGCTGTGAAAACAACAAAAATGTACACAAGGAAAAGAATAAATCTTCATTCAACACAAGGCTTTGAAGGTATTAATTAAAAAGGTGCATGGCCACGTGCTGATTAGAGTAAATAAAAAGAAATATTGAATAACTACTTACTCTCTGAAATGGGCCCAAGGGTCCTATGAGAAAAATAGTATATAATAATTTAATTAAAGTTTGCATCAAAACGCATTTACACAAGGGACCTGAGTTAGTATTGCAGAATTTGCACTTCCTAACTTTTCAGTGCTTCACTGGGAAACATTAACTCTTTTTTTACTATAGTGATTCTTCAGTGTGATATAATGTACTGATTAGACACTTGGCACATTCACCTCATGGAATTTCTTAGATTCAAGGCATTAATGTAATAAAGTAAGCACAGATCCTGAATGTGAAGTGCCAGATGATGGTAGCAGTGCAGCTGGAAACACAATTCTATTGTGTTCTGGAATACGATAAAAGGAAGGGGGGGGAAAGGGAGCTAGAATGTATGTTCTGATTGAGTCAGCCAGATAAGCCTACGTATTTACACATATTTAAGCACTGATATTTATGATTATTTGTGGTTATACTCAAGTTCCTCTGTAAAATATCTAGGCAGCGCCTGATGAGTTTTATATTTCTTGGGCAGGTCTAGAGTACTCACTTTTGGGTTTTTTCCTTGCTTCCCTGGGGAAATCTAGTTACTCAAGTCTTGAAGCTGCATAATTACTCAGTGTAACAAGACAAGAAGCAGGGAAATGGTTCTGGTATGTCCAGGATTAGAATACGAGTGTATGAAGTGATGGATAAATGGAGTAACATTCCCTCAGGGAAGTGGCCATATCCAGTATGCAGCAGCTTTTAATATAGGGGAGGGGAAATTCTCCCTGTGCTGCAGTTGGGGATAAAACAATAACTGGGTGAAACAATAACAGCTAGAATATTGACTATAATGTGGTGATTAATCAAGTGTTTCCAGGCTTTAAAATAAATCTCCACAAGCCATATTACAATTACAGTGGTACCACATTCATGACAGTATCACAATGCCTTGCAGTTCTACTGTATAATAGACATAATGGCAAAAAAATGTGGTTGTTTTTTTCATTGTAATAGCATCTGAAACATGTTATAAATGCTGTTGTATCCAGCTGTTCCTGGAATTCAGATAATTTGTAGATACGTAGAAAGTGTGCTATAATACTTAGAGTGGTGGATTACCCAAAATATTAATTAGTGTTATAGAAGGGATAATTACAACAAAATGTAAATAAAAGAAATCAGTGTTACATAACACATTACTACGAAACCCTTAGCTGCAGCGATGTGTTGATTAACAGTTTGTGAGTATCAGTACCGTTCCTGTCCAGCTTTGGAGGTCGCTGCTGCGAGGGTGCCCCGCCGTATCTCGGGGCTCTGCGCTATGCAGATGATGGCGAGCAGAGCCTTACTGATTACCTCTACCTCAAGGCAGAACAGGGGGTGAGAGAAAGGACCTGTGAGCGTGAAAATGAAGAAGTCACTGTCAGGAACCTACATATTTGGGGAGTTAGACTCTGGGGTTTTTTTGTTTGTTTGTTTTCCCCTTGAGACTTTAATGTCCTTTTTTACAGAAGTTCTGCAGTCATTACAATTTTATCTCCCAGCATTCCAGCAGCCCAGTTGGTGGGAGGCATTTTCCCAGCCATGATAAATTATTCTCTGTCAGAATCCAAATCTGCCTTTTCAAGTCTGATCATTTTTGATGAATTTATTCAGTTAACTTGAGCTTGAATAGAAGCAATAGATGATAATAAATTAACTTTGAGCATATTAATGACATCTCTAGGAGACTATGGATGAATTAAGGAATAAATAGATGAAATGGGTTCAATAACAGGCTGGTGAACACTTAGCAATTGACTGGTAGCTTTTCATTTAGGTCCTTTTATATCCTATGGTTAATTAAAAACCATAGAAATATTTTTAAAGCAGTCTTTTGGAATGCAGAGTAAGTATGAACTCCTCCTGCCATCCATACTTGCTGTAGAAAAGACAGTTGTCAAATGTACTCCACTGAAGACTGAGGAACATCAGCTTCAGAAATTCTGGTTTGTACCCGCTTAAAAGGAAATCTGTGTGCCAAACATGAGAGCTTTCTACACATCTGCCAGAGCAGCGCTTACCCCAGACTTAAAATATCCTTTCTGTAGAGCTTTTGAAAATAAAAACATAAGTTATGGGCTTTTGTGGATTTGCTGTTATAAACTAGAGATCAGAGTAGTATATAAACTTCCATTCCTAACAAGAATTGTTGTGATTTCATCTTATTTGGTTAACTTTAACGTATGCTTCCTACATCCAGGATTTCAAAACTAGCTTGAAACTTAGACTTTCAAAAGAGCTGGATGTTAAGCTTCAGTGACTTTATAAGAACTTAGTGTTACTTAAACCTGTTTCTAAGGGATCTTCTGTCATATGCAATACAGAAATTGCTGATTGAGGCTTACATACTAAAGAAAGTGGCGATTTCCCTGACAAATCTGAATGCTAGTATTTAATCTCATTTGCTAATGTATGTTAGGCTTTTATTAGCCTATGTATACTCATGCCAAAGCTTATCAAAGAGGAGTGAACATTACTTTTTTACAAAGATAATTACGGTCTATTAAATGTATAAAACCACAAATTCTTGTTTATTGCTAGGACATCTTGTTATTCAAATAGGGCTGAGTCAAAACTTAACACCTACACTCTGAAATTTGAAGCTTGACAAAAACATCTCTCTTCAGAATCCTCATTATAGACGCACATAGTGTGTGGTTATAAGAAGATATTTATATAATTAAGTGTATAAAAGCACGTTTTAAAGATCAACTATTCTTTTTATTCCTATTTTAAAACATTTCTATCTTTGAAGTAATGGTATTTAATTTCCTGAACAATTGGATACCTGATGAAATTTAACTTTATACCCCCACAGTTTTATATTTGTTGTGCTCAAAAGCATGTCTTAAAATAGATTAATAATAATAATTAAAAATACACTACCCTGTTTTCAGGCATCATCATAATCCTCATGGCTGCTCTCACAGAACCTGTCCTAACAGCTATTGAAATGGGCTGAAAAGATTACTGTCAGTAGTTGCTCACTCCCATTCTCTTGGCTGATATTACTGACCCTAAAATCTTCCAGAATAATCACAGCTATGACTGTTCCCTAGCACTGTATTTTTAAAATTATGTATGCTATAAGAAATCCTGTTCTGTAAAGAATTGTCAAACGTTGATCTGGCCTAAATTATTCGTATCGTGTCAGTTGTCCACGTGCTGAGAGATTCATCTAGTTTAGAGAAGGGAACTACAAATTTACTACTAGGTAAAATTAGAATATTTTTATATTTTAATTGAAAATTCCTTGGGCGAACAGAAAAGAATATTGAAGAAAATCTGAAGGTCACTGTTGGATGTTGTTCAAGGGAAACTGAGGATTAAAACTAAATAGCATATTTTCTGAGAAGTATTTTCAGTAAAAGAAAAGGGGCAAGTTTATAATATATATGTATTTCTATCCTGTCAGCAAAACTCTTTCATGCCAAAAACTTATTAATAGTTGGAAAAGGCTTATGTGAAGTGATAAGAGAAACTTCAGTTAAACAGCAAAAATTCAGTGGAGAAACTGGTCACAACTGAATGTTTAAAGAGATGATAACTGTGAAAGTATTGCCTCATCAGGATGATGCCAAAATTTCTGAAGGTGCTAGCAATGCCTGTAAAGGCCCAATTAGGAGGTTATAGCCATCTCAGTAAGTAGTTCTGAACTCATAGGTAAATGATGGAAACTCTAGTCAGGCACCCTTTTTCTTCTTTCAATTGTCTATTCTGAGGCTCTGAGCTACTGTGCAAAGATTGCTCCAAATCACTCAGAGCCACACTTCTATGCCTGACTGGAGCACAATAAAGTTTGGATTATGCTGTTTTAAATTGTCACCCATTTGAAGTAATTTTCTTTATAAAACAAGATTAAAATGACTGTAATTCAAAACATTTTACCTCAAATTGATGTGAAAATTGTAGTGTTCATATTATTTCCATTTTTCAATTTGACAAAACATTTCACTCCATGTATAAGCTTTTCTGTGTTGTCACTATCTTAAGAGTGAAAATACGCATTTTACTCCGTGAATTTTACTCATTCCTGATGTGTCTTATTTCTTAACACTACTTATTTAACTTTCTTAAAGCATGTCTTTATATAGTCTATTGTGGTGCTTAGGGAAAATATAAACAGATTTAGGAGGCTTTCTTACCTCCTCTCTGCCCCTCAAAATAACAGTTTATTACTTCATATTGTTAGATTTGTTCTCTGGTCTTTCTACATGCCTGATGGTTAGATAAGTGCTGCTGATAAAGCAAAGCAAAGAAGAATTTGAAGTTCTAGCTTGATAGAGTTGAAACTCAGATTATGGTGACTGTTATTTACGTGAAATTTCTGTTCGTTTGTTTTCAAACTACTACCATAGGAGAAATTTATCTCTCTATATTTTCTTCAAGGTTTCATGCCTCCTGAATAAATCATTTAGGGAGAGAATAGTCTTTTCTCTTCCTCAGAAGTCTGTTTCATAGATGGGCAGTTATCAGTATTTCTTTGTAAAAATCCAGTAAATTTCCAAGTTAGTTGCTTGAGTTCCCTATGAATAAGGGTATTTGTTTCATCTAATACAGAGTGCTTCTTACAGACTTCTTGTAGTAGTGAAGTACAGAACAATACTGAAAAGCACTAGAAAATGAAGTGAATTGCAGAAGTCCATGGCTAAATTAGTGCCAGTGAGAATTACAACTTTAAAGTTCCTGGCCTAAAAATACCAATATACAAACGTACTTATTAAGTTATACTGTATTTGACCGAAAATACCAAACCCTATAACTTAATGTAATAGCAATACATACGTCAGCTATCAGACCCTCAAACTCTGGGGAAGAGCTGCTTTGTGTGCTAAATCTGCAAAGGATAATTCATACCTTACTAGGGGGAATGAGCTGAAGGCTTTAACTAGTACATATGTATAGGATAGATTTAAAGTGATTATGGAAATGTCACCGCAGGACAATACATTATTAGCAGTCCCTCATATGTTGTATGCTGTCCCCTTATGTTTGATAATTAAAAAGCAGATTGGGATGTCATGATAAAAATGAGTGCAAAATGTCCTTTTTATCTTTTGCAATAAATATGAAATAGTGGTCTTTCTGTATCCTTCAGTGATTGTTCTATTTGCGTTGGTGACAAATGACATCTTTCTCCTTGTAATGTGCCTGCAGGGTTAAATGACTTTATTATTATTAATGAGTCATTGCTTCAGCTGCCCAGAAATAGAGGGAGAAGGAAACAGAAGAGATTTAGACCTAAGTAATTACAAATGTAATTATTACCTTTCAAATTTCATTTTTACAGCAATCACAATGTTGTTAATCAAACATGGCCCTTTGCATGTATTCACACTTTTTTGGGGTCTTTGTCAAAGGGAAGAGTAGCTACCTGGTTCCACTGAGGGTAGTCTATGGCAGATTGACAAAGTGGTAATGACAGCAAACTGCTGTGAAAAATTGGTTAGAAAATGTTGTCTAGTCATCAAGGAGTATGTAGTTCAGAGTTTTCCAAGAGAAAAACCTCCTGAGCTGCGGCCATATGGAGCAGAGTGTCCTCTTGGGGAGGACAAAAGCTGCAGGAGAGGAATCCTTTTGTCCTGTGGAGACAGGAAATGTCAAAGTTTTACTCCACCAGTCCATCCTTCTGCAGGGTTCTAGGTTGTCATAAAGGACTCTAATAAGCCCAACAGAACCAACATGCTACTGGACACTTTAAGGGAATTAAGAAGTGTGCCCTCTTGGCTCTGCAATAGTTCTCCTAATTACGCATAATTCTGGATTTTTAAGTTTTTAGGTGAAGCACGAGGCTTGTTCTTCTGCAGTAATAGTAAGGGAGTTGCAGGGAATTTAGGAAGGGGAAATGATTGTGGGTTGTGTTAGGCCATGTTGCAGATGCCATGAAATGTAAGCAGTGTTGTTTTTCAGAATTATAATCTGAACTTATAATGTTGAAATGAATTATGAAATGGAAAATCGGAGGAACAGCATTGCAGAAAAGAGAACATTTCCTTTCAATACTGTAATTTCTGCATAATGTTGAAATATTAAGGATTCTCACATTTTAAAAATTAAATTAAAATAAAATTAATAGAGAAAATGGAAACTTAGTGCCCATACTGCATACTCCAAAATGTCATTTGAATCAACACTGTCACAAGACAGTTGAACTTTCAAACTACGTTTTTGATGGAATATTGTTTTGTCCAAAAAACTTCAGCAAGCTTTATTTATATATTAAAATGAAATAAATAGATTTAATATTGTTGATGGTCCAATCCAATGGCGCTCAGATGAGCATAGTGTGTTACTCAGATATCAGCATAGGTGAGTATCATAAAAATGTTTAGAAGTATTTGCAAAATAAATAAAGTCAGGGTATTTGTAATAAAAACACGTAAATTTTTTGTTTACATTCTAATAAAGAAAAAAGTTTTACTTCTTGAATGCTGCTGGAGTCATAGCATAAAAGCGATAGAGTACTTTTTGGATGTTGTAGGTTTTTGTTTGCTGCTCTAATGGCCTTTGAATAAATTTCTGTTTGTGTGTACCTGATGAAAACAATTTCAAAATATCTCTTCAGTTATCACAGTAAAGATATGGTTACTGGGTCACTTAGCATTTGGGGTTTTTACGTTTTCCTTTAGAAAATTAACATTTCATTGAAGTGTCTGAACCATGAAAAACTGCCTGTAGTCAATTAGTTAATTCAGAAGAATTTTTTAGTATTCTACTTTAGATCACACTTTTGTGTATTTTTAGTGGAAAGTCAATAAAAAGAAAAAGGAGCTGCATTTGGCATGAAGCTACATCAAGAAGCTGTTACTGATGTGAATAAAGGGTGAAATGCAGGTATTTGAAGCAGAACTCTGGGTCTTTTATCCCACGCCTACCCCTTGAAGGAGTTGCCGTATGTAAGATATCTCAAGCAAAACTGAAAGGGAACTTCTGCTTTCCCCTTCTTCATCACCCTGCCTGTATGCTGTGTTCTGCTGAGGATGACTCACCTGATCTGCTTGTTATCACAAGTGTTAGAATTCATTATTACAGTCATGTGAGTGTATACCTGTACTTTCGTGTAGGTCTTCTATCACGAAGAAACACAAATACATGTCTGTTTAACTGGTGGTAATGGATCCTCATATACATTCCTAATGAGGCATTTGAATAACTATTTGATCATTAAAAGGAGATATAAATGGTATTTCAGAGTGTACAGAGTTACCTTGCATTGGTTAAGTGCTTTTTCTGTCTATTAGTCCCCGTTCTGTTTTAACATGTTTGACTAGATCACTTTTTTAAGTTAAAAAATGTTAATGGATGACTACCACGTTTAAAAGCAACTTTTACAGAGCATCTGAAATTTAATCTCTAGAAGTTGATATGAGATATACTATTCTTCACAGATTTCCTGCATCTCATATGTCAAGTAATGTTCAAGGATATTAGGTTTTATATATGTATACACAAATGTGTGGGCAATAAGGCTTTAGAAACATCGTCTTATTAGAGTATTTAGGGAAATTAGTGTTGTACTTATTGCTGCAGACTTTCTACTAATGCTTGCAGATACACTAACATCACTACACTTTTTTCTTTCTGGTCACTGTAACAGATAGCATTGCTAAGAAAAGCTCATCTGACAGAGAAAGGTAAAAGGTTTTCAGTGCTCTCAGTACTGCTGAGGGGATGGGAGTGAGCGAGCGGCTGCGTGGTGCTTAGCTGCTGGCTGCGGTCAGCCTGCCACTTTAAGGTAAAGATGTTACTTGAAGAGGCAGTCATTTCAGGGTGATAATTGCTGGAAATCTACAACTTTCTATAGACTCTTCTTTCCCTTACTGCAAATAAGAGTTCTCTCTTGAAAGGCTTAAAATGAAGTTTTACACATCAAGAGAGAAAGTTTGCTGTATTACAAACGCCCCACAGAAAACTCATATTGAAAATGTTTCCTCTTCCAGGCACCAGCTGAAAAATGGCAGCTGAAGCCCTTTTTCATCCAGCGTGTTTTTGTAGGATGTTTGGCTTAGTACAGAAACTTTACATCAGTAGAAGGGCTTAATATATACCACCTAAAATTCATAGTCTTCTCAAGTGTGGAGGAAGAAATGCAAATTTCACTCTTTACTATGTTTCCAGGTCAAAGGTTATCGCTGGAGGATAAACAGTCTTTCACTATGTAGTTCCACCTTGTTTAATTGATTTGAATTTAAATTTATATTCTGTGTTAAATAATGAACAATGTATTAATAATTAAGAAGTTTCAGTACAAATGTGAAGCAGTTAATTAAATATTAAATAAAACACATTGTATTACCCAGCAGTGCAATCAATATACTAGATTTTAGGCTATTCATTTTAGATGGTCATTATACTTTACAAGGTATGGTTAAAATTCTCATTGATAACTCAATATACACTTCATAGGCTAAGAAACATGTGTCCTTTGCAAATTACCATAGTTGTTTTGCCATAATTAGCAACAAAACATGGACATTAAAGATTAATACAATTGGACTGTTGAAGCAGGAAGGGTCAGTGCCGTGTATTTTACAATGCTGTCACGCCTGCGTTCATTAGGCTGAAACAGAGAAGTTGCAGGGGGGTGGAGGGCTTGAGGATTTCTTGATGAAATCTCTTCCTGTGGAAAACAGCAAATATTGAAACAGAACTTTTTATGGGAGCATTGCTTTTGCACAATTTCTTGGTTTTGATTAATACAAGATTGAAATTCTAGTCAGAATAACAACAAGAGATCGCTTAATGAAAGATTAATGTGCTTTATTTATATGGCTATTATTTGTGAAGGAAAGATTCACTTCATTGCACAAGCATAGTTAATTATACAGGAATTACCATATGCTGTCTCTTTTGCCCTGATAGTTCCTCCATTCCCCATCATCTTCCTCACCAACCTTCCCCAGCCATCTTTAACGTTTGCTTAACTAATTGAAACCAGATGCAAAATACTCACACCTCATACCAGTGGGATTTTATAAAAAGAAGAATAACTCATGGCAGTTTTTAGGATTAAATTCAAATTAAACCTGTGAATGTTAGGAAATAACCTGCATTCACTGGAATGGAAGGAGAACTTATTTTTGCAAGATATCCAGTACAATCTGGCAAGCCTAGGTAGCACATGAAAATGTGTGATTTCCTGGATGCCTGTTGACTCCTCAGTTAGAACATCTGGAGGATCAGTCTTCCGCTGAGTGTGATTTCTCACAGACTCTGGCAGAGGCAAGCTCTGTACACACAGCTGAAAACTAAAGGAAGTGGTGTGTCCTACTTGTTCTTTGAATAAAAAGGTTCAAAGGCTAGAACTTAAGTAACTCTTTTAGCTTTTTAATTTATTGAGACATATACAGGAAATAAAATATTCATGGGAAACTTCTCCCAAAGGCATTTTATTATTAACCCAAAAAAAGTAGAGTGTATTATAGCAGCAGTTATTTAGGGTTTCTACATTCAAGCGTCTTCCTCCTGACCTTATTAAAGTAACCCAGTTTACACGAACAACTATTTTCCCCTCCCTTTTTTATTGTTAATGTCATTTCTGTTCTTTTCACATAGTGGAGACCGCTAAATGATGTTACCCAAGCGGCCACTTCTGGCCACCAGGGTAATTCTGGACTATAATTTCCCTATATTATGCTTGAATTCCTGCAAAGATTTAGTACCACATTTAGTAAATACACATGGGCAAAAAATGGGGGGGACATGACCTATTCCTTAAGAGCTATTGGCTGAGACGAGTAGTACAAGGTTGTCATCTTCATCACTTTGGTGGGTTCCTGCTGAGCAGAGAGCACTGAATGTGCGATGGGAGCTGTTTAATATGAAACGCTTCAGTAAACGAGAGGCACTTCTGGATGCTGACAGAATAGCATTGGCACTGCAAGCCATGTATTCATATATGTGCTGTGTTGTGAAAATATGAAAAATAGCTCAGCAATGGCATAATTATGGGCAATTTGCTTAATTGCTTGCTAATTGTTGCTTGCTTTATTATGAAACAAGAGTGCTCTAAATGTAACACTGGATGGTTTGCATCCAAAATGTGTCAAATTCCGTACTGGCTTTTCATTAAGACTTCAGCTACATAGCTTTAAAATTCAAGCACTCTATATTCTGTGTTTTAAGTTGTTTTCTTTTTTTTCAAATGTTTTTGAAATTTTCTTTGCACAATTTATAAGCCCCTAAGCCTGCATTGGTACAGTGCAATCTCAGTTTTTGAAGTTCTAATGAATCTGAGTACTTCGCTAATGAATACATTTACAAATGCCTTTTGATCGTTATTACACATGTGGATAAAGGTGGAGATGTTTTAAGGCTTCTCTGGGAGCACATGTTCTTGATTGTTCAAATCTTAGAAATGTACATCTCCTTTTCAACATGTATATGCAGATTTTTTTTTAAAGGGATATAAGCAATTCTGAAAGTTTGTCCTAAACTTTTGGAAAAATGATTCTTTTCTATTTTCACCAAGATATCCCGCTTTGAGCACAAGGCTAGACGGACATCTTCAAAAGTCCCTTCCAGCCTAAGCCTTTTTATGATTCTGTGATGCAAGTGATGACTTCTGTGGCAGACCAAGAAAAGAACCAGCCCTCTTGATGTTCTTAGTCGTATGTGTCCCTTTTAGGGGTGGAGGGGAGAGCATAGGGCTAGAAAAGAAAGTTTGTTGTGTATACACCAAGTATATGCTTCCAACTTTTCAACATTATGAGACTGCTGATAACACAGTCATACTAACAGCCCATCTTCCTTTGAGAATTCTCTGAGAAATATTCTTAAAACTGGAACATAGTTTTAAGCTGGAAATGCCAAAGTATGCAGTATTGTGCTACTTATTTTGTAGACTGAGAGGGAGAGTAGCATTGTAGAGTTCTTCAGCTTTCATCCCACAAAAGGAAAGTTAATAACCAAAATTTTTTATTTACTATCTACAAAACCCTACACAGGCTTTATAACAACAGAAAGTCTCTAACCAAAACAAGCAGGAAAAAAAGTATCAAATGATATTTTTTTATAATTGCTTTGACTGAAGAACAGCTACCTGGCAATGTTACAATTCCACGTTTTCTCAAATGAAAGTCAATATTCTTACTGAAAACTGTTTTGACCTATAAAGGATAAGAACTGTGGAACAATGGAGAAAGTCTTTTAACTATTGTGCTTTTAGTTATATTTGACAGTTCTCATCTAAACATTTCATAAAAGCTGACAGATACGTTCTTTAAAAATGTTAGTTCTGAGGCAGACAATTCAAACAATAGTTTCATTCGTAAAACAATCAGGAGTTCAAATCAAAGTGCTAAACTCACTTGTGCATGAGTGTGATCTACCCTGCAAACTAAAAATTCTCTTTGGTACTACTTGTATGTCATGGTTGAAGAGTCTCCATGTAGTATGAAAAAAATGCATAAAATTAAGGGTTTATTACTGAGTGAAGTAAGAAATGAGGTAGACTGGTAAGAGTTTGATGGAATGTATTGTTTATTTATAATTCATGGGAGATATGTACACTTCTATGTCTGTTTACAAACCTGTCATATCTTATGTGAGAAGATGTTACTAGACACTGAATTTCAGTAGCGAAAACCATCATTCCTTCTGAAAATCTTCAGACACAGCAGGAACTATGTTTTACTTGACTGGGAGAGGCAGATGTCACAGATGTTTCCTACCACTGAGTACTTATCGGACTATGCAGAATAACCACCTACATTACTACTTTCGAATGAGAGAACGGCTCAGAAAACTTTATTTTCACCCACATTTAGCTGACTTTCAAAGATGCAAAACAGAAGGAAGTTTAAAGAGTAGCAGCTAGAAAATGGCACGGTCAATTTACGCAGCCTCTGATAAATGGCCACTTGAGTACTGAACTTCACACTCGCCCAGCTGCATGGCTTGAATTCCCCCTCAGATGGTTCTTTGGGATGCTCTGCTGAGCCAGCCAGAGAATCCTTTGTTTAAAGCGGGCAGCAAGTGGAGGAGGTGAAGCCAAACACGGTGCTGAGGACAACGTCTCAGTGCTAGTTAAGTGACCTCTATGTGTGGTAAGTCTGTAACAGAATATTTGGAAATCAGATTCGTTCTATTGTAAGTTGGTACCATTAGTATAATACATTGCTAACATAAAGCTCTCTTTTTTGATAAAATAGAGAACTGTGTAAAATGTATTTTTAACTAGTAAAGCATAGTTTAGGTGACAGTCTAACGCCAGTGCCAAGTAGCTATTTAGAAGGATTTCAGGTGCTAAAGAAGCAGGAGAATGAAGATGTGTTAGGAAAATAGAGAATGAATTGGACTGGCAGAAAGAAGCTACATTTCATGGCCTGGAAGAGCAGGCAAAAAAGACAGTGCCTCGTTAATATTCTTGCAGAAAATTTCCTACATTCTGTTCTAGGTTCATTCAAAAGCAGATGAATTATGCTCCAACAGTCGTTTTTTACTTCATCGTGCTAAAACCATAGTATTTCATACTGCTGGTTATATTTATTTTTACTTTATACCAAACAAACTGTTTTGCATCCCAGTTATCCTTGCTAGTACTATTCACTGCAGCAGATCAATTGATGAGATTTTCGAAGTTTCCTTTAAATGAAGATATTGGGGACCTTGTCTGCCTCACACTGTATTCATTGTAACATCCTTAGTTAATTTAGTTTCCTACAGCATACCCAGTCTCCTAAAGACTACCTTAGGGTTGCACTAGTGCTATGGCCTATACGCAGGTGCTATGGATTTTAAAAACCCACAAAACTGTTATTAATTTTTTAAAAAAATTGTACTCCTTTTAAAATTAGTCTAGAGGTTAAGGATATAATTGATTTCTTAAATTTCTGTATTCTCATATTTCTGTAATGAGTGCAGTATATTATAAAACAAAACTTGACTGTTACTGTTGGAAAAAAATTGAGTCAGACATCATAAAGAAAAGTATTTGCTAAATATTTTTGATTTCCTGTTCTGCAACACTGCAAAGGTGCTCAGTCAAAAAAAGATCTTAACTTGTAAAATACAGAGTTCTCATTAACTTTTAAGAGTTATCAATCAAGATTGTGTACCACATACTAACATTAAAGGAAAGATTGACTGCTACACCAAGTGTATCTTCTAAACAATCCTGCGTTGGCACACTGTTGTATAATAAAACCCCGACGCAAAGCCAGAATAATTTGTATGTATAATTTAGGATTATGCCTGGAATTTTTCTAAAGTTTTTGTTATGTATTTTTTTTTTCTAAAACTAGAACTTGGATAAAAATATCTCTTTATTAATGGAATAAACAAGACTGTCATTCTGACAGCGTTGTTATTCTTAGTATGGTAGCATGTTCCAAGTCTGCAGGTAGTCTGACAACACACAGCACAAAATTACTGTCTTACTGATCTGTTGAGATGGTGTAGAGAATGTTTTATAAGTGACCTTTTATTTCTGCAGTTGCCTTGTCTAAAGCTTAAATGTTAAGTTTTTATTGCCAAACGCTTCTTTTGATGGTTTAGCTTTGTTTACTCTCTTACTGAAGTTTGAGAGAGAGAATACAAGTATTGCAGCCACTTGCTGTGCAGAGGTAGAAATGCATAAAGATTATTTCCAAATAAATGATTTTGTGTTTCTCAGTCTTACCAAATTAATACCATTTTAACAACAATTAGAAAGCCTTGAGATAAAAAGAAACACTGAGGTTTTGGGTATCAAAAAGATTTTTTCAATAAATCAAAGATCAGTTTCAGTATAAAACAGGGATAACTCAACACTGTCAAGGTTGTACCTGATTTCAGTAATTGCCCTGATCAGAAGAGAAGCTAACTTGGATAACTGAAGAGCTCAACAGAACTTGTATATATTCAGGTTTATGTCTCTAATAGTAGATAGTAGAACGCAGAAAGATTAGACTAATCTACCAGTAGTAACTCTTTTTTGCAGGAACTATTGCCTCTGCTGAATTATTTCCATATTTATGTCTCCTGCTGCCCATCAAAACTGGATTAGTATTTCAACGGCAAGGTGCCAAAGCTTTGTCAGGATTACATTGAAAAATACTGAGACAAAATGACTGAAGACATGTAGAAATGCGACTAATAGGGCAAAATAACATTTATAAACAACCATTTCTCTAACTAGCACATACTCATACAACATACTTAAGGAAAAATAATCAAGAACATAGCATTCACGATAGAACAAGCAACCAGTTGTTTACTAAAACATGGAAGATTTTAAAAAGATGTATTTTGTATTTTGGAAAGCAACATTATATATTTCAATGCCTGAAGGAAAAAGTTCATTTGTATTGAGGTGTAACATGGAAATATGTATTTGTGCTTTGCAGCTTTACACAGATTTCCATATGCAAAGTATTTATTAAAACAGAAATGCATGTGTTTAAACATAAAGCTCGAAGTGAAAGGCTCCTCCTCAGAACTCGTATTGCTATAAGTAATTCCTAACAGCGTACCTGCTCCAGTGGTTATGAGCCAGAATCCAATTTTAAATGTTATTTTTATGAAGACCAATATTAAAAATATGTATGTGTCTTTCATTGGGAAGTGTTGTGAAGACAACACAGTGAAATACCTCATCAGGTACTCTTCTCCTGATGTATTTAAACCATGTACACAGCAAGAGAATATAAGATTAACACATATACTATGAAAACTATTTCAATAAATGATTTGTAGCAGTTTAATTCTATTAGTTTGAATTTACACATGGTAAACCCACAGTAGAAATGAAACTGATCAAGACTGTATATGTATTGCAAATTATGTCTTTGATTTAGTAGTTTACTTTGCCTTTGAACAAATTATAATTTCTATAATCCTTCTTCAAGGGCACAAACCTTGCATCTACTGAAGAAATCTGGTTCGATTACTAGTAAACTACAGAGGTTACAGCTTCTTTTGCTGTTACCCTTTGATTTTTTCAAGGTTCCCAGTATTGAATGCATGGAGAAATCAATTCTCTTTAAAATAGCTGTTACGCTGTCTTTTATTCTTAAAGCTCTTGAGTGCGTCTTTGAAGCCAATATACCTTCTTTGGCTATCTGTCCAAATTTTGTTTTGCCCTAAGCAAAGCAAAACAATCCAAAAATCCAGTTTTAAGAGAACGTTAAAAAAAATTCTTAATTTTAATAATTTTTTTCAAGTAGTTTTATGCAAATACATAGAAATATGGTATTAGATTATTATAAAGCTTTTAGCTTTATTACACAAATGACAATTTCAAAAAGTGAAAAGGTAGTTGTAAGTAGAATGTGTAAGGGGTTTAAATACTTAGCTGTAATAATGGTGTCATCTTCTCATTAAACATTAACTTTTTTCTGATGATAGCCCCAAACTTGCAAATATCTAGATCTTCACTTATGTTGTACACCTGGAGTTATTTTCTTTCCAAACTGTGGCCATTATCATAGACCTAGGATTGCTTTGTTGACCTTGATTCCCTGTGCACATCAGTCTTCGAACCTCTGATAATGTCTTGTCTTTTTCCATCCTCCCAGCTATCGAAGTAAATCTCCAGAAAGCCCTGGCTGAAGCCTCTGAAACCTGCACACAGGAGTGTCTTATCCTAGGCCATTCTGACAACTGCTGGATGCCACCTTCTTTGACACAGTATCAGCAGTCCAACACCCCTTTGCCATCGTTTGGCTTCCAGCAAGGCTGGGGCCGAGGAGTCAGGCCTGAGGGACGACACACTCTTGGGAGGCCCCTTCCAAAGGACGACAGTGACAAAGGCCAGGGTGGACCCAGGGCCCAGTTCTACAACACCTGCGAAAGACATTGCGCCAGCGAAGATCCTGTCAAAGTCATTCCTCTGGCAAACTTCGCCGCCTCCCACCAGGCACCAGTGTCTGGAAGTAGCACTACGTTTATACATGAGCACCAGCTATAAATGCAGATCTGACAAATCCGTTATTTCAGGCTTTAAGTGTGACTGTATGTAGTCACAGCCTAACACTGTTCTTAGGGCGCATACAAACTTCTTAGGCTTGTGAATATTTATGTATATAGAATCCTAAATTTGGAATTGAAAAACTAAATCCTTAGGACTTAATTAAAAGAAATTTACCATAGTTCTTGGAAAAATCCACAAAATGGGGAAGAAAACCCACAACCCAGAAACAATCAAAAGAAAAACACAAAATCCTCTTCATTTTCTTACATGGCACATATACTACAAATATCTGCCAGCAGTTCTTCCTCCTGGTTGAAAGCAATTTCTTAGTACAGTTTGGGGAATATTACAGTCTAAATATAGCTTACTGAAATTTCTCTTTGTTGTTATGATTTATAGCATATTCATAGATTTCATCTTTCATTTGCTTAGCAATAGAGATCAAGTGGGCAATCTCTCATTTGATTACCTTACATAATGAATAAGATCCTAAAACCTAATTCTTAAGAAGGATGATATAACTTTCCACCAAAATTTACTTTGCATAAATAAGAAGAAAAATGTAGATTTTAATTTTTATTGGCTTTATCTACAGATATTTATTCTTTGAAAGAATGCAATAGATGAAATAGCTCTCAACTAGGCTTTTCTGTGTGAAATAACACTACAATGATAGGATATGCAAGATCAAAACTGGAAAAAAAATTATAAAGAACTTTTAATTTCCAAGATCTTCCTTTCTAGAATAATGCAAGCAACAATATGATACATACTATGCTTTTCAAGCCATGTCTATTTCTAATTTTTAAACTTTTTTTCTTTTTTCATCTCGCAGAGCTTGCTTTCACTACTGTTCCTGTTAGTTGAGAATTACATGGGCACTGCTGAAAACAGTAGGAAAATGGGGTAGTTTTTTTGGCTGATGTGATGTCGTGGCTGCAAGCTACTGGTGTTTAAAAGAATATTAGTGTAATGTACACAGCTTTTTTTTACAGCTATATTCACCTATTGTAAGTATTGAGTAAAAGGTTAGCTATATAATATTAGTTAGTTCACCACAAACCTGTAAGATGGATTACTCGTCATTGTGGCTTAGTTTATTAGAGAATGACTGACAGTTCTCAGCAAAGAAAGAACAATCTAGTCAGTGAAAGGTGGATAAATGTAATCATAAACACACTCCAATCATATTATTTGATAAATTCTTAAGATGGTTCTCTTTAAAGATGAGGGATTTTTTTTGTTCTGTGTACTGGAGGATATATTCTTAACAGTGGCAGAAAAAGCTTGTAAATTCTACAGTAGATGAAAAGGAGGTTCCTTTATTAGAGGAAAAAACACATTTTCCTTCTAATATTTTGTTGCTGTTTAGCCATTTCATCATTTACAGTATGTACATAACAAGAAATTTTTTCTTTAATAAAATGCATAATTTTGTTTAGTTTTATTGCTACATTAAGTGAGACAATCGAAGTTGTATGGAGGGGGGAAAAAAGACTGTGTGAATAGTTCCTATGGATAGAATTCTATGTAGGCTTCATATTGTAACTTAAATCTGTAATTTATAAACAAAACTGTGTGTAAAAATGCTGTAATATTAGCTGCTTGTAAAATTTACAGAAGTTCAAGTTGTTGAGGGTTTCCAATGAATGCTAAAAGAGCTTCTCTTACGTGCCCAGCAGGTATAAGTAGCTTTATATATTGCTGTCCCCACTGTAAATCTATTCAAATCACATTTAGATTTTATGTGCAAAATAAGCTTCACTTTTAACCTACTGATAGGGTTAATTAATGAACATCAGATTATCTAATGATGTACTTTTTTTTAATGTAGTTTTCAATAACGTTTAGAAAAGATGTGGCACACTGGCTTCCAGTTGCATGTAAATCCTGGAAAAAAAATAATAATCCTTTGGGTACTGACACATAATAGCTGACACAACTCATTTCCAATTCTAGGACATTTAAAAATTTGACAAATTAATTCATACCTAATATATACAAAGCACTTTGTTTGCTTTGAAGACATCACGATGAGAAAATTCCACAGTCCTCTTCAGGCATACGCAAAAAAAGCTTATCTGTAGTTTACACAGATTTACCAAACATATTAATTGTGCAAATTTAGAATAATGCTGACAGCTAATGCTTCCTATTGTATACAGAGGACTTTAGTTTTTATTACAGAGGGCTGCCATACCAAATGTTTACAGAATTGGCAGCTGCCTTGGAAACTCTGTTTTTTTTTGCCTGCAACATTTCCTGTCTGGCTGAAATTTCCGGGCAAAGAATTAATTTCTATAGTTTTAGCATTATCACAGGAAAAGGTGAAGGAACCAGAATTACTGGGTTTTAATAGGTAGGGGAAAAAAACTAACAAACTTCAGATTTGAATGTTTAGGGTTTTGTTGCTTTTTTTTTTTCCTAAGGTACAGAAGGAATTAACCATCCCCTTCTCTCTTTAAAACAAACAAACAAAAAAAACAAGACGACACCAAAACCAAACAACAAAAAATCACTTAAAAAACATTGTCAAGATGCATCTGATTATAGGAAGTGTTAAATGTTATATCCATGAAATTGTGTAGTGATATTCTAAAATTCTGTCAGCAATACACAGAACAATTAATTGTAAATACACGTTGTATCAGGAGTTAAATGGTTCCCTCTTTTATATATTACATATCTAATATACAAAACTATGCATTTGAGGCAACATTTGAGTGGCATGTCAGTATCCAGAGGAATAACGTTACTAGAGACTTTTTACACATCTTGCCATATATATAAATAATTTATCTAGTACATAGACTGTATATTTTTGTGTAATTTTTTTTAGTCATTTAACTTATTTTATCTTACTTGTGTGAATTTGTGGAGAAAACAATCCTATATACAATATACAGTAAAATGGTAGTTACATGATTAGATTTGTTTCATACAGTGTAACAATAAAGGAAAACCTTTGCCTTCAATGTAATGTGTCACACAGTCTAGCCTAGATTATTTCCCCCCTCAAACTCAATACGTGCTTCTTGCACATATTGCATTAAAGTTATGGGTAGTGGTAGCAGAAAGAAAGGTACTTCTTTCCATATTGTAAAGCAGGAAATTATAAAAAAAAAAAACCAAAACCTTAAAAAAAAAAAAAAAGCTGAACTGTTTGTAGTAAAATATGCTGTTTCTTCGTTTTCCTAAACTGTGCTGTATTCTGAAATGTAACTTAATTCTAAAGAAAGAACAATTAAGCATGTCTGCTTGGCCAGACAGAGACTGCTGAGCACCTGCTCTCTCTGGGCTGTGAGCTGGTTGGCTGCAGGTCATTTAGCTAATTATCATGGCAATAAGCCCATACTAATAGGACCTGAGGGCTTATGAATGGTGGCATGACAGCTAGCTTGACATAACGTTAGGTAAGTGGGTCTGAATCCAGCCAGGTCTTTTGGCTCGGCATAGGGCTGGAGGAGAGCAGCCACTTTGCACCAGGCATCTCTGACCCCTGTGTGCATAGATCTGTTTGGGGTTTTTTGCGAGAGAAGTGAAAGTTTGCTCTGTTGTATCCTGAGCAAGCTGTAACCAGGTGTGGAAGCCCATCAGCCCCAAGCTACCATTATTACCCTACTTCCACCATGGTCAAGCCAAAGACACTAGACGTAAATAATTTCTAGTCAGTAATGGTTGATTAGCTCAAGGTGGTTTGATTCAAGCTTATGAAGTTTGAGGTTTTTAAAGCTTGAAAATTTACACTTAACTTTGTTTGTTTGCTCAAGCTTTGCTTTTGCAGCTTTAATACCAATCCTTAATGAATGATTATGAATTAAATGATTGCACTGCAGTTTACTACCGTTATTTAACTGTACAAACAAAAAGGAAGGGATTGGTTTGTGCAGACACAAAGTAAAGTTGAAGGCAAAGATTTTATTTGGTATACATAGGAAAATGGTGTATAACTTGTTATCCCTAGTGAAGAAAGAGATTGACGATTTCTTGTAAATATTTGGGTTTGTATTTCTGGGAAATCTCCCTGCTCTATGGCATACTACAGGATCTGAGAGTGAGCAGTGTATGTCTGTGTATTGAAACAGCCCTAACCACACTTTACAAATTGTGCAGCTGGACATCATATACTACAGTCCAGCAGCATTTAAAGTCCAGTAAATTTGCGGTAGTTCTATTTCAGGTTTCTGTACAGCATGTTGTCTTGTTAATTACAATGCTTATTAATAAACTAGATCCACAAAAGCAGTTTTCTCCTTTGCACTGTCTTCTTTCTGTTTCTGAAATATAAAGGTTTTAAAAGCACTCCTCCAGCTACACTTCTCTCCCATTTCTAGCTTTCCAAGACTCACTTCTTTGTGAAGCCCCAAACTGACAGAAAGTCAAGAAAATTTAACTTGAGTGCAGTTGCTTCATGGAATGGAGTAGCAGGCTTTTAGTATTTACACACAATATGTACACCAATCTAGCTCTGCGTTATCAGAATACCTTCTGTTTCTGTGTTGCGTCTTTTCATACCAAGCTCCCTCCTCCTACTATGCCTCTTATACACTTACTTATAGGAAATCATTATGAGCTGGAGGCAGGAGTGTTTATGGGTTTTGTTTTGCTAGAAAATAAGCTATTTCTAATTGAGAGAACATGGTTCATAAGTTGTTGTTGAGCTAAAGGGATTATACTCTCACTATGAATGTGATATAATGAAATAACTGTCATATGAGGAACTAGTGAAACAACCTCTTATGAATTTTTCTTTATTATAGAAGTCCGTATTTAAAAAGCAACTCTTTTGATAGCTGTCCTGACACTAAGACAGTAATATCTTATTCTTTGATGCAGTTATGGCTTTGCAAGCATAGCTTTGTGTCTGCAGGACCCTTTTCAAGCAGGAAAAGAATATTTATTTTGGCATTAAAACTGTGCACAAGCATCTTCCTTCACTATCGATAACTGTTGGAACATTAGTGCTAGTCTAAAGAATATATTCAGCCTACAAGTTAAAAAAAGAAAAAAATGGATAAAAACCTCCAGAGGTGGAGGGTTTCCCTGGCTTGGATGATAAATTCTCAGGCTGAGCTTAGTGATATTTTCAGGGCAAACTCAGGAAGCAATGAGACTGTGAAATTTTGCAGAGATCTGATAAACCAGAATGACAGAGCAAGGCAGAAATATGTAGTATCCAAGATGTGCATAATCTTAGCATTGGTGTCACTGTGCACAACGGCAGAGAGGATTGCAGAAGTAACGTTCCCTAGGAGTCATCTTTTTGCTTTCCTCCTGGTGAGCACAAGGAGTACCTCAAGCACTTCTCTGGCCATGCTGGAAAAACTCGAATCCCAGGTATTTGCTGTGTAGCTCTGCAGAGTACAATGTTTTCACCAAAGCACTGCAGCACTGAGGGAGGGCTGGTGCAGTGTTCAAAAAACCATCTCTTACCTGTAAGATGGACTCCAAGGTCTCCTGCTAGGTAATTTGTGGTGAGGTAATGGCTTGTTAGAATGTACACATGGATTTGTTTAAGGAAGAACACGTGTTACCAATAGCAGGGAATCTTGAAGATATGCGGCTTGTATGATCATTTTGCATTCTTACCTTTTCTTCAGGTTTCTTCCAGGTGTGGCCTTGGGACTGAGCTGTAGTTTGACTGAGCAGTAGCTAGTATGCTCCTCCTTAGTAGTGCATGTATCAAGAAGGAGGAAATGAGCAAGAAGGTACTTTCTACAGTGAACAGAAGACAGCTCTCCTCCCTTGTATAGTGGTGAAAGTCGTGTTTTAAGAGGGTACGTATGGACTCCACTTACAAAGAATGAGTATTTTTCCAAGATGTAATTTTTTGTCGTGGTCCTGGCATTCGTGAGTATGAAAATATGTCAGTCTGACAACTACAGTGAGACTAATGATATTTTTCCATTTTTATTTTTATTATTTTCATGATTTAGAGGTCTTTTGATGGTGCTGATTTCATGCTTAAAACTAAAGCTCTAACAGTAAATGCATTTATGATCTAAGAGGTACATCTTCCTATTTAATTCCAAGCAGGAACTTGAATCTGTAGGTCCATGCTTTCTGGATAGCTTTTAACTATGGAATTGATCCTACCTCTTCATGCACTTTCTCTCCACTAGGATTAAGAAATCTATATTTCTAAAAAAGAAAGTTAATATGTACACCTATCAGAAAGATGAATGAAGTGCCTGGAAGCACTGCACTAGACTGCAACCCATAGCTTTAAGCCACCAGCTGTGATGTGTTCTAGAGCAGATGAGTAGGATGTGCAATGAGAAAGATATTTTCTAAGGCAAAGAAGTTATTCATTGCTACCACAGCTGTTATGTATGTAGTAAAAGAGCTGATTAACATAATGAGATTAAACTAAGAGAAATTGCTTTTAACCTGTACTTAGCTTGAGTTGTTGTTTAGCTATCACAGATGAAAAAAGACTGTACCCAAAAGCTTGTCTAAACTTTCCAAATGTCAGCTGTTCTATAAAAGATGGGGTTTTGCTTCTCTGCTGTGTAGATCAAGCTTCGGTTTACAGGTGTATGGAACTATAATAAGCCAGTGGATAGTTCTCAGGAGACCAATTGAACAGAAGAAATTTTAAATCAGTCTGAAAAATGAAGTGATTGTAAGTGCAGCGGGTGGGGGGGGTGGGAGGAAGGGTGAATACTTTGAATGCTTTAGGAGAAATGCTCTAAAGGCACAGGCAAGCAGGTAAAATGAGCAACCTTTCCAGCTAACACATACGCTAAGATACACTGGGTTGTCTGTAGACTTGCAGTGCAATGTTAATTTTATTATTTAACGTTTTGTAGATACATAAAACTTTGTTTTCCATAAAATGTCTGGTAAAACCAACATGATAAAGAACAAGACATGTGGAATATTTTTATGCCTAATTTAAAAGGCCTTTGTACTAGGTAGGCCTACAGGGTAATTTCTGGTAAATATAAAGGGACTCTTGCTGTTGCTGTGCAAGAGCTAATGCTATCAAGTGATTCTAACTAGAGAGACGAGAATGGACCATAATGGTTTAAAAAACAAAAGTTCAGTGAGAACATAAAGGCGTGTAATCAATCTACATATAAATATACACACTCTCAATTTAATTTTCTTTGTTTTTAACATTTCTCTATGTAGAAGAGACAAATGACATCACTGAGCATCACGCCAATTACTATATATAATCTAAAAATAGTCATTATGTAGGTGTGCACAAAGTCAAAGCTGCCTGTCTTGGCAGATACAAGGTCCTGTTTGTTTTAATCGCAGTGGAGATATTTAGCACTGTGCCTGCCAGGTAACATAGGAAACATAATACAAGACCCTGACATCTAAAAAGATTAGACTGTCTGAGCTGACTGGCTCATAGAAAAGGTGGTGAGGAAATTGGCAAAGAAAACAAGTCTCTGAAATTCTAAACAAGTATTTTAAATGCAGAAAAAGAATCTAAAGGGTCATATTTGCAGCTTATGTGCTGCAGATAATGTGCTGCACAGCTATATCCATATAAAAGTAAAATTTTCACAGTGAAGCATGGTAAAAAAACCCTTTTGTTAGTTGAATTCGCTCTCTTGCAATGATTACACAAAATCAATCTACTTGGATTTTTAAATGCTTTTTATCAGATTTCAGCCTATTGAATCATAAATGTATTTTTGTCAGTGTAATACTACTGAATAGTAAAGAAAAGACCAATTTTTCCAACCCAAAAGCTGTCAGTTCAGTCTACAAAAGGCAGTTATTGAAGCCCATTACTGTTTTGGAAATGCTTGTCAAATTCCCTCAAAATACGCTACTGAAATACATAGAAAGGACCAAGAAAACACTAATATTGAAGATTTATGCTGTAAAATTCAGGTGAAATTGCATATAAATGTTTCATATGCTATATGAAATGTAAAGAAAATTCAGGAATGTTAATGCTTTCTCTACTCAGAACACCTGATGTAAAGTGAGTACCTGAATCTAATTACAATGAAAGTAAATCTAGCCAGTAGACTGGGTAGAAACAAACATATAAATATACATACATATTTGCCTATTACATATTGGAAGAAAAAAAATCTTTCTGTGTACTTCTAATTAGACACAATGGCCATGGACAGATATATCACCCTTAATTTTAGGGAGGTGTTTTGTCAAAATTAATTGCCTAAAGCATCTCCAAGCTTGGTATTGGGGAAAAGGTACCCGCGGGGGTAATTACTTCAGTTCTAAATTTTCAGAATCTGCACGTGCCCAGCCGGTAATGGAGGAAAGATAGAAAATTAAGACTACACGTCTTCCTTTTAGATGGCTAAAATCAGATGACTCCAACCCCTAGTATTTACATAAGAGATTATATTCTATATCCTAAGTATGACTATTAGTTTCATTGGTGGGTATCAAATAAAACAAGCCCAACCCCTCTTCTCCCACCAAGCATGACTACTAGCCTCTTCAGAATGGTTTGCCTGCCAGGATGCACCTGGTTGTCTGTTGTCCTTTGTGCCAGCTCCTGTCAGAGGGGTATAGAGAGGCTGGCATTTGATGTATGCAAAAGAACAAAGAATAGGTTCTGCATGAAGGCCAAATTGGCAAATATTTTTGTTTCCTGTGACAAGTTTTGCTCAACTAGCGTAAGAGCCAGCCGTGCAGAGAAGTGTGCTCCTATAGAGTAGAACAGAATCTATTTCAGAAGGTAAGTACAGTTGCTGGGTTTCCACTTCCCTTTCTTCGCTCCCTTGCTAAATGCTGTGCTGGCACATCACTTTCTTTTCTGCGACAAGTCTTTCAGAAAGCTAACAGGGAGCCAACTGTGCTTAGGCATGTGCACCTGTACCATAGAGGAACCAAATGAAAACATTAAATAATGTTTGTCTCTGTGCAGGAGAAACATCAAGAGCAAAAAAATTCCACAAGAAGCATTGCCATAATGCAGAGAAATTGGTAAATAGTCTTGTCTCTTCATGAAAAAAAGAAAATTCTTCTGAACTGGGAAGAAGTGTCTTATTTTTATGAGTTTACCTGTTCACTGAGATGCCATCATCCACATTGTACAGTCACACAAATCTGACAGTGCCATTTCTAACAGGGAAAGTACTAAAATCTACTTTTCCAGTAAATTGTTTGAATATTTAGCAGCTCCTTCTGCGCACATTTGAAACTCCTTCTCGCTTAAGTTTCACAAGTTTACTCCATCCTGCACCATTAGTTTGGACAATTTATTGCTAATTATTAATTCATTACTTGCTGGACCGCATCAACACTGCGTGTTCTCCACATGGCCAAGAACGAGCTGCCAAAAGCCTATGAGTTAATAGCAGCTGCCGTACTCATCACATCTGCCTCACACGCTGGAGCATGTGGCACTAGAACTAGGGCTTGTTTGCCAGGTTTGGCAACTTTGTGCTTTCCACAAAGGCCCTCAACTCATGCGATTTCCAGAAACACCTACACAATGTATAATAAAAGGTCATAGTTGGCTGTAGTTGGAAACAATTTAGTTAAAGTAACACCAGCTGTAGCAACACCAGTGGTAGAAAATTTGCGGCAGATGCAATGCGACTGAGATATAATCTCAGTCTGATTGTAAAGCACCTTTAGTAGCATTCTCCAAGTCAATTCTTAAATGATAAATGACCTGAGATATAAGTTTTACTGCCTGTGCACCATTCTTGTGTTAAAGTGCGGATGTTGGTATGGCGGAAAAGATTAATAATGAGTTACATTGACCTGGTTCTCTGTTCAGCTGGGTATAAACATGCACAGTACTGTAAATATGTACTTTGTGCTTTTTATATTTTTAAATAATTTCCTCTCCATCTTCCCCTGAACTTTAGTGTTTGTATAATAAACCTTTTCAGCTATTCAAAAATGTTCTTCCTACTGTGAGTTATTCACCTTTTTCTCAAACCTTTCCCAAATCCTTACAACTTAGTTGCCTAGTCATAGTTACCTTCACAGACCAGATGTGACATAAAAATGTAATAATAACAAATACAAATTAAAAGTAGTTCTGCTTGTGATTTCAGTGCAGAAAGTTCATATCCAGAGTAGGAAAATGATTCTTTTATACAGCTGCACTACAATTCTTAACTTGAAGTGCAGATACATGATAAAGTTACATATTCATATTGTATTTCACACAGACTTTATAAACCCGATTTGCCATTTTCTTAAATGGAGTTTATGGCAGCTGTAGTAACTACAGGGCTTACAGACTTTTCAGCAGAGGAATGTGCCAATTTTTGCTCAGTTTATGAACACTAATTTAAAAAGCCAGAGTTTATGCCTATTGATTCTATAAGTGATAGTTTGCATAAGGAGTTTAAAATGCAGTGATCAATTGAGTGCTGACCCTCTAGAGAGTCTTCGGCAGTTCAGCGTAAATTGAAGAAGTTTGACAAAAGTAGATTGTAACTTGATAAAAAACCTGAAGTAATGTTATTGTAACCTTGTTTATTAAAAAAAAGAAAACCATGTATTTATTGCAGTAGATCGTGTGTTAAAATTAGTTTTTAGTCCTGAAAGGTGTTAATTTATAGTAGTATTACTGATACGGAAAATTATATGACAAAGGTGATTTGTACAAATCAGTAAATACTACATCACATACTTCTACCCTTAACCAGGACAGCTAAGAAAAGATGGAGAGTAAGAAAAGGTCTGAGTGATATCTTTAGATACTATGGCAGCTTGTTCCTTTCTGGTCTTTCCATACAACTGCCACCATTTCAGCAACAAAAAAAGAACTTAGCAAAAATGAAAACAAATTTGCCTCTCAATTTCTGTTTAAGGGAGCTTGCATTCTAGAGTAATTTAAGTGTGATGCCAGAAATCAAGCTAGCAAAAGTAACTGAGTCTTCCTAATCTCAAAATAATTATCAACAAGTGAAATTAAGAGAAAACACTTATACTGACTGAGTGTTCAAGGCAGGCAGTCAATATGGAAATTTTCAACAAAGGACAACCTGGTTTCTAAAGCCACCATGAAGTTTTAGAAGTTGAATTCCATGAGGGAATGAAATCAGCACTAAAATTAACTTTTACAGTCAACTTCTTACACTGTCAGATGCTCCGCTTTGGGCTCTCTGTATAAAAAAACTATCCTTAACGGGGTGTAAATATTATTCTACTATTACTAGTTTTAACCTTGTCCTTGTCACATCTTCGTATTTTAGGCTAGAATGAAAATCCTATTCTCAACAAAAACTAAGCACACGTGAAGGTTTTACTCACTAGGGATAGCAACATTTTAATTAGTTGCAATCAACTTACCTACGTATCTGTCACGGGAGGATGTACAGGGAGACAGCAACAACACGGACAGTAAGGGATCAGACAAATTCACAGACAACAGACCTATAAGCAGTTATTAAAAGGGATGGGCAGGAGTACAGCTGCTAACATCATTAAGAGAGAAAGTGTGACTGCTGGAGGATTGCCTGGGGCCTGGACAGCAGAAGACAGGCGAAGTTCACTTGGTCCTTCTAAGCAGCATGTCCAGCTGTCCCTATCAGAGCCAGAACACAGAGCTGGACACACTTCTGGTCTCACTGAGCAGGGCATTTCTCATGTGCTTGTGCAGTCTGTCAAGGACATCTGGACAAATGACAGTGCTCACAGCTCCTTGAGATTAATCATGTCTCCCAGGAGCTACTTCTTTAATATGTCTACAGAAATGACCCCACTTCAGAAGAGTTTCTGCATAAGCAAGTGTTCTTAAAAACTTTTCCTCTTCTTTGAATGCAAGCTTTCAAGTCTTCAGACTTTGCAGCCGTGATTCATTTTTCATTTGCCATAACTAATGTAACTACTGGTCCTAGTAATTTTATTTGGCCTTTTCCCACTGCAATTTTCAAACAGTATCTGGTAAACCAGAGAAATTCCATGTACTACCTCATAAAAATACTCAAAGCTGTGCTCCAAACACATACTCATCACAGCGAAGGCATGGAATACGACTGCCTCTGTCATTTATTGTACAGAAAGCAGTGCTGCAATTCTCTGGCACTGCATCATCTGCTAAACCCAGGTTACTCACCCTTTTGCATTATCGAGATTGTATTTCTCCTCCCTGAGAAATAGCAGTTATAATAGACTATTTTCAAAATGACAGCTTAAGTGGCTCCATGGTTCCTTAATATCTATTCAGAAGTCTTGTCTCCCTGCATATTTTTATTGCTTTCTTTAAAAAGCAGCTTGTGAGAAAGGTAATACATTATTAATGCTACATGTCATAAAATAAAATAAATACTCACTTTTTGAAGAACCTGATCCACTAATCAAGAGTAAATGAACGCATCTGAATTATTCAAAGAACCTCAAATAGTGCAACTTGTACTCAAATTGAATATCGTGAATAGAATATTCGCAATGTAACAAAAAGAATCTCTAGTCATACTAACTACTCCATTTTCATAACAGGAAATGGTTTTTTTTTCCTTATTTTTAATCAGTGTAAGTATTTTACCCACCCAAGAGATAAAAGATCCAGGGTTGGTTTCCGCACTTTGTTAGCTTTAGCCAGACTTCTGAAGCGAGGTGTACGTCCATGAGAACAGTGGTGAGCTGTGCAAAGCACATATGAAAAATGCTACCATTTGTTGTGAGGAAGAGAGCATTGCTGAGTTGACAGCATTTTGAACTAGTGAGTGACAGCATCAAGGACAAGGCAGGAATGAGGAGAATTTAGGCATTTTATTTCAAACAGCCTCTGCAGCCAGAGTTTGTTTCCTCCCTATTACTATCCTTTTATGTCAATGAATTTTCTGGCACTGCTTCAAGAGTTTTTCAGTACAGCACCTTGGTTTTCAAAATGTGGTATTTATACCATGTTCCCCAGATAATTGCATTTCTGAGTAAGAGTTTTCTTTGGAAAAAAAAACAAAAGAAGATGTGCCACACTTCTAAATGCATCTGCAACCTCTTGTTCTTACAAATAGATGCATCTTAAACTCTGTGCAACAGTACATCATGCTGAGATTGCTCATTTATTTAGATGATTCCAGTGAATAGATTCTTCTGGATTCCAACAGACCTGCCCAGGAACTATTAGGGATGCCAAACTGGTAAAAGGAATGACAGTCACCAGAAAGCAATAAAGCAAGAAACTGCTATAGCAGAATGGAGTTCCTGATTCTGTTCCTTGCTGTTTCTGTGATCCAGTCTTTAATTCTTGAGATAATCAATTCTTCCTTCTTGATTTCAGTTTGCCCACTCAACACCTGCATGGTTCCCTAATATTTCACAACCAACGAAGTTTTCTCAGGGGGGAGACAAGGCAGGAGAGGAGGAAGAAGTCTTCAGGAAGACATACGTATTATCTCTCAACATCTGAAAAGTAATCGCATGTTGCTTTGGACACACGGTGACTGGCTGCATGTCACTGGGGCTGCTAAGTTAAAGAGCTGCTAGAATAGTTTGAACAGCCTCCATGATATGAGAATTTTGTTTATGTAAACTTGAAAGCCAACACTGAAGGAACATATTTTAGACATTCTAATATGAATTTAACCTGTGAGATGCAATATAAATCACACAGCTATTTTTAAACTAAATCCACAACCTAGAAGTAGCACACTTCTGAACAGGATTTGAAATTGCAGCTTCCATTTGGGAATCTGTGACTTGGCAGACATACCTTGACCCATGATCCTATTACCAGAGATATCAAATTAATGCTCAAATCAAGTAGCAAGTTTGAGACCTCAAACCTGATCCAATTCCTATTGAAATCAATGGATTGTTTCCACTGTATTCCATGGCCATCTGTTCAAACCAAATGTGCTTTGTATTTTGTGACAGAAAGAGTAAAGAGCAAGAGAGTTTTTTCATCTCACATAGTGTATTCCCTAGAGGAAAGCCACAAGCTGGAGCTATGGGATTTACGAACCCCTTTTGTTTAGTCCTGAAGGAACAAAATGTCTCCAAATGCCTCTATTCCCATTAGCTTTATGTGGTCTGTCTCTGGAATAAAGATATTTTTTCTGATTGTGTTTCAAAAACATTGAAAAATCTGCAATAATCTTGAAGAAAAGCAACTTCTGCCTGGAGAACATGCAAATTTCCTTCAGAACTTAACATTAATCTGGAAACATGAAATGAGGTACATACTAAGCTCTTTCTAGATGATTTAACTGAAATGTAAGAGAGTCATTTAAGTATTAATGTATTTTTCTACTCAACTTTGAGCATGTTTACATGCATACATAGATTTCATTAGAAATTATTTTCAGTGAATGGTAGGTGATACACTATATGTCTGTATCTATACATACAGACAAGTACTTTTTCATTATAGTGTGAGCAGGTCAGAGCAGAGCCAGAGAGAATGTATTTGTCACATCTTTTATTCAATATCTCATCTGTTTTTCCATCTACATGTATTCATCATAAATCTAGTAAAACCTGCTGAAATGCACTGGAAGAGCAACCTCAATAATGTCAGTAGATTTATGTGTTAGCAAGACTAGATTTTAACAGCAACATTACTTTCCATTTCAAACCTGTGATAAAACTTCTGCTGCAGTTGGAGAGAGTTATCTGACAAAATGTTTCCTTGTTTCAAATCTGGCAGGAGGATGAATGATTGAGTTGGTAGAATGCTACAGATAAAAGGTTAGGAACATTCTTTATACTGATTTTTTTTTTAATATACCTTGGAGCAAAATGTAGATCATCCCATTTAAATCTTGAGTCCTTATCCATATGCTTTGCTGGGGGCTGGAATTACCAGGAGCTGAGATATCAGAACCAAAACCCAGAAAAGTTGTCCAGAACATTTTCATCAGCTCTTGTGGACCCTGAATCATGTACTAAATGAATAAGGCTTCTTCTAAAGCAGTGAAATTTTTTTTTTTTTTTAAATTTTTATTTCAGGGAGACCAGATATGTCTCTGACTACCTGTCAGAAAGATAGCACATTTGTTATTAGTTAGTAAAAGCTTTTTTATATTAATATTTACCTTGAAGATTAGTCCTGTTTCTTCCTGCCTTCAGTATTCTGGGTGTTTGTTGCCCTGCTGTTAGTATCCTACATGCCACCTTTTCCCTTTCAGAATATTCAGGCCTTATGCTGAACGTAAAAATAAATAATTTCTTTATTTGCAGTGTATTTTTATAGACGAGCACATCTATGCAAAAAATTACAAGTGTACTAAGTGTTTTAAAGTGGTATGCTATCTTGGTATGCTCTGATTTTGAGATAGGCATTTGGCAAATATTGACCTGGTCTAGCTATAGCCTGAACTTGGGAGCTACATGGAAGGAGCTCTGTCTGGATTAAGGAATGTGCCTGGCAGAGGACCACTTTCCAGGATGAGCTTAGTGTGTTCTGATTATGTAAAAGTTTGGGGAGGGATTCAAATGCTAATAGAAATAATTTGTAAAAAATGTTTTCTTTTTAAGTATAATATAGAGAACGCAAAGCATTGACAGTGTTGGGGAACAATATCTCAGCATCCTGTCTCATCAGTCAGTCAGAAAGTATAATTGGCCCAGCTGCACAACATGGCATGAATCATTAGGATGACATTAGCCTGTCTTCACTCATTTCTTTTCTGCTATATCTCACAAGTCTGAGATGGGCAGCTATTTTTAATATCGAAAGCTCTTATATGCCACATGAACTAATACTGTCCTCTATCTTATTCAACATCTGTCAGATCAGTAGTGGGTAACATGAGATATTCCAGACTCAAAAGCCAGTGACACCTGACGATACAGCTCATCTATCAGGGACAAACACAGCACCAACCAGGTCCTTGAGTGACTGGAGTGTATGCACTGATGAGAAGCAGTTGTCTTGGGTTTAGCAGCAACGCTAATACTCGAACCTCTCCTCATCAGCAGACTTAGCTGCAGCACAGGTTTGTCTAGCTAAGCCTGAATCTCTTCAAAGCCTACATCTACCCTGCAGTCACAGGTTCATTGGGTCCTGTCACTCCATAATGACATGTGTAAAGTGGCAATAAACTCAGAAGTGGAGTGATTAAAAGTATATTAGAAAATGATGAGTGGTGTCTGACAGGTGAAGAGGAATTACTTGTCTATCAAAGAAGAAGAACAAAACTAGCAAGAGTTCAAAGCATGCAGAAAGAGGTGGCTCTGCAGGTTGCTGGAGTTCATGTCTGGCATTCCTGGTCACAGGATGCTGTCACTGCTTAGAGTTTAATGGGTTCAAGAGGAGACACAGCAAATCCTCAGAGAAATCTTCTGTGTTATTTATTAAATGTACAGCACCAATGTCAACTTAGGAAATGCTGAAGCTACAAATGGTTGGATTCTGAGAGAGTAGCAAGAGGAAGTACTGTACTTGCTTTAGCATTTTCTTATCATCTCATCAAGGTGTACCTCCACGGGGCTAGTCAGGCTTTTGGCTTGAACCCACTACAGCCTCTCCTACATTCTTTATTCACAGCCATCCAGTTAGGTTATTGAGCTCAGGTATGGGCTGCCAGTTAACATGATGCTGTTTAATCTACATGTGCACACTCGTATAAATCAGAGAATGATGTAAGTTGGTTAGAAAGGACCTGTGGAGGCCATCTGGTCCATCCCACCATCTCAGGCAGAGCTAATGTTAGATCAGGTTTCTTAGGGCTTGCCTTGCTTAGCCCCTGTTCCAGCACCTGATCACCCACTCTGGGAATTATTTTTCAGTTATTGTTGTGTTTTTGCCTCAATTTGCAATAAAGAACCACGCAGTTACTCTCTCACTCCTTCCCCCTCCCTGGTGGGACGGGGAGGAGAATCAGAAGGAAAAAGGCAAAAACCCATAGGTTGGGAAGAGAACAGTTTAACAGAATAGCAAAGAGAAAAGAAAACAACAATCAATAATACTGATAAAAAGCGAATACAATATGCAATGTTCTTGCCACCCGATGCTCAGCTTGCTCCCGAGTAGCAAAAGCCTCTCCTCCTGCCAGCTCCCCACTTAAATACCGAGCATGGCATCACATGGTGTAGAACAGCCCATTTGATTGGCTGTTTGGGTCAGCCCAACCAGCTTCTTGGGAAAATTAACTCTATCCCAGCTGAACCCAGGACAGCTTTGTCTAATTAGAATTTGTTCATTTACTTACTTGTTTGCTTCTGGTTCTGTGTTTGCACAGCGTTTTTTTTTTGTTGTTGAGTGCTCTACTGCTGCTTTCAGTTGCTTCTGGGAGCTTCTAGAAGGTTCTGCAGCCCACAGCTTCTGTGGGCTGTGATTGGCAGGTTTGTGGTTGTAAGCTGACTCCTGATTGGCTGTTTCTTCCATAAAAGAGGCCTGCATGGTCCTTGGTTGGGCTGCTGGTGGCCTGTGGTGGGACACCTCCCTAGCTGGTGAGTGGGTGCCTGGCAGGGCTGTCTGTGGTGGGTCAGGGGCTGAAAACTGCCCAGGAAGGTGTGGGAGAGCTCTTCAGTAGTGGTGCCATGCTGTAGGCTCAGTCCTCAGTGCAGGCGGACACCATCCTGTTTGGGGTGGAAGGCAGGGCCAGGGACTTTCCCACAGTGCTTGAGCTGAGCTCCCTTCAGCTGAGTTGGATGTTCTGGCCAAACGTGTGAGAGTGCAAATGTGTTTTCCAGGCACAGCATTTACTTATAGTAACATAGTAGATATGAAACTTTGGGGGAATTGTTTTTCTGATTTTGACTTTTTTCTGTTCCTTACAAGTTGGGCTGAATGTACTTCTATTAAAAGCCTTGTTAAAAATTCAAGTTTGCATAAACAGAGGGATTATCCTGAAGGACTGATACTTAATGCTGACTGTGGACAGTTCTTTGGCCATTGTGACCTTTTCTCTGTCTTCAGAAGAGTCAGAGAAATCATTTTGTTCATCATTGGGAAGAGAAGACCTTTTTACTGTCTACAGCTACCTGATGCAAAGATGCAGAGGAGGCAGAGCTGGACTCTTTTTGGAAATGCCCAGGGGACAGGCTGGGACACAATGGACAAAAGCTGAAACATGGGATAGGCCAGTTAGATACAAGAATTCTTTTTGCTGTGTGAGTGGTCAGGCCCCCAGTGGAACAGGGGATCACAGGAGTTGTGGAGTCTCTGTCCTTTGAGACACTCAGAACTCAGCTGAGCAACTAAGAGCAATCTGATCAGCTTAGCCTTGCTGTGAGCTAGGTGACAGAACTAGATGAGCTGCAGAGGTGCTTTCTAACCTAAATTACTCTATGAATGAATCCTATTGGTAAGCCTTTAATACATCTCTTCATTAATACACATGGAGTAGATTTGAAGTATTGACAGAAATAGTCTATGTCAAATTTAAACATCCTACTTAACATTTCCTTATTTCTTTCTGCATGTTTTTCCCAATCATGATTCCACTTACTAAAGAAGAAACCTTGAAATACTTTCTTGCAAGAATTTCTGAATAACATTTGTGGCAGGAGGGAAAAAAACAAAACCCCAGCCCCAAACTTCTTTTGAGATTCTAAGTTTGCAAATGGCATTTTTTTAATTTACTTTATCTTCATGATCAGTGTTCAGGGTTCGACAATGAGACTGAGAATAGAAGAGACTAATGAGGGGAATTGGTGGTTGAAGTCAGGAGAGAGTGAAAGAATAATCTGTAGACATACTAGAAGCGTAACACAACATGTTGAAGAATCATCGCCAAGAGGAGTTTCATATAATGTATGTCTGAGAAAAGATCCTGGAATAGTGTAAATAGTAGTCTCGCAGAAGAAGCTGCCGACTTACCATGCAGGTGTTGCTAAAAACATAAGGTAGTTTTACTGATCTGCTAACATTCTGCTCCAGCCTTTCTGCAAAGGGATTGTTACTAAAAGAAAATAGAGGTGGCCTTTCTAATGTGCCTTTTTCGTTAGTCCTTGCTATCAGGCCACTTAATATACAGAAATGCTCTCTTCAACTTGTGCTAGTCCCCAGAAGATCTCTCTGCATAGTAGAAAAAGAGCAGAATAGAAATAACTGTTGTGAAAGGATGATGAATTCTGTGATGTGGTTAGTAGACAAAAAGGAGATGACAGCATTTCTGGTAACATGGGGTGTCTGTTTCATTTGTTCTTAAACCTCTTGTGTTGGTGTCTAAGGATCTATTTAGGCTTGCCGTTACAGATTAGTCCCAAAGGCAGTGTGGATAGGTAAGGAGAGGTGCCTTCAGGCATGTGTCCTGCCAGCCTGATTCCCAGCCTTCCAGGGCCGTAATTTAAGATGCAGCAGATTTCTGTCCAGCAGTGACCAGACAGTGGTGTACAGTCAACACAGAAGTTAGTCTGAAAAGCTGTCAGGATCTCCTTGGGTATATATCCCTGGAGATAAGAAGTGTTTCTAGGTACCTCTTTAAGGGCAAATCCATTCCAGGACCATCTCAAGAGCTCTAATTTGCTGCAACAGAAGACTGACCTGAATTGTGTCAACAGTTCGTATAGCCCAGGATTCCACCTCCCATAGTGGCTGTAAATGGGGTGCTTGAAGAAGAGAAAGATAGGTTGCTCTAACAGCTGAATATGACACCTAATACTTTCCCTGGTTTCAACTATTTTTGGTTGGCTACTTACTGAATCAGATGTAGTTTTATGTAGCTAGTGATGCGTAATTTATACAGGATTTCTCTTCTATAATCTCATCCAGACTCTTCCCGAACCCATGTAAACTTTTGGCATCAATGATGTTCTTTGGCAAGGAGTTCCACATCCTAATGACATGTTGTGTTATGGTGGACTAATGTAGGTTGGAAACTGCATCCTGGTAGTTTATTTGATGCCATCTAGTTCTGATACATGAAGAATTGGTGATTGATTGACAGATTGATCTAGAGCCACTACTTCTGTGCCCCTCACAGATTTCTGTTGTATCTGAAGGATACAGAGGAGTCTTCACTTACCTGATCTTTTCTCATAAGCCTTTTCATCAAGTTTTGATTATATGTTCTGTCCTCCTCCAAACCTTTTGAAGGTCTAATTTATTCTTGAAGGCGAGAGGATCAGAACTGGATGCAATATGCAAGACATCAATGAATTGTGGATTACTTGTCATTGCTTCTGGTGTTTCATCTTATTTTCTTATCCATTTATTAACATTTGAATTGTCTTTGAGGCTGCTCCTGAGCTGTTATTTTCATGGAACTATTTATAATTACCCCCAGTGTCTTGGTCCTGAATGATAACAGTCACCTCAGAGCCTTTTGTTTTATATATGAAATTAGGATTGCTCTGCTCACCCAACATACATCACTTCATGATTTTCTTCATTGAGTTTTGTATTGTTTTACTGCCTAGCTGCCCTAACTTAAAATCCTTGTGCAGTTCTGTACAGCTGCTCTTTGTCCTTACTCCTTCAAATGACTTTTGTATTGTTGAACTTCCATCACCTAAATACTTAGCTGCTCCATCCTTTTTCCATTTTGTGAATGTACAACAGTCACAGTACTCGTCCCTGCTGAATGCCATTAGTGACCTCCCTTCTTCACAAGGGCAGATCACTTGTTCCTAAATTTTCTTTCCTATCTTTTAAGCCATCATTTATCCATGACATTCCCTCTTATGGTATAACTTCTTAGTTTCTTTCAAAGCCTTGATGGAGAAATTTGTTGAAAGCCTTTTAGAAATACATGTAGAGTTTTATCAACTGGATCACTTTAGCTGCACAGAGGTGACCTTTTCGGAGAATTCTTTCAGGTTTGTGAGGGACAATTTCCTTTAACAGAAGGCAGGTTGACTCTCTCGAAGTACATTATTTTTGTCGAGATATCCATTCTTTTTTTTTTCCTTACAGTTTCTATAGATCTCAGGTTTCCAGCCATGTTATTTCTTATATGTCTCTTGGCATCATTCTAAAATTTGGTATCACATTTTTCCCTCCCCAATGCTCAGATGCCAAGGTGATTTTAAGTCAACAGAGATTCACTGCTGTGAGTAATTTGGCTGTTTGACTTCCCTTAGAAGTCTTAGATGAATACCATTTAGTCCTAGTGATTTGGTATTGTTCCCAATGTAAAAATGTCCTCGAATCTTTTCTATAGTCGCTTCAGTTTTAGACAGATCCTTTGAGTCCTTCACAGAGAAGGATTCTGGAGTAAGAATCTCCTCTCTTTCTGCCACAGGGAATGTATATAAAGAATTTGGATTCTCTGAAACAGTGTTGTCTTCTTTCTTTTTGTAGTTCCTTTAACTAGTGCTTGAATTAGGAATACTGTCTTTTTCATTACAATAAAGCATACATTACAACACAAAATTACCCCAAAACCTGTTTTCCTTCCATTTCTAGTAAGTTATGAATTGAGGGATTTGAAGTGGTTATCACATGCTTCTATTCATTGTTGTTCATTAATTGTAACACCACTGTTCAGATAGATTTATCAGGTAAACTCAAATTCTCTCTTGTTTCCATTTTGGATGACTAGTTTTAGAATTGCAGTAGCTTGTCTAGATCTCAGGCCTTTCTTTTAAATTAGTTTCCCTAGGGTTCTGAAGTTTTATCAGATAGCAGAATAGTAAACAGTTGTTCAGACTTCAAGCCCTAATGTTTCTGATTAAAGTCACGAAAGATTTGCTTTCCTATTACAAATTTCAATTGAAGCAAAAATGCCAGTTCAGGATTTACTTCATAAAGAATTTCTTATCTGTAGAAAGACAAAACCAAAACCCTGTATTTAGCTTGCTTTCTTCAAAGATTAAATTAACTTGGAATATAAACTGCTTACTTTACAGCAATTAACTTGGTTTTCTACTTACCCTAATTTACCAAGGCTTTCTAACATATAGACCACATCTCTAGTCTGACTATCTCCAAAATAGCTCTTAAGACATACAGCATTATGTTATTTTGTTTAACAGTAAGTTCTGTATCTCAAACCTTCCTGTCTAGACAGAAATAATAGCTTAGTGTTTACAGCTCTGGTGTAAGACGTGCTAGCTACAGCATGAGTCTGGGCAAATGTAGTTAGAATGGCCCTCTTGATAACACGAGGTAATCTCTAAGGTAGGGATACATATATGAATGATCAAGACATATCTGTGACCTTTGATTCTGCAGCACTGAAGTAAAAGCCGTGCAATATGCTGGTATAGGCTCTCAAAAAATGAAATTTAGTATCACTCTGAAGAGTTCAAATTTGTTCTGCTCTGTAGAAAGTTCTTATACTGTTATTTTCCTTTTTAAATCTATTTGCCCTTAAGAGGAATAAGAGTATAAAGGCCTGGTCTCACATCTGTAGTCTAGGCTGGCACAGTGGCTTGGGTTACTTCTATAATAAAACCAAAAAACCTTAAGAAATATCTGGCTGTTGTTGGCTGCTTTAAATCCTGGAAAGGCTAGAGAGAAGCCTATTGTTGTCAAGACCAGTAGCTGATATCAGAAGTATCTATAGTGATGGTTAAAACTTTTTGATGCTGGAGATGGCTTTGGGATTATTATGAGGGCATGAAGACTACAGTAATAGCATGTCGCTGAATCTTCTAGATCAACAGCAGATGGATTGAAGGAAGTGTTAGTGCAGTATGTCTGGTTTCAATAAATGTGTATTAAAACTCAGAATAATCAAGGATTAGAATCAATGATTAAGCCAGGGTTTAGGAAGAGAAACTCAGAAGTAAGACTGCAGATGGACTAAGTAATACTAAAATTCTACAAAGTGCAGGTCGTTAGTTTTGGTGTAAGTACGCAGTTAAATGTGGGCTTGGAAAAAGAAGGCTGTACATTCGGTTTGTTGCTGAGGTCCTGATCTTTAGAGTGACTGTTGGAGCCGGAAAAAACTTTCTTGATGGATGCACAGTTTATACGATTAGGTGAAGGATTTGGTAACACGTATGACAAATAGACATGATGGGTAGGGTATATTGGCGGATTCTACATGGTCTGAGTCTGTGCTGCTGTAGAGGTTGATCAATGTCTGTATTATAGCTTTTTGGTCACTAAGATGATCTAAAGGCTGGGTTAGGTTTGATTGCTGGAATTAATGGTTAACATTTAATTTTAGTTTAGCTTATCATTTGGATGTAGTTAAACCCAAGGTCAGGATAGGTCATGATTAATTATTGAATAAAAAGTTATTTGTTAGTAGGGTCAGTTTTTGATCTCTTCATAGCTTATTTGTGCAAAACTGATACATGGTTTCTTCTTAATTTTAGTCACAGTTCTAATGCCTCTTCCACTGAGAGGCAGACAAGCTGCATTTCATAGATAGACCTTCTGGGACTTGGAGGATCAGGGTTGGCTTCAAATTGGTAAGAATCGTTCAACATTCTTGAACTTTTAGAAATGTCACTGTATCTTTGTAACTTGTGTGTGTACAAACATATATGTGCCAGTCTCTTTCTTCCAAATAAATAATTGCAGTCAGTCACTTATCAAATGCAATATCTTTGAGCTTGTCAAAATTTTCAACACCATCTTGTTGCCAGTTCATTTCCCCCATCCCAGACTGTGTTCATTTCCCGTACAACACTGATCAAAACAGTTGGAGAGTTTGGCCTGCAGACTAGGCTTTGGCAACCTCATTTAAGTGCTAGATTTTAGTTTCTTTCCCAAATTAGAGGTTATGTGTTCTCATAGTCTCCTGACTCCTGCTGAGTTTCCTTCTTGAGAAGCAAGATGCTACTGATTTCTTCCTTAATGCAGAGGTAGATAGTGCCAATAACACCCCTCTGATGGGTTTGGAATAGGGTGGAAGCCAAAAGCTAGGAGGAGCTGCCTCTCACAAATTTGTTCACTGTGCCATGGCTCTTGGCTCCCTGTTCTGTGGCAGTTTTTCTATGGGCTGCTGAATACGAATGAATAGGCTGTCTCCCACACCATAAGTTGCTAACCTGTCGTCTGAACAGTGATCAATTTAGAGTACTTTGTTTTAAAAGCATTTTACTGGTGTGTTTAATTCCTTTTCATCTTAAATTCAGATTATGCATTAGCTCTGCCTGCTTCTTTTTTTTTGACTAGCTTTCTCCAGAGTCAAGGTCATTTAAGATGCAGGCAAAGATAAATAAATAAATAAAAAATTCTTAATTTGCCTTTTTAAAATTTAAGTTTATTTGCACCGACCCGCACTGGAGTTTCGTTAAGTGTTTTCCATCAAATAGAAGGCATCACTAGGTCTCCAAGCTTTAACAGTTCTAATAGGAAGTTAGTAACTCTCATTTGTAGATATACTCTCTATATAATGAATGAGAAAATTTAAGGCAATAAAATTAATGAGAGAAAAAAAATTGGTAAGAAATCAATGACAAGTCAATGACAGCTGAATGCAATTCATATAAATATGACTGGTACTAAGAGCCATCTGTGAAAGCCTCAACTAGAGAATTAATCTGAACTTCCTGAACTCTTCACTTTTATTTCTGCTCTTTCTTCATATGTATTTTATTCCTGTCAGGAAAGCCTTTGCTCTTCCAACAGTTTTACAGGAGATGTTAAGAACTGCAGTAAACTAGCAGACATGTACAGTAACTTCACTACAGTCTCTGGAAAAAAAATTGATGGTGCCATCTGGAGTCCTGGGAAGATTAAACAATGTGCTTTTTAAAATGTGGTTGCATGTTTAAAGGTGTTTTCTTATACATATTGCATTATCATCATAATATTAAATCCAGCATTATCAAACAGCAGACAGAATAGTTCAGCAAAGTTTTAATTTATTGATTACTGTAAGATATGGAGTAGAGTAGAGTTCTATGAATGTGCCTTGGAATCCCTGAGTGTTGTGCTGCACAAATGATGCAGTTTAGCACGTTACATTACAGTGTCTTTGGTGACTCGAGTCTAGTATTTCACCATGACAGCAGTTGCAGTCATCTTACCTAACATGATTCTGCAGCTGTGCTATTCTGTATACCACTTCCTTATGAACAAAACAATGGGCTATAAGATATTATATAAGCTTAAGCATAGCATGAGGGATGTTGAAATGGGGAAATTTAGTGATATAGCTGTAGTGAGATAACTCTCAGTATAAACACATTGTTTCAGGATTTACAGCATCGTTTAGAGTGTTATTTGTGTCTCCTTGGAAGTGGTTCAATTTTAGCAAAACCACCAAAAATATAAAAAAAGGAAAGAAAAAGAAAGAACACTAAATTGTGAAGATAGAGACCTGTACTAACACAGAAAGTGGTATAATTATATTGGATTCAGTATTCCAATACATTTTCCTGGGCAGATGTTCTTTAATCATATTTTGGAATTTCTATTGATTTTTCTTGTTAGCAGTGGCTAAAACATGATTGAATGTAACATGTAGCTTATGCAACAGTGCCCTGAAATAGCACTTAGACAGATCAGCTCAGCCCTTAGTGATACACAAAATCTGAGTATAAACTTCCATCATCAAAATAACTAATAAACCTTTCTCCTCTCAGGAAGTTAACAGAAGATCGTCAGTCAGGCAGCCACTTTCTCCGTCCTTCAGGACACTGTCTCATGTTACATCATTCCTTCACAGGGATATCTTGGAGTAGTTTCGTGGTGCGTAGTATAAATTTAAAATACTTTCTCTTACCGGTAGAAGTAACAGTACGTGCAATTTTTTTTCACATAAACGTGTGTAATTACAGCCCTGCCTTGTACTTAGTTATATACACATAAACCTGTGTATTTCCAGAAATATTAATGGGTACAAAATCCATCTGCAAGACTATTTATATATATGTAAAGATGGGGTTGAAGCATTTTATTCTAAATAAACATTCTGTATTTTCATAATATCTATTTACTAAAAAAACGTGGTTTACACCAGGCCCTGCCCCCAAACTCACCTACTCAAGAAAGCTACTGATGTCTTTTTAATTAAAGCCTACAGGACTAAGTCATTAACATGGTTAAGAAAGGAAATACTCTGTGTACTGCCAGAAGTAAAACAAGAAATGGAAAGTTGTTAGAAATTTTAGGTAAGGTCTTAAGTGTCTTGTATTCCAATTTTCTACATTTTAAAGGTCTTGTATTGAGTCAGAGATTGTTTTATAATCCATTATGCATGGTGCCTATTAAAATAAATTTGTCTATTTTTCTTCCATTTCATATTTGGAAAACAGTATTTCAAATTTCTCTTTAAATTAAGTATGGTAAGATATGGCAACATTCCTGTGAGGTTAATTTTCATTTGAATGTCATGAAATATTACATTGGTCTTCTGCATTAGTTCTGCCATGTATTCCGAGTTCTCCTCGGTTATCAGGCCAAATCCTGAGAGTAGCATGACCGATACACTCTTACTCTGCAAGAGAAAGGGAATGAGATAAACTGACGAGACATGTTTGCCTATTTGATCATAATGATTCCTCAGTCTACTTCTTGCATCTTCACCCTGGGACAGGGTTCACTGTTCAGCAATGGCTTGTTTCTGCAGTCCAAGGATAAATGGCAAAGCGTCAATGAAGACAAGTGGCCATTTGATCACCTCATTGGTACACTGTGCCAGGTCTTAGATGTCTAAGAAAGCCATGAAAGCCTGAGTGCTTGTGGAAGGCTACAATTTGTGTTCATCATTCATATTTTATGGATAACAACTTTGATTTTTTCAGTTGTGAAAGCAACAGCAAGTGATAGCTGGGAAGCTGTCAAAATCACTGAAGTGTTTAACGGTGTTATTCCAGTGACTATGCTGAAGAATATCTGTGGAATTCAAAGCTATAAAACGTAACTACAGCCAGGTCCCTTGCTTATCTGTTTGAAATGGTTGAATTCTTTGGAGACAAATGTGAAAGAAGTAGTCAAAAAGACAAGGATATCAGAAGACTGGAAATAAATATAAATTATTTTCCAATACTCTAACTTGGGCATTTTGGCATTAAATGCCAAAATATAGAAAACCAGTGACATAATGATCGAGAAATTTGTCTGAAAGAGCTCGAAAAGTCACTAGGACCATCCCTTTCCTGTAAGCTGTTATCAACAGTCTGTCTAGGCAGTGTGTTCCAAAACTTACCTGTTTCAATTGTTACAAAGCTGTTTGTAACATCTGACCTGAGTCTGCCTTCCTGCAATATGAAGTCATCTGCTGCTGTTTATTGTGCTCTTGTGAACATGGAAAGTGTGACCTTCCTCTCCTTGCAGTAGTCTTTTATACCACCTGCACTGCTATGACTTCGCTCAACTCAGTTTCTCAGTCTGTCTTCTTAGAGAAGAAACAAGTACTCACACTCACAGGGGTAGGGACCTGTTGTCTCCTTCCTACTGAGTAATATTCATATCCTTAACACTTAAGGCACTTCTAGCTGAACTATACAGGCTCCCACAGACTAGCTGCTGTAACAGAATTCTTAAGTTGAGAATGTTAATGTTGATGCTCCTTAAGAAATAAAATTGCTTCATTCTGTATGAAAACTTAACAACAAACAAAATTAACAAAAAACAATTCTTTGAATTTATCCCAGAATAATCTATTCCCCAGTCAGACTGTGGGTAATTCAAGCATATTGTAATATTTCTTAACAGAGAAAATTGGAGGTATAATACCTTGAATATATACCAGAGCTGCAGTAAATCCTCAAAGTTCAATGTTAATAATGCTCTGGATGAAAAATGTCTTGGGGGTGAGGACTGGTGAAAAATGATGGTTTAGGGATGCTCTCTGGAACCAATTAGCTATGTGGTGGGCATAAATGAAGACGTGGTTAGGGCATAAATTGTTGTTAGCAAATAGTAGTTGGGTAAATAGCATGGAAAATGACAACAAGCATTTAAGCATTACAGAAAAAAATTTTCTTTCCATAGCACAATGATGGTGCCAATAATCCCATCTAGTTTAAGAGCTTCACTGAGCTCTAAGGTCTGTAAAACATCAAAATAATTTAGGAGCCAGCTTCAGAGTCTGTGTGGCATGACAAGCTGTATGCTTAAAAATATTTAACTATCCCAGGAATAACAAAAGTAATGTAGCCAGGCTTTGAGAGGCCTGCAGAATGATAATCTTGCATTACCTTCCTCAGAAAGAATTTGTTGGCCACCCTGCTATAGCGATGTACTTTGCTGTTTCGTTATTTTACTGTATTATCAGATATTAACAAATTTTAGCCTATGAATTTTGCAACTTATGACAAATGGGCTCTGCTGCAAATAGAATTTTATTTCTGCAGGAAAGTGGATATTCAGTTTTATTTTATGCAAGAAAAGTGCAGAGAAAGATGAGCAAGACTTTTTAAGAGTGAGAAAGTATAATAATTGCATTGAATTAATGTCTCTGCCAGTCCCCCAATTTTGATTTAACTGTTAGCCTACACATAGGAGTTTTTATAGTAGTTTGGGAAGATGAATAGAGGAGAAAGTCCATTTAGCACCCAGAAGCTGGAAAGCAGCAGGGTGAGGAAATGCATTCTGGACCATGCCTTCAGCAAATTTCTGAATTTCGAGGAAGAAAAGACTTGCTTATTAGTTAAAATAGGCCACTGCCACTTTGGATAATATACTCTAAAATTCCACACTGCGCCATCTGTGACCTAAAGAATGTATGTGACAATAGTCTAGAGAAGCTAACCACTGAATTTTTATTACAACTACATTGAGAGGGCCATAGTTTTATTGTATCTGCACATGTAATAAAATTGGCTGGATTGCTGAGATCTGTATTTCTAGATGAAAACCATTTTAGAAAGCTTAACAGATTTCATACTTCAGGGCTTTATATGCAGATTCTGTCATTATCTTTTTCTCATTACTTCTTCTAGGGAAGTAGTGTGCTTTGGCATGAAATTAAGTTGCTTTCCCCTTCCCCGCCTCCCATACAAGACTGTGCATACGATGTCTTGTAAATATTGAACTGGTCAGTGTTACATCATTTCAATGTCAGCAGAAATTGCCATGTGATAGGCCCAAAGGTTTCTTCTGGTACAGGCATACTTCTCTCTCCCTCAGCTAGGTTCAAATTGCTAAAAATGATAAAATTTTCCCTTATTTAGGCCAGGTGGAATAAAAAATCCCATAGAAGAAATTGCAAGTTCCAAGCTGGAAGCCGTTTCACTTCACGTTCAGTAGATTCAGGTTTATTGTTCATTGCCAGAATTGAGGCTATAGCCTAGTAAATGCTACAAATCTGATAGGATAAAAGACCATGATATTCTAGCTTTTTTCCTGTCAGATTTAACACGTCTAAGGCCTTTCTAAATCCATAAATTAGCATGTCTGCATATTTTAAGTCATCCAGTGTCCATATAATTTTCAGTGTTATTTTATTTTGGTAAGCATAAAACATTTCTGTTTAGGAACCAAAATAAATGTAACAATACTGTTGGAGACATGCTTAATCATTCGCTTAAAGACTTTTCAGAGAATGAACATGCATATACGCTATCTTTTCTCCACAGTAGAGGATCTTCCCTCTTCCCCCCACAAAAGGGAAGAGGGGCTGCGTGAATTCAGGCTGTTACACTTCTTTCCATGGTCAGAATATTGAGCAGAAAAGTTCTAATGCATTAAAGTCAGGTGGAATATAGAATGAATGAAGATCAGCCATGGTTTCATGTTCAGAAAGCCTTAAAAAAGACCTAAATCTCATTCTTTAAGTGAGAGATACACAAAGAAAGCAGAAATAGCTCAAATAGTATAAATTATTAAACTTAATAATGAGGGAGAAGAAACTCAATGACCTTGAGAAAGCACAGAGTGTTCCTCATTCTGATTACTTGTTATTCCCATCTCTCCTCTGTGTAAGCTTTGATCCATCTAACACTGGACTGCTTACAAATTCCATCTGTACTTACGGCAGGCAGGTGGTATTTGGCGATAGGCTATCTTCTTTCCTCAACAGTAACCACATGATGGTGCGGCAAGGCCAAGTGGAACAAATAAAAGTCTGCCAGACTGCATACTGAGCAGTGACCCATCCAAATACATCCTCTGTGATATCTCTACTCCTGAGAAAAGGAAGGCTAGCAGTAAAAAGTTTTGCACAAACAAGTGAAAGTCTTTATCTGAGACTTATTGTCTGACTGGAGTTGCCTGGTTCATTCCTACCCTACATTCCTACCTTTTAAATGATGATCTTGTTTCCTCTGTAACTTTGAGGGTATTCTAGTATTAACAGTGCACTGACACACCTATATCCTCAGCAGGACAGTTCAATGAGTAAATAATCTAGACAGAGGCAACATTCTCTGCAAATCCAGCTTGATTCTGCTTTTACAGGGCAGTTTACTTGCAGCTAATTCAAATGTAACTCAATAGACGGAAGAGAGCAATTACATCTGTGCAAGACAACAAGCATTAAAGTTATACTCTTTACCAAACTGATAAAACTGGTTTCATATTGGTGTCTCATATTTTGTAAACATAGTATAAAGTCCTCATGCAATCTTGTTAGTAGTGTCTGTCATTGGCTTCAGACTTTTACTCATTTTAGTCTGTGTGCTAACTGTATTGCAGTGAAAGTAAAACCATGCTGCAGGTGCAAGAGAAAGATAAATTCAGACAAAATTTGATCTGCTGGCAATTACAATCATACCAATGACTTGTATGATCAATATGCATCTACCTATTATTTTTTTTTTTGGTTATACTAACAGATCACACTGCATCAGGAACCATAAATTAAGAATTATAGGGCCATGGCTAGATCTTATAGAGACTACCCAAAGGGCTAGGGCTCTAGGAAATAGTATACTAATGCCAGTAAGGAACCTGGGAAGGTTGGCTGCATTCGCACAGCTCAGGGCAATGCATTGGTGATATCCCATTTCTGAGACAGGGAAACAGGCTGTGCTCAAGAAGCATGTAAAAAAGTTAAAAATGATGGTGCTGGTCAGTACAAGGGAAACCTGAATGGATGCTGTTTCAGCACCTAAGGTCTAAACACAGAGTCGTGGGCTGTTTTGGTGAAGGGAGTTTGCATCTTGAGCTGTGCTGAAAAAGTGATACAAACAAATCAATGTTTTAGTGGGAAACTGTCAACAGGGGTTATAGACAGAAAGCGTTTTAAGTTTCTCAGGAGGAGAAAGCTGGCTTTTTCATTCCCTTTCCTGCTACATGACAAATCTATTCCTGCAAGATTTCCTTACCAGACTCCCCTCAGTGAGAATAAGCAGTCGTTATCCTGCTAAAACCCTTCAGATTTCACTAAGAAATATTTCAAATCTTTCTCATCCTCTTAAGTTTTTCATTGTAACAGTATGAACTGTTGCTATCAAAGCAATTGCCTAGTCTGTATGTGAACAATGAAAGGCATTTCTCAGGTTTCACATCATGCTACAAACAGTTCAGACGGCTGGATACTTTCGCTGTCTAAATAATTTTCTGATGCCTGGAAAGAAACTATAGGACAGGATAAGGTGCAAGGTCATTCTGGAAGCTGCGTGGGAGACAATATCATCTTAGTTCACCTGAAACTGAGGTAGAAGTGATTAGTCAGGGCAGTGATTACTGGTATTCTGTATTTGCTTTTGTCAGTAAAGTAATAATTTTTTTGGGGAAGGTTCTATGTTTTAATAGTGTCATACCATAATATGAGACAGCTTTGTCAGAGTGACAAGTAGTTTTCAGCTTCCAGGCTTGTGAACTGCAGCGGTGTTAAACTAAGAGATCAATTTTCCTTTGAAAGGGACACAAATCTTCCTTTAAGATGACACAAGTTTAGTTTTGTCATCTGGTTTGCAATTCTTACTGTCGTAATGGGATCCTTTAGACTCCGTGAGATGTTTAGAGAAAAGCGGGTCGCCAAGTAGGCAGCAGCAGATACCTATTTATCAAAGTACAAAGGGAGAACATGTTTAGTATGGAGTTGGGCTCCTGTGCGTTATTTCATATCAAATCAACCCATTGTTTGTGCTGACTGACAGCATATTTTCATAAGTTTAATGCTTTGGCAGACATACAGTAAGTGCTATTTCACACCCTGGAAATATTCTAATGGAAACTGTAAAATAGATGAGGATTCAAGATTCCTTGGTTTAGGGATCAGTGGATACCAGTCCACTGCAGTGGCCGCTCAGTGGTATGGAGAAAGCCAACTAGCTGTTTTGAGTTTCTCTGTCAGGAACAGCTGCATAATTATGACATTAGGAGGATCATAATGAGTCTGTTCTGTTTGGATTCTTGGTTGCTCTTGAGGCTGTAGTACAGGCATGCCCTGTGTACAGAAATCTTCCCTTTTCTTTGAAAAATTTTGTGCAATTACTATAGGTTATATTTATCATTTTTGTTTCTAAGAGCAAGAAGAATAAGATTTTAGATCTTTTCTCAAAGGTTAATGTCAGCTGAACCTGTGTAAATTAAGGCAGAATTGGACTTACAAGGTTGAAATACTTGAAGTCATTGTCTGTCAGGATGTGTGCGATTCCTTACCTGGTCCCTGCATCAACATTTAACCATCATTTCAGCACTTGACAAGACTATTATTACAGACAGCTGTCATACATACAGTTTGCCACTTTGATCTGGTATTGTCATATCGTGTATTTTATGTTTGAATATGACATGCCAGACTTTGCAAGTTTTCTGTAATTTAAAATGAGTAGTTGCACAGGCGCATGAGTTGGTTTTTTTTTCAGTAGTGGAAAATGCATGAACACTGAAAGGTAAAACGTGGTAGCACAAACAGCATGTTGCGTTAAGTCGTCCTGTCCATGTGGAAGAACTTCTTAATGACATTAAACTTAGCAGATTTCTTGATAAATATTTATGTAATTAAAGTGGAATGCATAAGCAACAGCTCTCCACTAATGACCTGCTGGCTGTATGACTCAGCCCTATCATATACCATATCAAATTTGCCTCCTCACTATGGTCTTGTAGGTAAATGTAGGTTGTTTATGCAAATAAAAAATCCTCATTTTCCACTGTGAGTACATCTATGTAGTATAGTTTGTTTCTTCCTCCAGTACATGTGAAGGTTTTGTATCTATGGTGCAGTATCTCTGTTCTTCATCAGTTCCTTACCAAAGACAAATCTGAAGTCCCTGAATATTATCAGCCCATGAATATGGTTATAATAAAACCTTGTCTTTCACTTAGCTTGAAAAGATGAAGGATGTTATTTCTTTCAACAAACTTTCCATTTACTCACTATCCCAAAGATGGGTCTTTTACCTTTGGCATCCAGCTAGACTGCGAGATACAGCAGTGCACAGTGAATCACTGCTGTGAACATCTACTCAAGACACTAAAAAAGATACCAAACTGTAGTAGTTCCAGGCAGTTTATGTGGCAGCTCTCCTTTTTAGAAGATATTTCCTTCCTACGTATTCTGCAAATTAAAAATCTAGGGCAAAAAGGTGTCACAGTATTGTCCACAAGGCTGCAGAACTGGGTGCAACATTGCATACCATAGAAAGAAACAAAGTTAAGGGTTTGCTGCCAACTTTCATTATATTTGTCCATCATTATTAATTCTGTAGTTCATGGTACAATCCTCACAAGTTCTGGTAATCATCATATACCTAATTAGAATGTGCTGCAAAGAGCACTTTGAAAAATGGAAAAAAAAAACCCCACAAAAAATAGTAGATTGCTGGGTCTTCATATCATCTGACTTATCCCTGTCAGCACTCAAACTGTCTGTGGAAGATAGCATGGCTTTTTGGCAAAATCTGCTTAAATTGTTACCCTTCTTGGCTGAGAAATCAAGAGTTCGTGCTTGTTTGATTATGGGATAGGAAAGAGAAATGCTAACCATGTTCTATTGTGCGACATTAGACCATTCGCTGTGCTGCTCTGTTAGGCAGAGTTTCTGATCTTTAAAACTCTGAGCACAAGATTTGACTAGTAAGCCACTAGTAGAATTACCTGCTGGCTAAGACAAGTGATGATTCAAAAATATTCCAGGTTTTTCCTTGGCTCCAGACCTGAAAGGAAAACTCTGATTGTCAAGAAGTGACTCATTATAGAAAATAGACCTGCCATCCTCCACTACTGAAAATATTTCTACATTTTAACATAGTCCTGCTTGAAAACGGTCTGCTGAATTTAGCAGTTTTCTGTGAAGCGAATCTGGAAGCTGCATACTGTGTACAACAAAAGAAAACCCTTTAAAATTCATTCCTTAGGCTGCCCTGGGACTTTAGGGGGCCTATTTAATTGGCAGTTCTTCTTTCCACCCCACCCTGTTCTGGGTTAGAGACTGCTATATAAGCTCCATATATGTGTGCGTGCGTACGTGCTTGTATTCAGGTGTTGACCTCTGATACGATCACCCAACATACAAGAAAGCTTGGTCCAGATGAGGAACTTCTTCCCATCAGTGGTTTTTGCAGCTTTGTATTAAAGACAGTGAATTAATACTACAGTCTGGGTCTTCCTCAATACTCCAGGAGGACGGTGAGGAAGAGGAAGCGCGGTGTGGGAGAATTAAGTATGTGAGTGAAATGCAGGAACACCGCATGCTGGTAGCAATGCCAGGGTGATTGTAGGCAGGTTTCCAGTACTATCTCCTTCTCAAATTTCCAGCTCATCTACATGTGGTAAGAATGAATGAGTTAATGTCAGTGCTATAAAGATAGAAGTCAAGATGTATGTAACTAAGAATTATGAACAACATAGATGAATTCAGCTGTATCCTTTGAAGTGAAATGCGCTGTTAAAATTCCTGCACATAAAGGATAAAATGTGTCAAGACTAGAAACAAACAAACAAGCAAGCAATTTTTAACCTTATTAAGGTCTGATGCTTTTCTGTCTAGAGGGCTTAATCTTTTAATACAGAACAATAAAGAACAATCACTTTTTTATAGATTATGATTACAATCTAAGATGATTTACTGTTGGTTTTATATTGCTGATGAGAATTCGGTGGTTAATTTTGCTGGATTTTTTTGTTTTGATGCTCTGTCTTGTTCAGTCTCTCATTGTATTTTCTGCCTCTTAAAAATCCTTCATGCTTCCATGTCAGCAAGTAACTCAGCTATGTACTACAATTTGTCGAGGATGTAGCAGTAGAAAAAGCATTACCCCCCTTCAGATGTGACATTCGGTGTATTACCTGCATGTGCAGTATTGTCAGGGGTGTAGTTTCTGACCTGCAATGCGTTATCTGCTCTACTGACTTGGGGGCTGTTTATCACCAGTGACATATTTCTCTCCAGAATCCTGCCATTCTTTTTGTGTCTGCTTTAAAACACTAAATGCAGACATACGATCTGAAACTAGGTGCAAATTTGAGAGTGGAATGAAAACAGATTTTTCTTTTAACAATTCCCTTCAATGTTGTCAGCTAAACATGGTGCCTAGTAAGCTGCTTTTGCCACGCTAACAAATATCATGTTAAAGAGCAGAGGCACTGCAAGAGTGAAATTAATTATGTATGCTTTATGCTTGTCCAACTAACCACACTGTATTCCCAATGAAATACTTAACACATCTGTGCATTCCTAAAGTCAAATAATATCACTATAATTTAAGACTTATTTTGAGCAGTGAAGAAAAGATTTTGTTACACCTACAGGAAAGCTATTCTTTTGGAGGGCGATTTTTTCATTCATATGCTTTGATTTGTACACTACTTAATTTAGTCAAACATTCTAATTGAGCTTATTGGCAGACTGCCTGATATTTGGCACAGTAGGAATCTTTAAGTTTCAACCTTTGGGGATGTTTTCAGAGGAATATGCATCTTCCACTTCATGCTTTATTGGGGCAGACTGATGAGAACTTTTAAAGCAAATGACAGCTGACATGAAATAGCTCACACTGGAGTTTGTTCTCCCACTGTTGCTTTTTAAATGATAAATTTCAGATATCTATTTCATTTAGAATATGTGTTTGATATGATGGTAATAGATGGCAACGGCAGAAGAATAATGGAGTCGTGGAACAAGAGGTGAAGTGTGAAAAGAACTCTAACGGGAATGATTTCTGACTAAGCAGTCTGTGGTGGATACTACAGCACTATTCAGCATCAGAAGGAGTTAAACACTATAGACATTATTTGACAGAGCAGTGTGTGTCATGGTCTAAGCAGACATAATAGTATGAAATTAAGAAATACGAATATTTAGGCTACAGACAAGACTGTTTCCTGATACTAAGACCTGTTCTAGTTTAAATGGTCTCTCAAGAAAAAAAAAGCAGCTCCTAGCAGGGAATATTTAACACCGTGCTGAACAATATGCTAATCCTCACAGGAACATTACAGAATTGTCAGCAGGATCAACTAGCTGATCCCTTCCATCTCTGTTCTGTTTAATTTCAATACCTCTTGAAGTCTCTGCTTAGGAAAATATGTACTTCACTGCTTCATTTTCCTCTTTTCTTGGGAACTGTCACATCTATAGCTTGGAGACTGACCTACTGCTGCAGGACATCCTCTGTTTCCTTCTCATTGCCCTTGATTTTCACACGTAGTCTTCTCAATGAATGGCTCCAGCTGAAGCATTTGAGCTCAGTTTACCTAGTTACATACTAAGCATCCCTGTGGTATCAAGCAGATGCTTCCTACTGACCTGGAATCATCAACTCTCTAAAGCTCCAGCATAAGAATTCTAGTTATAATAATGAATGTTAGAATTCACGACATTCCAGGATTTGAGAAGATATTAGTCACAATAGATCTGACTCAGAAATGCTTCATGTAAGTCGATGTAAGTGGGATAGGACTTAGTTTATACCAGAGCTTTCTGGCAAAGCCATTTTTCAGATGTGAAGATCTGAATTAGGTCTGAAGATTTTTCAAGGTTCTGAGAACAGTGGTGGTAAGACACCAAGAAGAGAAGAGGTTTGCCCATCCAAGGAGAATGCATGAGGGTGTTTACAAGGTTTTTGGTATTGAATAGCAGTTCATCAGAGTAGAGATCTCGGGGGAAGCAGAGAAGTCCATAAAGACCAGAGAAAGCCGTAAAGCACAGATTCCCAAGCACCACTGAGGAGCAGGCACTTCCTCATTAAGAGCTTGTTACAGTACATATATATAGGCTCAATCAATTTGTTTTATTTTAACAGGAGACCAAGTGCTTCCCATAAAATTTGAGGGCACTCAATACTTAATTGAAATCAGCCACACATAACCCTTGTACTCAAATAAATATCTAGCTTTTCAGAAATAATCAACTGAACCTTATATACATCAGCATATACAGAACAGCATAAAATAAAAAGTATTTTTTCAATAATCATTAACCTGTACATACTATGTAATGGTTAATATACTTTTAATAATTGACTTATCAGTACTGAGGACCATTTTGTTAAAAGGAATTTTTAAAAGGTTTGAGAGAAGACATGGTCTAAAGCTTACTGTGCTGGCTCTAAATGCACAGAAAAAATCAAAAACCTATTCACTTTGTTCTTAGAGAATCTCAGCTTTGTTTTTTTCTTGTGCTTTATTATAAAATTGCTTATGTTGTTATGATCGTGATAAAAATATGACATTATGCAGTATGCATGCAAAGTGATGTAATTCTTTTCTTTTTCAAGCTAGTTCTTATGTAAGTGTAGTTTAAAGGGGGTTATGTCATGTGCTGCTCAAATTTCCCGTATATGGCTGCTCTGCATGTTTCTCTGAAGCTAGGTTTCTAGCTTTTCACCCTTTTACTGCAGTGTAATTCCCTTCCTCTGGTTTAGGACCTTGAGTAGGCTGGTGGTGTGTGTGATCTTTGGAGTAGCTGGACCTCCATGGACAATGGTCTGTTGCAATCCCACGCATATTATTTCATGGAGTTCATTTACTGAGAAAAAAGAAAACTGTAAATCTGTTTTGAAGGAAGTAATCTTGATTTTCCACTGTATTGCATGCTAAATAATTGCTTACACCTTCACAACTTTTCCAGGTGACTATCAATCATCAGATGGTCTTGGATATACCAATATGAGTAAATATACATGTCAAAGGCAAAATATGCTCATGTATAATTCATACAGTTTAATGAGAACCTTCACTTCATTAACAGCTAGTAGGATGTAGTTCCTTCATTTGGACACATTGTGAGAATAGAATAAATAGAATCATAAATAAACATTTCTAATAGCTGGATTATTTCTTGAAGTATATAGGATCTGTTGCTGGAGGATATAAAAAGAACATTTATTTAATAGAGTTCTGTAACTTCATATACATATTTGAGCATGTAAACTGCTACAATGTATTCTAATGTACACAAAACCCAATATGCTCTATATACAATCCCATCTGTTTTAAATGTGATGATTACTGATCATGGCAGACGGCACACATAGTGTAAACAGTTTGCTACATACAAACCAATATGTTCTAATTACAAGTCAATAAATTTCATATACAATCCAATTAGTTGTCATAGAGACTCTTGTATTTAGCAAATGTAACTGATCTATTTCAAATTACAAATTTAACAAGACCATTATTTAATTGACAGGCCAATATATTTGAGGACAGAAAATGGCATATCATACAATAGAAACAGTATCATAAAATGAAAATAATACTTCAAAGTACAATCTATTACAGGTAGTTTGTTTGATAAATCGCGTAACTTCGTATGGGGGAGGTTACCATGGATGCTGTTGAAGTCCTTTTCCTACCAGGCCTCCTGCAGTACTTCATTTTGTAGGAACTATCTCTAAATCTGTGCAAAACAGTACATATAACTAGAAATTCAGGATACAAAGATTTGGCTCTCAAATTTCACACTTGGTCAAACAAGCACCAGCATGACTGCAGAAAGCCTTATCCAGAGATGTGAAGGAGGAAAGAATTAAGACCATCCACTATAGTACTACTTGTTTAAAAAATGATCTATGTATCTCTGGGAAGGGTAAAGCATTTCCAGAAACACTAAATAACTTCAAGAAAAACAATTGGGAAAAAAACAAAGCTTCTCACAGCAGTTTGATCCAATGGTCAATTTAAATCCAGTAGGAAGGTGTAAAAAAAAAAAGGTTGTCCCCCCCTTACCCCCTCCCCCCCCCACCTT
>Ga0065711_1000092_pt1 | contig 101552 bp, 67 predicted proteins | sample Hoacrofraction12_FD_59098 | JGI IMG/M metagenome (GOLD analysis project Ga0065711, IMG submission 59098) | Hoatzin crop microbial communities from Cojedes, Venezuela - Epithelial fraction 12 v2 (version 2) | ecosystem: Host-associated > Birds > Digestive system > Esophagus > Crop | place...
CGCCACTCTCTGAGGGGAAAAAAAGCGCGGAACCGCAGCCCCCCTGGCGCGGCCGGAGAGCGCCGGCGGGGCGGCCCCCGAGCAGCAGGGGGGGCTGAGGGAGCCCGTCCCGGGAGGGAGGCCTCAGCCGGAGCCCGGCTGCAGGCCTACCCTGGAAGAACTCCTGCCGGAGCATCGCGTCGTGCCGTCGTCCGCAGCTGCTTCGCTGTTTTGGACGAGTTGGTGTTGTGAAGGCCAGGTGTTTGCCAGCTCGCTCTGCGTTCTCTGCCTGTTGCGAGTGTCAGACCCTCTTGCCATGTCCTTGGTGATTTTTCTATTTAGCAGCTATGTAGAAAGCTTTCTGCCCATGTGGCAGGCAGCCCATCTGTCAGTTGTTACTTCTCTTGTGTACATGTGCAAAGGGAGATACGTACCTGTTCTCTGTGAGCCCCTTTGTTTCTGAAAAAAAGTGGGTTTTGAGGGATGGAGCGAGAAGGAGCAGTGGGATGAACCTTTTACGCTGCTCGTGGACAGTTATTGGGAAGCTTGGTGCTTGCCCGTGTAATAACGCCGTTTGCCCTGGTCTCCCAGACTGAAGAGTTCTCTTGATCTATGAAACACGTACAGGAAAGGTTTTATACGGAAAGGAAATGAAAGGTAAGCGAGTGGACAGGAAGACTGAATTCTGCATTTTAGTAAGAAAAGCTACGTGCTCGTCCCTTCTGAAAATCAATTTCCTGCCTTAAATTAGAAACCTGCTTCAGAAGTTGTAGCCTTAACGTACGCCTTACCACGATTTTGAAAATCATAAGCCCATCTTCAAGTTTTGTTCTGATGGTCTGCTCGCTCTCCCGACCTCCAAAATATTCTACAGCAGAGAATGCATTGATTCTGCTCTGGTCTTCACATTTCCACAGAGATTAAACGCTTAGCCTACGCTTTTAGTTACAACTGCTTCCTGCAGCAAGGGCTGAAGGAAGCGTTCCAGAGCGACTTCAAGCTAAACTTACAATGTCGTGAAACAAGATCATTAGTTAAGTCATGCTGTGTAAAATCATGCCTTTATGTAACACTTCAGGTGCTATTGTGTAGCCTGTAAAATGCAAAAACCAAATAATGTCTTTGCTGTACTTGGGGACTTTTTGCAAATGGCTGCATTTCGATGTTTGAAATGATTTTTTTCTTCATCTCATTTTTGGTGTAACACACTGATTTCTTTGAAAAGAAGTAGTTCTCTCTTTTTTATTTCGTTGTTTTCTTCCAGAACAGATTTTAGGATGTGATTTATGTTACAAATTTGTTCCCGATAGGTGTCTGTCTTGATCCCTGAATGTGGCATACTGCCTGAAGTGCTGAAAAGTACCATTGCAGATGTTGGAGAGTACTACCTGGTGAGGAATTTATCAGTTCATGAGTTGGTCGCTCACGACTTCATTGATGCTTTTGTGAAGAAAGGTAAGGAGGTAATCAGAACATGACAGATGCAGTAATAATGTATAATTTTCATAACACAATAAAATCCATTTATTATTATTTATTCTGAAAAGTATTTTAAAGGAAGGGAAGACATAACAGTAATAAAATTCTTTATTTATTTCTCTATCTGCTTTTTTACGCTTTGTGGTGTGTCAGCATTTGTTTGCTAGCTATGGGTCTAAAGCATCTGTAACTGTTCCCTCTTCATTTCGCCTTGTTCCATCTTAATTCTGCAAGCCAGCTGTCAAGAGGGCTTCCGTCTATCCTCACACGGATTTATCTTCTACATCTCATCTTTGTGCAGATTTCTGCAGAACTCAGCTCCCTTCTCCCTTACTTATTCGTTCACAGAGCTGTGTTAGCTGTGTTCTGCAGCAGGCAAGAGGAAAAAAGGAAAAAAACATGCTTCTTTTGAGGGCGTGGGTTTTGGTTTGGTTTTTTTTGCTAATGGAGCTGCGGCAGCTCATCCTTACACAGTGCGAGCAAAGAGGATGTGAAGAAAGATGCAGCCTCTGCCCAGCCAGCTTGCTACTGCATACTCAGAGCATGCTGCTTTCATTGACCAGGTCCCGCTCATTTGGCTCGTGGTAAATGTTGTACCCTTCAGATGGTTGTCAGGGAGAAAAAAAGCTTTAAAGGGAAAAGACGAGAAAAGAGAACATGTGGGTGAAAAGGGATGTGAGAGCCATTACTTTCTAAATATGGGGCTCTTTTTCGTACTTATTTTGGTCTCATTAATGGCTTTTATGCCAGTAGTTTTATGGAAGCAGTGCAACATTTTTACACCAAGTTTACAGGATCAGACTTCTGTATTTTTAAGAACAAAATTGGTTGTGGCAGATAATGCTACAAAATATATTTAGTAACATGAGCATAGAGTGGTTTGGGTTGGAAGGGACCTTAAAGATCACCTAGTTCCAACCCCCCTGCCATGGGCAGGGACACCTTCCACTAGACCAGGTTGCTCAAAGCCCCGTCCAGCCTGGCCTTGAACACTTGCAGGGAGGGGGCATCCACAGCTTCTCTGGGCAACCTGTTCCAGTGCCTCACCACCCTCAGAATGAAGAATTTCTTCCTAATACCTAATCTAAATCTACCCTCTTTCAGTTTGAAGCCGTTGCCCCTTGTCCTGTGACTACAAGCATCTTCCACCTTGTCTTCATGCAAACTAATAATGGAAGTGTGTCTGGAAAAAAAGGGATTTGCTGTTTGCTGAGTGGGGAAGGTGGCGGGTGTAAAGAAAGTATTTTCATATTGGGGCATGTTTTTAATGTTTTCTGTATTACAGGTCCTTTAAAATAGTGCTGGTCCAAGGTTTATAAAAATAATGACAGAATGCTATTTTGCTTGAGAAGGCGGAATAAAGTTAGTTGATGAAAATGCAAGGGTTTAGAGTGATTCAAATGGTATTTGGCATGTTTGGTTATCTTGAGATGAGTCTTTTCATATTGTCATATCTGACTTCAGAGACTGTAATCTCATGGTTTTCTGCTTTGCTATTAAAGGTTCATGCTACGCACTTACCTATAACACAAAAATTGATCAAGATAGTACTGCAGCTCTGCTACCAAATGGTATGTTTTGTTTTGTTTTTAGTAATACATAAATATTGATTATGGCCTTGGGTTTGTTTTTTTTTTCATTTGGAATGATGTAAACTGGAAAATGTAATGCTTACTGTACTTGCCAACTTTATTGGAAGTATGCTGGAATCAGAAAAATATTAATTTTAACATTTTTTCTTTCACGCTGTTAAATTATTTCTCATCTAAAGGAAATGTAAAAATCAGCTTCACTGATGTATAGTATCAGATTATCAGTGCTTCAACCATGAATGCAGTTGCTACAGAAGGTTATTTTTGAAAACATTGTATTCCAGCTTCTTGTTTCATACTGATCTTAAAGACAGAATTTGTACCAAAAAAGAAAATTAACAGCACTGCTTAGGAACACTTTTTAAATATTCAGTGTTTATTCTTTGACAATTATGTGACATCTTAAAATACTCTGTTGCAGTTCCATCACAGTTGGATGAGGAAATGTTCCATCTCAGGTGGCGTTTTACATGCAGAGAAAATAATGAAGCTATTTTGGGCTTCAAATATATTTTCTTATTTCCATTTAACAATACATCAGATATAATAGAAAGACAAACTGGCCTATCAGCCCTCTAGCCTAAGATGCTGTAATATGACAGGTGTCCATTAGGGCATAAGTAAATTCAGAGTCTTCAGAGGAGGAATACTTTTATGCTCTCTGTTAGCACAGTCCTCACAAAATGGATACTTGCTAGTGATTGAGTTTGCATGATACAGTTATTACAAGATGTATCACAACTAATGCAGGGACAGTGTTACAGTTCCTGGTGATGTGGCTGTCTGAAACCTTCAGCAGCAGCCTCCGTTGTATTCTGTGTTATACTGCTACTCGTACCGTAGAATCAAAAGCCTGTAGCAGCGATCTGTTGTGTGAAATCCCGTACCAAGTGGCAGCTGCCAGGTTTGGTTTATGAACGTGGAAGTGGAGTTGTTCCAGTGCATATCTGCTCATTGCTGGTGAGCATAGTTTACTCAATGCATGTAGTGCCGCTGGAGTTGGAGGAACTGCTTTTGTATGTTTAGTTGAGCAGTGTATGCATGACTGTTCACCAAGTCAGGCCCTGGTATAGTGTGTTCAGCCAGTGGTACAACAAATGCTAGGGGACAAGTGGAGGAAAGACTGAGGCAATGAAGTGAGGTAGTGCAGGAAAAAAGCTGTGACTATCTCAGGAGTAATACTACACTTTTCTCGTTCTAGTTCATAAGACCTGTTTGATAAAAAAGAATAATTGAGTTAACTTTTTTTTTTAAGAGTTAATCTGGTAATCCATTTATCTGGAACTAAAAAGCTAACATTGTATAAGGTATCCAGTTCTCAGAAGACTTCAGAGGGAACTAAGTAGAAGATTATTTGTATTAAAGTTTGTCCTGTTTATAGGAAAACTAATTCTATCAGTGGATAAGGATACTTATGAGGAACTTGGACTGCAAGGCCGCCCTTCTCGGTATTCTGGCAAAAAAGAAATGAGATATAGTGAGTATTATTTATATTAATAGTGCTTATTTCTGATCTGTCATGAAGCACCTTGTTAAGATGTTAAGCCAGCAATGCCGAAACTTCCCTTTCCTTAAAATTGGTTGTTGTCTAGGTCGTATTTTTCCAGATGCAGATACAAGGACTGCATGAAGAGGAAAGATACTTTTTCCAAATAATAAAGCAGTTATAAGGAAACAAATGTGTGATCTTCTGGGTATTCTATCAAATTTTTAATTTCTGGGTTTTTCATTGTGGTGTTTATACTGGAGTGATAAAGGACTCAAGAATTTTACTGCACACAGTGTCTCTGTCTTCTGATTTAAAATCAGAGAATACTAAATTAATTATGGTAGAGCTTAAAATTTGCACAGTATACAAAAAAAAAATCAATGAAGAGCCTCACCTGAGACTGCTTGCTTGAAAGGGATAACTGTATTATGTTTGACACATTTAAAATTGTAGTCTCCGTATACCAAGTATTTGGAAAACGTTGCAAGTTTTTAACAGCTGCAGAGGAGACATACTGAGTGTGATTTTTGTTAAGTGTTTTTTGGGGAGGTAAATAATTTAAAAAAACCAACATGAACACTGTGACATTTCAAATGTATTACAACCTGCAGTAGTTGATAGGTAGTTACATAAAAACTTTAGAAGAGGAAAATTGTTATCTGTAATAAGAATTTTTGGCAAAATGGGACATAATTTTACTATTCAGTTTGTCAAGTGAAATTTCCATCCGAAAAATAAATGTAACTTTTAGCCTGCGACCAGTTCATCTAGAAAAGAACAGCTGAAAAAGTGTCATTGCCATGTATGTGGCTTTTAATGTTAGGAACTCTAGCTTTCTTAGTGCTAGCTTGCCTAATTGCCAAGGTACGTTTAAGGCACTGTTCTGGGGTTTCTGTTGCTGCCGTTACAAAAGGGATCTGTCCCTCCAGTCACTAGAAGGCAGTTCCAGGTTGTGTCAAAATAAGGACAGCAGGAGGTGAACATTTGTTAACATAATGGGAAGTCATATTTACATAATCAAATACTTTATCATGCTGTATATGTGAAAAGTAAGTGTAATGTTCTTTGGTTTCTTTGTGTTTTAGTTCTTAATGAATTTAATATTAAATTTATTTCAGTTGAGTAATTATTACTGTTATACATTTTTGCAGTTATAACTGTTGACTTGACTGATTCCGGCTTTCACCCTGATAGCAAGAAACATAACAGAGTGCTTTGGGCCTTGAAAGAAAAGAAACCTTTAGAATTTGACTTCCTACTGGCTTGGTATAGCACAGGTAAACAAAGTGTAAAACTTAACATGCAACTTACGTGAAGGCCAAATATTTTTAGCTTACTGTTCTTTTCTAGAGATTGCCCAAATGTGTTTTTAGTGGAGAGAGAAGTTAGATTAAAATGTGCTTTGGTGGGATTTTTTTGTTGGTTTTGTTTATTTGTTGGGTGGGGGTGGGTGCTGTTACTTCCTACACAGCAGAATGTTTTGGTTCAGGAACACAACGGTGATTCATATAGGTATATTAGTTGCTTCATTTCTTTGTCTCTGTTGCCCAGGCTTTCTGGCGTAACTTTGCCTGTTTGGTAGCGCTGCCTCTTCTTCATAAAACTGTGACATACATAATCATTATTAATACACTTTTCTAGTTTTTTTTGTTAGTACACTTAAGCTGCATATTTGGTGTAGTACTTGAGATAGGGACTCTGTATGTGTCCTATAACTACTGATGAAACAAAAATTTCCCTATTTCTGTCGTGTACTGTGTACAGTGATACATGTGCAGTCTGCTATTTTATTATTTTATTCTCAAGCACTTGTTTGAGATTGGAGCAGAGTGAGAGGTTGTTAGAAGAATATCTTTTTGTCTCAATTCATCTTTCTTCTAGAAGTTGTTTACCTACTTTTTTCTTCTGGGGTTTAAATATTGTTCTACCTCTGAGGGTCATTTTCCCAAGTCCTCAACTGCTTGTAATACCTCAGAACAGGCTCTGTCTAGGAAAATGTAGTATTTGCATAGAATTGACAAAAGCTGCAGGAGTCTGTACTGCAAAAAATGTTTTTTCTTCATCACAGCTGTGTAGCTTTTAGTGTGGTTCTACTTTGAGTCATGAAGAAGTCCCCACACTAGTGAGAAGGGGTGTTGGAGAGGTTCCTGAGAATGCTTTCCCATCTTCTCTTTACGTTGCTTACTCTTGCCTGGCTCTTCAAGACCAAGTTTAAGAGGGAGTTACTGATCAGAGAAATTAAAGCTGCTTACAAGCTCCTTTAGCAGTGTCTGATGTTTCACTTCAGTCCTTCGTGTTTCCCCTCCACCTTTTTAAGTACTAATCATACGACAAGGATCCTTCCTTGTTTGCCATACAGAAATTGTTTAAAGGCTTGCAATTCCCGTCCTTGTAGTCTTTGAGAAAGAGTCAGTGAAGACTGTTGCTACCATAAATGGTGTCATAAATCCAACTAAGGTGACGGATCTTCAGGCTCAGTTTGCTTGGATTTATTGATCCTGGGCAGAGAGCAAAATGCCTCTAAGGCCAGTATGTTTCTTCTGTTTGTTGCTGCCAGTGTAGCAGCATTCAGGAAGAATAGCAATCCTTTTCCTCACTTTATTACATCCAAAAACCGGGTCAGGTCCATAATTTCCTGACTGTGGAGTTAAATCTGAATGCCTTTCTGTGCAGCAATCTTGTGCTCGTATCACACAAAGGACTCTTCGTTCCTTAGTACTGACAAAAATAAAACTTTCATGGTTTTTTATTAGTAGACGTGAGGCATTGTGTAGATTCTGCTGGAAGGGGAAAAGAGGGGTGCATTTTCTTGAGAGAATCCATGTCCTCCAGGAACATTCTGCATTCAGCCTTCCTGCTGATAACAGTTGTTTCTTGCTATGGCCAGCACTGCTGCAAACCTATCAACATTCATGTTACTTTACAAAAGCAGGATTTTTTGTTTTCATACCCATTTTTCCCACCTAGTGGTTCTGGCACCAAGAAGAACAGAAGAAGGGGATATGGAGTGGCTCATGTCTTTAATGACAGAGGCAAAACAACCTTTTCTTCTCTTTTCTATTGCTGTAATTTCTATGGCAGTTTTAAATGGTTATTGGCTGAAATTCACTTCTCTTCATACATGCCTTTCATGTGATATTTAAATGCTGTTCTGGACTTCACACTTCTTGTGAATAAGGTATTATTTCTTGGCCACCTAGAGACCCACTCTTACTGTATGAAAATAGAATACATTATATGGAATTTCAAATTTAGGAGAACTGATTCCATGTCAGTTTTCTTAGTGCATCAGAAAGGAAGTTGGTTAATATCTCTTAATTTGCAATATGCTTGGTTAGGTTAGGTTTTTAGTCTAGGTTAGGTTTTTAGAATTTTACCTGCTGTTTTGGATCACTTACTAGAGTTGAAGAAACATGGCTTCTCCTACAAGTCCATCAAGGTACACCCAACTATTACAGCCATACTACATTTGAACTTATCACTGTTTGTTTTTTTTTTTCTTCTCTGATCTTAGTAAAGTGAGATTTGTGATATAGGTTGATTTCTTCACACTCCCCGCTTCCTTCTCTCTTCAGTCCTTGTCCCCCAGACTATTCTAGAATTCCTCTTGACATTATTGATAAATCTGTTCTCAAACCTATAGTCACCTGCTTACTTTTCCACTATTCAGGGAAAATGGTGTTCTGGGATGGCAGACACCTTAGCCAAGTGGGTAGGAGGGTCTCTAGTCTTGATGACTGATTCTGTTGTTTTTCTGGGGGATAATATCACCTTCTAAATATACCTTATCTGAAGATGATCTCTCTGGTTACTGTAAATCAAGAATTTTTCTCAAAAACCTTGTGGCTCCTAAATGAAGTTTTCCATCATACCTAGGAAATCAAGTATAGGGTCTTTAGTAATGGGATAAGACCTCTCGGAAGGATTCTTACACATTCTTATCCTCACCTGAGAGAACTAAGAGATGCACTAACCTGGCATGCCACGTAGAAGACTGAGTGCCTTTCAGGACAAGAAAAAAGGGACACTTTGTGCAGTTGTGAAGGCGCGTTCCAGGAGAATTTAAATGGTGCTGTAGCTTTTTGCAATGTATTCCTGAGAAATTCCACAGGAATTTATTCCATTGGAGTTGTTCGTGATTCTAGAAGCCATACTGTCTCTAGGAGGCAGTTCTTGGTGAACTGGTGAACCTAGGTTTTACACACTGCATTTTCTTGTGTACATATGCAAAGATTTCATGTATTCAGTGCTCCTTTTGTTTAGTAGTTTCGTAACAGCTCTGTGTGGTGTTGTGTTGTTAAGGTGCAGAGGGATCAACATTGATGTCATACTTTTCAAAAAACCAAATACAGGCTCTGAAGCCAAAAATCACATTCAGCACATTAAGGGACTTGCAGTGTCCGGTGTTGCAAAGTAATGAACTGCAAGGAAAGCCAGAGGAGTCCTGCGGTACAGAGGAACTCTTTGAATGGCTAGGTGCTGTCTTGAATCAAGTTAGCTTGTAAGTATTTGAATTAATACTTGATCTTTAAATACATTTTAAGTAAAGAAAGCCACAATTTATTTTAAGGAAGAGTTAAATAAGAATTAAGAAAGACATTTTTGTAAGTGGGAAGTCTGTTATGCACTTAAGTGTTTGTTGTAAGTCTTGAATAACTTATCTGCATTTTTAGGGATACCCATGCATACTGGTTTTGGCTAGGATAAAGTTAACTTTTTTGTAGTAGCTGGTATGGTGCTGTGTTTTGGATTTATGACCAAAACAGTGTTGATAACACAGGGGTGTTTTAGCTATTGCTGAGCAGCACTTACACGGCATCAAGTCCTTTTCTGCTTCTCACGCTGCCCTGCCAGCGAGCAGGCCGGGGGTGCACAAGAGGCTGTGAGGGGACACGGCCACGACAGCAGACCCCGCCTGACCAGAGTGATAGCCCACACCATATGGTGGCGTGCTCAGCAGTGAAAGCCGGGGGAAGGAAGGGTGGGAGAAGTTCGGAGTTACAGCGTTTGTCTTCCCAACTAACCGTTACGCATGATGGAGCCCTGCTTTCCTGGAGATGGCCAAACACCTGCCTGCCGATGGGAAGTAGTGAATGAATTCCTTGATTTACTTTGCTTTCACACACAGCTTTTTGCCTTACCTATGAAATTGTCTGTACTTCAACCCATGCATTTTCTCATTTTTACCCTTCTGATTCTCTCCCCCTATCCTACTAGGGAGGAGTGAGTGAGCGGCTGTGTGGTGTTTAGGTGCTTACTGGAGTTAACCCACAGCACCATGACATCTTGTGTATCAATTGCTTGGCCATTATTTGCTTCAGTACTAATTTAGATGATACATGTAGATGCTACTTGTTTGGTACAAGTTTTGATTACCAAGACTTCCTGTATACGGTTTAAAGTGTATTTATTTTAGTTGTTTTTTCGGTTTTTTTTCCAGAGACAACAAATCATCCAGCTTCTTATCAACATATTGCTGTCCTCAGCCCAACACAATGGTGGAAAAAGCTTTTTTGTGCACAATCACAGGCTTCATAATTCCTGAGAAGATAATTCAGTTATTGGAGCAGCTGTGGTAAGGACTGACAAGCGTACATTACTAAAATACTTGTACTCTAACACTTTCTAATTTTCAAAATCACTTCTGAATACTTCTTTTCAGTAGTGCTGTTGGAGGTAAATAGCAAAATATACAAAACTAAGGTAAATAGCAAAAATATACAAAAAGAATTTTTTTAATCAGGAAATGAGCTGGAAGCTTAATATCGGTATAATAAAAGCAATAAACAGTTTTGGATACTTGGAATTTGAAAATGCCTGCCCTGTATTCTAGTAACGATGTTAGTTTTTATCTTAATTTCTAAGAAACAGTGGCTCTACTCTGCTCCTACATTTTTCAAATTGCCCATTTATGAAAATCAGGTGCCCTCAAATATGTCTGATTTAGTATTTTTAACTTCTGATGGAAAATATGCTTGAAATCCCTTTATGAGACCAAAAAGAGTATCACAAGATACTTCAAGGTTATTACAATGTTACAATAAATGTACTTCTAGTGAGTTTTTTGAATCAAGTATTGTAACAGAGGACACTCGATAGTGATGAATGGGATAGCTGTAGTGATAATTCAGTACCAAACTACATGATACTAGTGTGTCATGGATCAGGGTGGTATCTGCCTGTATTGTATATTAGTGCTACTGATAGCAAATTCTGCAAGCTGCTTGCTCCACATGTGAACCAATTCTTTAAGTGCCTGGTGGCTAACAACTGTAGGACTGACTCATGACAATATTGCTGTTGCTTTATCCGGAATATCATTATTACTCTTTGAGCAATTTTCAGATCTCATGTAGAAAACCTCCCAAGGCTAGGGTTGGAACAGAAATTTCCTTGCCTCTTATTCTCTACTTAAGAGCAGTGGATAATGTCTGGCTTTGATTATTTGTAATCCGTTTCTTTCCTGGTGGTAAAAGTATTTGTGTCAAGCATAGCCTGATGGTTTCTTCCTCCTATGTCTTTTTTGCCCCTGTAGCAACTGTTCTCACTAAGTGTTCTATTTTCTGAAAGACAGTGCATGATGTAGGAAATTCAGAACAGCTACTTTACAACTTAAAACTTTTTCTAATTGCTGTAACTTGCAGGCTTGTCATGTCTAAAAGTATGGTAGGAATAATCAAGAGTCAATCTTATTTCCTAATGTCTTCTGAAAAAACATTTTCTTTTGAATTTACTTGTTATGTAGTAAAGCACATTTTTTAACTGTTAATTAAAAATTTTCACTAGAGTGTCTGTCTTTTTTTTTTTTTACTTTGTATTGTATACTTGAACACACTGTCTATTCCATTATAATTGTTGATTACCATGTCTTCTTCCTTTCAGTTGCTATTTTGGTGAACCAAAACTGGCACACTGGCTGACCTTAACTGTGCATGGCTTTGCGGACAGCCCTGTTTCCTGGAGAGAAAATGAACATGGTTTCCACAAGGGAGGAGAGAACTTGTACAATTTTGTCATTTTTAGAAATCTGGACTACTGGCTTCAGATGGCTGTAGGAACTAATGACGATTGTCCTCCATAAAGCTATGTCTACAGAAGAAGTTTTCTAATAATCTGGTGTTACTGTGTAGAAGCCTAATAAGGTAGTTTTTATAAAGGTAATTAGGTAACAAGTCAAGTACGAAGAGACTGTATATGTTTTTCGATTATTTATAGCCCTTAAAGGATGACCTACAATGGAAGGAATGGATTTTTTTTCTTCACTGTCATACAGTGCCTTCTGAAAGAATTCGCAATTCTAGCTTTAAGAAAAAGATATATTTTTGAGAGTTAAAGTTCTCAGGAATTGACTGTAGGTGGTTTCCTTTTATCCAGGAGTAATTTTGGAATTTGACAGTTAGTTTTACAGATTGCTAGCTAAAATATTTGGGAGGAAAGCTCACTTTGGGATTTGGTGTTTTCATTCTTTTCATTAAAAATCTGTAAAACTTTCAAATTCATGTTTAAGGCATTTCAGCCTACATGCTGGCAAATAAAAAAAAAGGGAGATGTGTTCTTCATAATTGGTGGGGGGTAGGGGGGAGGTGGGGAAGGTGAGGAGAAGTAGGTACGTGACAGTGGGAGGAGCACCCATTGAAATGGGAAAAGGCTCACTGACCTGCTTTTTGGATTTTGCAGATCACGGTTGGTTATAAGAAAGAATTTGGTTTTTAACAGTGATGCAAAAGGCTGCTGCCTGCTGTCGTAATTAACCTCCATACATACACACTCACACCCCCACCAAATACCTACTTCTAAAAGTGGCTTGTGGTTCTTGCTTACAGGAGAACCAACGGAGCTAAGATTTCACTGTCACATTGTTGCAGACACGTTTCTGGGAAGAACGCTGTGGACGTACCCTCAAACAATGCAGTTGAAGTGAAACAGGTTTCATTAACAATAAGCAGTAATTAATGCTGAGTGCATAGGCAGCTATGAAGAATCCAGGTTAACTCCTGTGGAAATCCATGAAAGGTTGCGTGGTGTCTTGGGGGGAGGGGAGATGGGTGTTACTTGGTTTTTGTTTTATGGAGTGGATATGTGTCATTAAAGTACCAATGCAGTGCTGAAATTCAAGTTGTTCATTTGGTGGAGCAAGAGATTGGTAGTGTAAGTTAGGGCATAGCTGTAGGGGAAACATCAATATCTCCTGTCAGGGTGAGTGGCACAGTAAAGCAGAAAGCCCATGGGAAGCAGTTGAGCTTGCTTTTTTTTTTTTTGTGAGTTTATTGGTTCTCTTCAGTGAGAGGACTCATCCTGGATGATTTACTGGATGGTATTTGCTTGTCATACACTGCCCCTAAACATGACCCTTTTTTGCTCAAGTTTTGTTACACATTTCACAAATGCAACTGTGACAAATCAGCAAACTGTTTTCTAAATCATTACATTGTTTTTAAAAATTATACTGCTGTGAAATGTTTCTAGTAGGTTACTAGAAATGTTTCTAGTAGGTGGCGGAAGTGCCACCTTGACACATGTACATAGACTCACACGATCACAAACAGAATGGACAAGAGTCTGGGAAAGTTCTTGGCTTGACACTTGGCTAGTAAATATTTAACATGGCTGGCTCAAACATGTTTCATTATTATGCATCAGTTGTTGACTAAAGTCTGCTTTTCAAAGTGTCTCTTGAGGGATTATGCCACATGTCAACGTTCACAAAAGAGCCTATTAACCAGAAGCGTCTTCCTTTTTCCCCTTAACCAGAAGGTGTGTGAAAAGCTTGAGCTTTTCCTGAAAGTTACACCTGCACCAAAAGTTCTAATACAAAGTTTATAATCTTAAATCTTTATGAAAAGTTAGATGAAGCTTGTAACTGCTCCAGCAAATGTGCTCCTCTTTCTGTCAGATTCTGGTAAAACTTTTTCCCCCACAATGTGTATACACGCACACAAACAAGCGTAATGTATACTGCTTGGAAAAAAACCCCACAACTGCCACCCAGAAGTAAGAATCTCGTATTAGTGGGTTTGTCTCCCTTATTAACAGAGACAGGAGTGGAATCTCGTGCCTACGCTTCATCATGCTCCCAGCAGGAGTGCAGCAGCTGTTGGCCTTGGCTCTGAAATGGCAGCAGCAGGACCAAGTGAAGCTGTTTTTCTAATTAGCACCTGATTGCAGGGCACCTTGGGACTGTTGATGCAGTAGCTGCTGCAGAAGTGCTGGTGGGCACGTGGTGGTAGCCTCACTGAGACAGTTCTGGAAGGCAAGCTGAGAGGCAGGCTTTTCAGCTCTATCATTTCTCCTTAGCATGTGAGTATTATGGTTAATCTTTCATGGATATCTAAGGAAATCTCATCAGATTGGTCAGTGGTTCCCTTTGCCTCCCATCTATATAGGTAAGGGATTAAACATTTCTTGATTTCTCAGTGTTAAAGACTGAGTCATTTGGCCATGCTGCCTCCTAAAATCCCTAGCTGTCTTCTGGTGGTTGTTTCAAATGGCTTTTCCAGCTAAGGAAGGGATTAAAATCCTGTCTCTGGTTCTTGCGGTTTATTTGAGATGCTGAGCTGGTTTCTGGCTGTTCTCCATTTTCTTTAAACCTGTACAAAGTATTACTGAAAACCTTGTGCTGTTGGTAGTTCCTGCAGTTGGTGTGCTCCTCCACTCTGTGAGGTGATGCTGCGTTAGCCAGAGCCATGCTTTTCTGGCAAGGTCCGATGGCGTGCCTCGCTCTTAGGAGGCAGGCTTCCCTGTGCTTGCTGGGATTCGGTGTCACACAGAAGAGAAGCTGGCGGGTGGAACTGACTTACTGCTTGCCACCTGCAAACAGCGGTGACCTGAGGGAAGATCTTCCTGCGATGAGGGACAGCAGCCTGTTCCCTGCTGTCCCCGTAAGGACAGACGAGTGCTCTGTCTCCCCGGGGACTCCCAAGCACGGGGGAGGCTCTTGCTGAGAAAAGGAGCAGGAAGGCATTGCTCACACACTTGGGGAACAGGTTGGGAGGGAAGAGCTGGGACTGGGCCAGCTGGGCAGTAATTCAAGGAAGAACTGGGCAGGGCAGGTGGGATGGAGATAAAAGTTTTTGCATGAGAATAAAAGATGGCTGCTGGTGGTGTTCTTGCCCTTTGTGTGAGGGAGGACAGGAAAATCCAAAAGGTTCCGAGAGCTGCAAAAGTAATGGGGAGCAGCTGTGCACCAGCTGCTTCTGAGATCAAAGGACTGAGTGCTTACTAAGAAGTTTTGCCTCTGGGGAGTGTTTTATCTACCATGGGGAAGGAGAGCCAAATATCTGAATGCAGAGACAAGCCTGGGGCAAGCCGGCTGCAGGAGAAGCAGAGGTTTTTGTTGTCCTGGTATGCGGACAGACATACAGTGATAAGACACTCTCTGAGAGCTAGGGAACGGCTCTGCTTTAACCTCAGCCCTTCTGCTGAGCTGTGCATTCCTGCCCCTCAGCTAGTGGAAGGAAAGGGAATTTTGTTGAGAGGTTACTGGGGGGTAGCAGAGCTAGCTGGGAATGGACTGCAAAGATCATGTGTTTTTCTAGCCACATGTCTGAGTAAGTGGTTATGTGTATTCGGAAATTGGTGGGTGTGCAACAAGTAGAGAACAAACTTTCATGGTGACAAAGGGGTGGTAAAAGCTGAGGTAGTTGGATAGTGTGTGATGCAAAATCACTAAACAGAATATATTTGCATTTTTGGTTTGCAAGTGCTGACTGAGTCAGGAACCTGTCTGGAGAAATAAAGGTTATGCGTCCCGTAACGGCAAGAATAGGAGCCTAATGGTGGTGATACTATTTTGCACGAGGAAGGAAATACTAGCATGGGGGACTCCGACAGAGTTAAGAGATTAGGATGAGAAAAAGAGCTTTCACTATCAGAACAGGTTCTAGAGATGCTGTGGTTGCAGCACATTTTTTGAGGGAAAGCAGCAAGATTTGGTACATGTTAGATCTGGGGAATGCAGGAGAGACAAGAATCAGTGCTAATCTAAGGCTGCTTGAAAGGGAGGTGACAGGGCTTAATGGAAGGAGAAGCACGAGCAGTGTTTTAGCTGCATCATGCTGTCATTTACTGGGGAATGTTCATTTTGGAGACGCTAGGCAAGATGTAAAGGTGGACGTCTGGAAAAAAGCCAATGAGAAAACAGATTCATATGTCATCAGCCTGGGGATTGCATCGCAATCGTGGGAGTGAGCGAGCTTCCTCGAAGATGGGTTATAATGTTTTTGCTGGAAATAATTTGTGTGCTTTTATTATTCCTTGCCACAGGCTGCCTCTTTTTGGTTTATCTGTGAGGTGTCTAAGGGTGTTACAGAAACACCAAAGTTTTAAAAGTGTCTTGAGATAGGTTGGATGATGTTGATATTGCTGTTAATTAGCAGTTGGGCGGCTCATCCAATGCTGCAGAGCCAGTGTGCCGTTTTGCACATGTAGAGCGTGCCACTGCTACAACTACTGCAAAAATAAATAGGTAAGGCAGGCAAAAGATAAAAATTAAAATGAGAGTTTTGAGGCATATTTCTTTCCCCCTTCTCATGAAGGGTGCATAACAAATCAGTGGCTGATCTGGGATTAGAATGAAGGCTTTTGATAGCTAGTCCAGTACTCTAGCTACTAGATTATAGTTTCTCTGATGCTGTTAATTAAAGATTAATGCATGCAATTGACTCTGTATTATTTCTTTATGTGGTAGCTATACTGGAACATGCTTGAACTGTTTCTCTTAATTATTTTTATTCACAGAGTAGAGCTTCAAGAGCAAAAACAGAGACTAATTCAATTAGTGGGCTATTAAATAACCACCTTCTGAATATCAACAAGAATTTCAGAAATACCTGCTGTAAACTGAGGCAGCTCTTCATAAATGAGGGGCCTCTGTTTCATGCTTGGAAGTAGCTTCCGGCACCGCTTCAAAATATTTGGTTTAATGCAGCCATATACAGGAGCAAAAAAAGGGAGCTAAAGTGACCTGAGCAGTTTTCAGCTTTCCAGAGAGCAAGGTGTAGAATGCCTTGGCTATGCCAAGTTTCTTTTAGCTGTCTTTATTAGAATACTTTAATGGGCTTTAGTTATTAGAATATGGATATGTTTTGCTTGGGTAATGGAAGAAAATCCTAAGCAGTGATGTATGCTGTTCTGCCCTGGCACTGTCAAATACAGATATCCATTGGTATCAATAGTGTTGTTGTTAATGGCCGAGCCGGATGTCTAGGATCACTAGATACCAGCAATCTTTCTGCATCATATACCAGCAGGGTTGCAGAGAATGCAAAGGGACTAAGTTTTACTATGTGATTGCAGGTGGAAAATAGCAAGTTTATTGATTTATCGAAGACAAGTATTTCTAATCTTCGTCACTGTTGAAGTTTTTACCTTTTTTCAGTGCTACCAAATTGAGTACACATTTTTAAAAAGATATAGCTTAAGGCTGTATGGGAAGCTAGTGTTATTACACTGCAATTCTCAAAAGTTCTGTAGTTTGGCACTGGGATAAAAGCCTTACTGAACTAGGCACCGCACTGCCATTGAGACAACACTGATTACAATTTATGAAGAGAGGTTTCTTCTTTGTTATTGCAGCAAGTTAAGATTTTAAATGGTCAGCTCTTGCAGGACAGGCACAAAACCAAGCACTGATGCATTGGTTCTGGAGCTTGTTTTTCAGTTAAATACTAAATCCAGCTTTAGTGCTACTGGTGTCAGAACAAGATGTTGTAGCCCCATAAACTTATTTGAATGTGCTTAAATATCTTTGTAAGCTTTATGACAGTTGAGTATCATTTGTTTTCCTATAGTTGGCATAAATACCACATCGTGTACTTGTGACTGATTTGACAGAAAGGTGGTTGTGTGTTCCAGATGTCACTGAAATCTGTACTACTGTAGCAGGTGTCATCACTCGCACCTCTCATGTTAAACACTGTGGAATCACAGTCTGAGACATGTGGGACCTCTGTAGCTGCGCTGATCTGAAAGTTCAGTAGGAATGGCGGGCATTTAGCAATTTGGAGTAGTGGGTGCCTTGACCAGACAATTAAAGGTATTTCTGTGACCAGCATGGGTTTGCAAGGTCCGTGAATTAAGTCTTCAAAATTATGTAGACACCCTCAGGTTAAATCTGTAAGAGCACTGGTAGCTACATAATTTTGAAGCCTTGTGAAAGACTTCTGAATACCTGTAAAAGCAGCGCATTGTGGGGCCTGCTTGTAGGCAGTGAATTCCCCAGTGGCATTAACGGCTTTCAGGCTGGATAACCCAGTCCTGCAAAGTGCATTTACGCTTGTGCTCAGAACAGAGATCCAGAAGAGTCAGCACGCTGAGTAGTGAGCTGCCTGTGCTAGCTGGTAAATAGTGTGAAGGGCTGCAGTGCACCTTCAGATTCTAGCTCAGCCTGCTCTGATGGACGTGAGGGTTTGGGGTTGTTTGGGGTTTGGTTTTTTTGGACGGAGGGAGGAGCAGTTTGAGTTACAAAGGCGAGTTTGCCTGAAGAACTGTGATAGAGACATCTGGGTTTTACTTGTAGCTCTAATAACAAATTGTTGGATGACCTTCTACAAATAACTTCGCCGTTCTGTGCTGGTCTGACACTTTCCCGTTCGATGCCACAGACTTGGAGGCGCTACTTGCTCGCGCCATAGGTTATTGTTTAGTGTTCACAGAATTTACCTCAGAACCTAGAATTGTCTCTTGCCACATCTGTTTTACTCTGAAGACTGCTCTTCAGAGAGGAGTGGTTTTGACCAGGGCTCCAGGGCAAAACAAATCCAATCTTTCCTCTACCTGCCTGCAGGAGGATGGGGTTTACTCTGCTTAAGGCAAGACTGCAGTGTGCTGGAAAACGTGACTCCCTTTAGATGGCCGCACTGTAGAGAACAGAGGGATGAAGGGTAACTAAGGGTGACGTGAAGCATGTGGGGTATTCATAAAAATGTGAAATGGCTTTTCTTGTTAAAAGAATGGTTGTGCATCATTAGAGGCTACAAAAGCCAAGTGGAAACGTGCTTTCCAAATAAGGAGGAGAGCAATCCTGAGCGGTTGCTAATCTATTTATGTTCCAGTCATGCTCAGAGTGTGGCTTTGAGGTCTGAAGCTCTTGTAATTGCCTGGAATGTGTCTCTCTGCAGTGAGATTCATTGTTCTGCTCTCCCCGAGAGGAAGGCTGAGATTTTTAGCTGTAGAACTTCCCTTTCAGTTGAGCAGAGAGACATGGCTAAATTCCCATGTATTATTTTGTTGAAACACTATTAATTATGGCTTCCATTATAAGTATGTCAGTTCTCTGTGATCTAGGCAGAAATTGATGCATTTGGTGGAAAGCAGCCAGAGCTTTATTTTGGAGATACACATGAGTTTTAGGAGCCAGGTTTTGATCCCTTTTGATAGAAGTCCCTTAAACTTTGCAGGATCAGTAGGATGCTTGTTTGGTTCCCTGATTTTTCAAAGGGTCAGAGACATTTTTTTTTCTTCCCTTTTTCTCAAATCCTTGCTGCCAGGTTTTCTTTACTGTTCCCCAAGCAATGCTGAAAACGTTTAGACATTAAGCCCAATTAAATGAGAGTAAACTCAAAGCTCTGTGCTTTGCATGAAGATTTAGAGGGGCAAGAGGCTGCAGGGATTGAACATGGTTTCAGGAAGCTATGCAAGATGTGTCTTCAGAAGGGGAACAGCCCAACCTCACTCCTGTTACTTTGCATGGGAACCTCTCTCCTTTGCGCTTTCCCGTGAAGAGAAGTGAGTGCATTTTTAAATAGCGAAGGATTCCTGTAGCTTCCTTTCAAGTCCCCAAGGTACTGTTGGCTGTGGGAACCTTTATAGCTCCTACGGAACCAGCAGCTTGGAGCGTAGCCATGACGCTTCCGTGTAAGAAAGCACACACATTCTATGCAAAACTCTTCACTGGTGTTAGTAGACTGGGTGGGAAAGGCAATTTTTGTTCTATAGATGCGTTTCTTTTGTGAATGACAATCCGTGTGGACTTTTCCTTCCTTGGGGCTGAAAGTGCAGTTGCTGCGAAGTTTCAACTAAATGTGAGACTTCTTTCAATCCAAGTGCTCTTCTCCTTGCACCTTCTTTAGTGCATGGCTTGATCAAGTAAATTAGATGCTCAGGACCTCTAGGGAGGTGAGCTGTGAAGAAAATAGCTTGCTTTGTGCGTGTCAGAAGGTACATCTTCTGCATCCAGGACTGCTTTGGTACTTCGTAGCCTGGAGTGGTTTGCTCGCACTTCCCTTAAGTGTCATAGGTTCTTGTCCCTGTAAATTGTGAGAAAGTGGTAGAAACACCTCGGGTTCTTAAAATAGCGTGCCAGCTCATACGATTACCACTCTGAAATAGCTGTGGTACCCCCCTTCTGCCCTCTGAATTAAATTCCAACAAAAAAGCTAAAGTGGATAAAAAAGAAAACTAGAATTTAGAAATTGGTCTTGGACTGAGATTAAACAGAAGAAATTTTTGTCCAGGCTCTTTTAGGTAGTAATATAGGAAAAGATGCAGTATTTTAAGACTAAGTTGAGGCTCTGATGTGTTTTTCTCCAAACTCGGTAAGAGTCTTGTGGGCGAAAGAGGGCAAACTGTATTAAGATGGCTGATTCTGGTGCAAATTGAGAACTTCCAGCTTCTTACGTAGTGTCATGAATTTGGTAAAAACATGGTTGTTTCTTCCCAGTGAACAATAGCTTACTGTGCCAAATATCTCTAAGCATGTTTAGATTTACTCCATTCGCACTCAAACACGATGGGATACCACCTTGTTCTAAGAGAAGACCTACAAATACCAGAATCTGTGCAAAAATCAAGAAGCTGATCAGCTTGGTAATAAACCCTCTTGGTTTCTTGCTCTTGTGCAACTATGGCAAGGTAAAAATGCTCTTGATAAATGCCTATGAATGGCATTTAAATTTTTCTGTTACACTGTGTGCAAGTATTCTGGCTTATAAGTACCATTGTGGATGGCATCATCTGGTGATGGTGACCAACTGAGCTGTGTCTTCTCATCAGCTCTGAGCTGTTCTGTGTGACCCTGAGTGGGGGCATATTGAGTCAGATTTTTCAAAGAATCCATTTCCATTTAGAAGTAGAAATAAGTAGCAGCCTTCTTGTGGACTTAAGTTGCTCTTGACTTCACTGATCTTTAGTGTGCTTTTTTTTTTTAAACTCCCCACAGATGTTTTATTGTGTCTGTAATTTGACAATTACTACAGTCAGTTTTATTACAGAGGGATAAACTTGATTCCTGCTGTCTAAAACCTTCCTGCATGAACTTCCTGGATGCTCTCAGTGAAGGATTCACTATCGGTAGTAGCAAATTTAGAAGAAAACAGTGCAACTCCTGAGTACTTCACTAAATTTCTAACCAGTTCTACTGAACACGAAGTGCTGCAGTCTGCTAGCAGCACTATGTGAAGCGCTGTACTAATGTGTAAAAAGAGACTGTCTCTGCCTTTCAGTGCTTCCAATCTTTAAGAAAATACAAAAATTGGAGAAAACTAGTAAAGATTTTGCTGTTACTAGGGAAGAGAAGAATGCACTTGAGTGTTTCCACCCAAGCCAATGCTTTTAAACTTCATTGGTTGTTCTTAAGCAATGTTCAGAAAGTTTGTCCTTGCCCCATGCTGCTGTGGTTAGACATGTAGCCTGCCGTCTGCTGTCCCTGTAGCTGTTCCGAAGGTGTTAGTGCCGGCAGAATAATGTGCTATTTGCCAGCTTTTGGAGGTATTGGGGATTTACCAGAGGGATCTGTCGCTCCTTATTTTGTCGTTGTCTTTCCCAATAACATCTGGCTTGCCTTGGTGATGGAAACGGTTCATACATGGAAAATCCTGAGACAGGCTGCCAAGAACAGTAATGGTTTGAGATAGTGAAAAGCAGTTTCAAGATATTGTAAAGAGCTAGGGGAGGCTTTCTGGGAAGAGAATTGAAGCCAAGCAAAGAGAAGTCTGGACTATTAAATTAATTAGCCTGTCAAGAGGTTTTTGAAAGCAAAGATGGAGCTCTATTAGCATGTTGGCTTTGTGGCAAGTGAGTGCTGGCTGGAGCCTGCTCATCTGCATATAGTTTTGGGATGAATTAAAGTCTTAAAGCCGGTGGGCTTTGTTGAAAAATGACATTTTGAAAGAGGCCAGTTGGCTGCTAGGACTTGGAATCAAAACAGAGCCAAAATAAGCTTCATATTTCTTAACCCCCACATCTCTGTGAAGTCCACATTTGCCTGGATGATGTGCAAATGCACAAGGACCAAACATTATGAGCTGCTGCCAGGTTTTAGTGAGGGGGGGAAAAGGAGAATAAACTGCAGTTGTCCATTATGTAAATACATGGCAGGTATGATAACGACCGAGTTATTCAAACTTGGTAATATTTATGAGGAAAGGGAGGAGGCAGCTATAGAATAATAAAAAGAGCTAGGGATGCGAGTAAACTGAAAACTCAGACTGTGACTTCAGCATTTGGCACTAGTCAGAAGAATAAATAAAGAACTGAGATGGTAGGTGGCAGGGAAAAGAGAAGTGCCACGAGTAGCATAAACAGCAAGCCTCGAGCCAGCGTGCTGCGCACTGTGTTGGCGGGCATCACGGTGTGTTTGTGGGAAAGATGGGTAACAGCAAAGGAGACGAAAGGGTTTGAATGAAGGCCACCAAAAGAATGCTGTGCTCGATTTTTGGTACTCTGGTGTGAATTGGATGGAGCTCCATGGGACCTCAAAGACAAATGCTGACATAATGCAAGGAGAGAAATGGTCTTTCTTTTAATTAGAAAAGATACAGATTAGATAAAATTATTATTTCTATGGTTCTGATTATGTGGGGAGCTGGCATCAAGGGGTGAGAAACTAACAGATTAAAAAGGCCCAAAGAGAAACCAGCTGGATCCCAAGGGACTGCTTATTCTCTCCTGATACCATGTGATTATAAAGAAAGATAACCTTATTAAAATTAGGTAGCAAATATCATTTGGGGCAGATTGTAGCCAACAATGCCTACTTCGTGCATGTTTGAATGGTAGATCAGGAACGTAAATGCCTTAGGATCTGCCAAAGTAACTACTGATAGGACTAGAGGCAATGGCCTCAATTTGTGTCAGGGGAGGTTTGGATTGGATATCAGGAAAAACGTCGTTACTGGCAGAGTTGTCAGGCAATGGAACAGGCTGCCCAGGGCAGTGGTGAAGTCCCCATCCCTGCAGGTTGTCAAAAAAACGTGTGGATGTGGTTTAGCAGGCATAGTGGTGTTGGGTTGATGGTTGGACTTGCTGATCTTAGAGGTCTTTTCCAACCGTAATGATTCTAAATCTTTAACGCTGTGTGAGTAGCAGGTCCGTGCAGGGCAAGCCAGAAGGGTGCCAGGGTTCCTCCACCACCCCGGTGTTCCTTTTACAGGTATTGCTGACCTCTTCAGATGGCAAGTGGTGTTATGTGTCCTCCTTAAGAGCTACTCTGAGCATCAGCAAGGTTCTGCTTCTGCTGTTGGATAAAGGCAACACAGCAGAGAGGGATGAAGGTGTTAAATGTGTGGGTGGATACAGTACTGATCCGAAAGGCAGGGAAGGATATAGCGCACAGCCTTTCAGGGGCTCCTCTTTCATGGGGCTCCTGCCCCTTCCCTCAGTGAACTTGAGGGATGCCACTTTGTATGATTTTGTATTTCCATACAGTTTGATCAGGGGATGCATAGTTCCTACTAAAGAAAGAAAACTGCTATTCACATTAACTCTTTCTAGGCAGGAAAGGCCTGTGCAGATCAAATAACAGTGCAAAAATCATTGCATGGTTCTATCTTCTGTGTAAAAACAAAAAAAAAAAATTTTTTTGTTTACAACAGAGGACATCAAGGAGGGTGCCCTGATATCAACCTCCACAGTTCCTAGAATTGCTTTCCCCATCATATATAGTCTTGGAACAAGAATCTTTAAAGTGAAGCTGCTGAAGTTGTGCCACAAGGTCCTGTTTCATATTTTTATGAACACTGCTAGGTTACTGTGACAGAGGGATGAAATTGAGTTTAAAGTTGTCTTGATATGAAGGTAATTGGGTGACTTGTTAGTAAAACATTTAAAAAAAAAAAGTTACTGAAAAAACGTGATTAAAACTCCTACAATGGGCAAAACTGCAAAACTTTGTAAACTTATAGGGTGAGTTGTCCATGCAGAATATACATGCGAAGACTGCATGTTATGCATTTTGTGCGTACAATCAGCTGCTTATGTATCATAAGTACATTTTAAATGAAGGATTTTTCAAATTTAGATGTAAGCAACATTTATTTCCGCTTGCATTTACTGATAGCTATGCATCTAAACCTCATAGTTACTGTCAGAAATATGAAACTTCACCACTGTCTTAGAGCATAGGTTTATTAATTTACAGAAGTAAAGAAGTAGTGATGGAGGAAAAGCTGTAGCTAAGATTTCTGAAAAGCTGGAGGTCATTTTTCTTTGCTCCAGAGCTGTGCAAACTGTTATATGCTTGTCAGTTAAACTGCTTTGGGGTTGTTTACCCATTCTGGGCATCTAGCCAGCCTAACTTACAAAACTGCAATTATCATGATTGTTAGGAATAGTTTCACTTCTTCCCTTGGATTTCTTCTGCCTTGCTTCTTTTCTTCGAGGAAGTCTTAAATTTTCCTGTCAGTTCCGCGGAGACCCTAATTTTCCCCTTAGGGGTTCCCACAGAGACGCAGAGTCGCAGAGGCTCTCCGGCTCTCTGACAAACGAAATCCTTCCAGAGGCAGCAACAAGCAAGAGCGTCGCTCCTCGGGATCAAATCCCTGACGGCCCCAACCAGCAAAGGCAGGTCTTGCTGCTAGGAGACCCGCAGTGATCAGGGGTTTTTAATTTTATGGTTTAACATAGAATTTCTAAATATACGTCTAACTTGAAGGCTGTGAGGCTTTGGCATTGGCATCGTTCCTCATTTATGGCCGCACCATTTCTGTGGCAGTTCACAGCAGTTGGTTGGTGAACACTTTTGAAGTATTTTGATGCCGCTCCACAAAACATGAAAGGAAAGAACTGGCACCAGGTGCTGGCCACCCGGCAGCTTTTGGACTGCGAGTACTGTGAGGTACCCATGGTCTGAAGGCCCTCAGGTAGCACAGTGTTTACTGCGCTGTTGCCCCTGGTCTCACAGTCTCCAGGAGGAGTCAGCCCCTACTTCTGTCTGGCTCCTAGAAAACTCCTTTCTGACTCTTTCTCGTTTGCTGCTTTGGCTGGACATAGGTGTGGATGGCTTTAGTTATCAAGGAGGTCGTGTTGGAACCTGCAGTTCCACGTTGCTGGCAGGAGCTGGGGTTGCGGCTTCCTTTGTGAGAAGGCCTGCGAGTTGGTGATAGTGTGTTGATCTGGTGGGGAAGCTGGGCAAGTCTGTAATGTTAGCAATGTTGTACTCTGCTGTTGGATCATCAGTGATTTGCAGGGTCAAGTATGGCAGCAGTCCAGGCGCGGTGCACGGATGCCTTTGCGCAGCTCTGCGAACAGAGCTCCTGTTGTGCGCGATAGGAAAAACAGAGGTAAGAGGTCCTTAATCTCAGCTGCCAGCCTTGCAGAGGAGCTGTGCCTCTCTGTCCTGCGTTTCCTGTAGGTGCTGGGTGGGATGCTCTGATTCTGCTTTGCCTGTGCAAGCGGTTTCAGCTTGTGATGAGGCGGTGGTTTGAGAGAGAAAAGCCAGTGCATATCTCGCTTGTGCCTTGTGCTGCTGAGCTGCTGTGTCTTCAGCGATAACGCGTCTCTGGGGAACGTGCGTGCGGTGGGTCCTGGCTGCTAGCGCTGGAGCTCTGCTCAGGTTACAGCTGCTCTGCATCAGCCTGCATGTAGAGGAGCACCAGGAATGTCAGAGATGGGGAAACGATGATGGTGTGTCAGGTTATTGTAGATTGCTGGCCAGAAACTTTCCGTCAGGGAATTTGCTGGGTTCAAGCCAACTTATGGGGGTACGAAACTCTGCTGAAATTTTCTGATGTCTCTGGAAAGTCAGGGACTCTGTGCATGTCTTTTTCTAGACACTGGAAAAATTACATTTATTTTCAGCCAACCAAACTCTTTCAGGAACTTCTGGAGAATTTTTATATAGTTTATTTAATTTCTATATATATATTAGTGTTACAAACTGCTGTATTACTTGTTTATTTAGTTTTTATCAAAACCGATTTACCAGAGGGGGAATTGAAAAAGAGAGATCTTAAGTGAAGTGCTGAGAATCAGTGATAACTGGTTCATTGGCAGAACTGCAGTTTGAGTGCCTCTGTGGCAAGGGCTGGCTGGAGGCAGGTGTGCCACATCTCTTGTTCAGCAGGTTTTGCTTCCAAGCAGTCAGCGAACCGCATGGGCATTGGGTGGACCTGTTCTGCTCCGAGGAAGCTGAGCAAGGGGGCTGAATGGCATTTTAATATAGGCTAACCAGAGATTTCCAGAAACGCCTCGCACGTTCTCAGGTTTTGAGGTATCTCATTAATAGCATCTGTGTGCACTTACCACTTTTTTTTTTTCCATTGAACACTATGTTTTAAACCAATTATGTTTAAACCATTTAATGTCTGTGAAAAATCTATTTGCTGAGCCAGAATGTCTAAATCTGCAGCAGAATATGAAAGAATTGAGTGAATGTGGAAAACTGCTGTTGCCCTCACCTGAATGGTAGTGACGCTGGGGGTATCCACTGTAGGGGAACCTGAACTGTAGACCTTGGGGCTGCATCTTTTGAAGGATGAAGTGCAGTAGCCTGTCATCTTCTGCCAGGACCTTTCAGAAGCACCAGGGATCTGAATTATTTTTGAAGTGTTTATTCTACTTCAGAGCTGGGTTATGTGAGGTCTCCAAATTTCCTGCTTTACATCATTAGGACTAACAATTTGCAAAGATCTTCTGTTGAAGGAATTAGAAATAATTCTGCTGTCCCACAGACTAATATCAATAATTTTAGGTGCTTATGATTCTAGGGGAGAATAAATCTGTTCTCATGAACTGAAATAGATTGTCCAAAATGTCCAAAAGATCGCGGAGTTGTTGCCCCTGGTTTCTCCATCAGACTCGCTGTTGTGGTTTATTTTGCTTCAGGAAAACTGATGTGAAGACCTGACTTGTTTCTTTCCCTTCCCTTGGATGTATGGACTTGTTTTATTTCTATCCAGAATACAATTTTCTGTCAGCATGAATGAACATGTAATTCCTTCAGAACCATTCAGAAATGAAGGTATGACTTCAGTTATTCCTGGACACAACATAATGCTGGCTTCACAAAGACTTCTGTGGATTTTACCGCCCAGCTCTTGCGATTACAAAGTTAAGTTTGCAGACTGCTATTTTGGCATGATTGGTCTCGAGAAGCCTACCAGGAAGCAAGCACAAAAATTTCTGGTGGCTTTTGCTTTCTTATTTTGATCCCGTTGATCCAAGGGGTCATCCAGTTTAAAAACTTCCAGCTTTGCGCTGTTTTAATTTTGTTAACTGTTATTTGGCGTCCAAAATCATACTTCCAGAACGCAAGTTCGGGGTTTATCAGGTTTCCAGCATAAATTCCCACCACTCTTTCTGAGCATAAAGCCTGGGAGGTGGGGGATGTGGTGGAGAGAAGAAAGAGAAGGAATATGGGGATGTGTCTGTCTTTTGAGCTTTGATAGTGGAAAAAAACCTACATTACTTTGTCGCTTTTACTTTACACCATGTAGTGCAAGCATGATTTCTGTCGATGTGCGTGTCTCAGTTATTCCTGGATTAGCAGGTGTTTTGGTTTTTTAATAATATTGTTTGATTAAAGATCCCAGTCCAACTTGACAAGCTTAGTGAATTCCAAAAATACTATGTTTGTGAGCAGCAGCATCTGCATTTCACAGAAGTTGCTGCTGGCTGCAGCCGGTTTGCCCAGCACATGGTTAGGTGACTTTGAGGGTGGCCTCACTGAGTGCCTTTTCCTGCTGAGACAGATGGTACAGTCAATTTAGTGAAAATTAATAAGGGGGAGGCAGGGAGGACAAGCAAGACTTTGAAGATTGTTTATATTCTAGGTTTTGTCTAGCAATCAGAACACTTTCCTGGAGATGGAAGCAAAGGGTTGCAACGAATCAGTCTTGGAAAGCAGCATCTAGGAAATACTGGTTGATTACAACAGAAGTGGGCTTCACACCCTGCAAAGTTACGTAGCTGCTCTCTAGTGTGTGTTCAGTAAGTCATATCCAGAGGACATAATAAAGATGTGTTACGTTGGACCTAAAGGCTCACACTGTATGCTGTCCTCTGGAGTAGCCCATGTGGGTACATCTCAGTGTGACTGCCAGTGGCTGGATTACCATGCAGCTTCATTGATTGAGGCAGATCTTGGAAAAAATGCAAAATTTCAAGGACCTGCTGAGGCCAAAGCAATGTTTCAGGTACTATAAAAGCCTTGTATTTGTTTTAAGTATTGCAATCCTATTTATCATCAAAGAAACAAATAACTTCTTTTTCTGTGAACAAAGACTTTTTCTTTATATTTTTTAACAGACAGGGTAAAGGATGATCCCTGTCTTACCTGAAACACACAAGTAGCTCTGTGCTTATCTCTTTTTCTGGGCGATTTCGTACCATCCAGCAAAAGATGTTGTGTTCTCAAAGACTAAAGTGTGTGATGTTGCAGAGCGTGATGAGCCTGCACTGCTAGCCACAGAGGTGGTTTGGTGGATGATGACTGGATAGCTGGGAAATGAATGCAAGTGGTGGGGTGTTTGGTTAGGGGTTTTTTGGTTGGTGATGGGTTTTCTGTTTTGTTTTGGTTTTTTTCTCCACAGAATGGCTGAGGTTGGAAGGGACCTCTGGAGGTCATCTAGTCCCACCCGCTCTGCTCAAGCAGGGCCACCTGGAGCTGGTTGCTGAGGACCAGGTTCGGACGGTTTTTGAGTATCTCCAAGGAGGGGAGACTCCACAACCTCCCTGGGCAACCTGTTCCAGTGCTTGGTCACCCTCACAGTAAGTGTTTCCTGATGTTGAGAGATAACTCTCATGTTTCAGTTTGTGCCCATTGCCTCTGGACACCACTGAGAAGAGCCTGGCTCCCTCTTCTTTGCACTCTTCCTTCAGGTATTTATACACGTTGATGGGTGAGATCTCGCCGAGCTGTCTCTTTTCTGTGTTGTTCCTCCAGTAGATACCAGGATGGCTGAAGTTGCCCCATGAGGACCACGGCCTGCCAATGAGTCTCGTAGTCTGCATGAGTTTAGGCATAGGTACTGATAATGTGGACATATACATAGCAGTGTGGAGCAGGTATATGTCCACCTGGTGTTCTTGTCAATTGTACCTTTTCCAGCACTGAGGGTGACAAGAATGAGGACTTAAGGAAGAGTAACTGCCATTATTTCCTCCTGCAGCTCCTGTAAGTTCTTACCTGCTGCGTCTTGGTGGTTTCTAATTCCCCTTATTTGTTGTATTTTTCCCTGTACAGGAGGGATGAGGAGGACCAAAAGAACTCCATCACCATCTTCTCACTTTGTACTGCACTTCAAAATCCTTGCACATCAAACTGCTCTTCATCCGATGAGTACTTCTTGAGGTAATTATGTTTGTTTGTTTGTAAGCCTGGTGCATGACTTACTGGCAGATTAAGAAAAACACCCGGAGACCTGCGGGTATTCTCTAGAGAAATCTGAGGGGCTGTACAGAACAGGACCGTGTTGATCTTGTGCTATACAGGGGCTATCCTCCTGATATTTCTTCCCCTGGAAACAAAAAGCCACCTGTGTGCAATCTGAAGTGACTGAGCTCCCATGCTGCATGACCTAAGGTTGCCAACTCAGCCTCTGCTCCAGCTCTGTAAGACAGCCTGAGTGTTGGCAGCTGCTGGCAGTTCCTTAAGATGGAAAATCATATGGCAGACTGTAATGGAGCGAAGCGGTATCTCCTCCTTCCTGCTCTCATCAGAAGCTTACTGGTCATGTCCCAGGTTAATGTGAAGGTCCTCAACTTCCACCAACAAACCCAGGTAGAGTATTGGCTTCATTTACGGAAGAAAGTCTCTCCTGTCCACTTGGCCAGAAACGTTTTGTTTGCTGCCCCTGTCCCTAGATGTTTGCAGTCCTATTTTATCCACTGTTTGGGTGAAGGATGAGACATACTAGTGTAAAGTCAAGGAGTTTATAGCACAGCATTATGTGTTTTTCTGTTCAAGTGTGCCTGAGTTTACCAAATGAATCTCACCCAAAAAGATGACTTAATTTCCCTGAAGCTTGTTTTCAGAATGACAGTGGTGCAGCTTCTGCAGCACAGAGATGTCTTTGAGCAATGTCAGCAATCCAGTGAAGGACTCACTGACCAAAACTGCTTCGAATCCTGGATTCATGCAAAGTAGGAAGTTTGAACAAGGAAAAGACCTATAGGTGCGTTCAAATCCTCAGATTACCCTAAAATTGGGTACCTACCCGTCTGTGGTAGGTTAGCTTACTTGGAGCTAAAACCTTGCTCTCCTTTGTATTTTTGTTCAAACGAAGGCATCAGCAGGAGGCACGGTTAAGTGTACACAGGTGGCTTTCAAACAGTGCCAAGTATGTTCAACGCGCGGCTCTCTGGTGCTGTTTCCTGACCAGGAGAAAAGTTCTCTTAACTGTCTTGACAGAAGACTTGGGGGTCAGGACCGAGCAAGGCTACAGCTAGCTGAATTTTATGTTCTGATACTGTTACTCCTAATTCTGCTAGCCACTGACGCGACTTCTGACACCCGCACAGGTGCTGTGATTCGCCTTCATGCCTGAAGGAGGAAATAACTGAGGAAAACTTCTTCCTTGTTTTAAAAAAAAAAAAAAAAAATCCATCTGCAAGTTCTCTCAGGCATCATTCAGAAAGATTCTGTGTTCTTAAATTTTACCCTGGGGTCCAACGATTTGTGATACTCCAAAATCCTTTGGGTGTGAGTTGTTCACGCATCAGTACTGGAATCAATGTAGAAAAGCCACTTTGAAGCACCGCTGCGACGCCAAAGGAGGTGCCTTAGGAGGGCTTCAGCAGCCTCCCCCGCTTCTCCTTGGGCCCAGCCGAACCTCTGCAGCTACAGATGCCTTCAGTCATCCATCAGAGGCTAAATCTGATGCTTCAGGTTAGTTTATCTATGCAGTACTGCAAATTTATGTAGAAGAATATAAGCATCAGCAATAAACGAGGCTAGACAAAGACCTGTCGTCTGTGGAGAGAAGCCTTAAAAAGACTCATTTTAACATGTCTTAAGTCAGTTTTTTCTGATCTCTCAGGCCTTTTTGCTTGCTATTAGAAGTCTGTCATTTTTCTTTGTTCTGTTAAGGTTTTGCAAAGACTCAAGTAGATTTAGCTGTAACACCAACTCAGTCACATCTTAATATGCAAATTGTAGGCAGCATAACGGCCTGACTGATAGCAACACAAAAAATGAAGCAAGTAGAATTATTTTTCCAGTTGAATTGCCTGCACCTTCAGCTGACTTAATTCTTCTAAATATCTCTAGATCCAGTCCTCTGTTACAGTGAGGTTCTTTCATGTTTAAGGAAAGCATAAGTAATCCTCCAGCTGAAACAGCTGCAATTTATGCCCAAATGCTTCTTACAGCTGCCAGAGAAGGGATCTTTATATGAATTTGAGTTGAACTCCAAAAGGTTTAACATTACAGAACTGTAGGTAAGGTATCTTCCCTTCTCCCTTTCATTAAAGTCAAATTCAGCTATGGAATGCTCACGTTACCACAGCCTTGTAGGGAAAATGGCTCCTATTTAAGAGAATGCAAAGAACCATTCACTGAGTGGTCTGTTAGAAGTGTAACAAACCCATTAAGAGTGGCATGACTTCCTATATGTCTTCTTCCTCTGTCCGCCTCCTCTAAGAGAAAACTTCTATATAGCTTACAACAAGAAATTAATTTTCAACTTTTCATTTGAAGGAAATTGTTCAGAGCTTACAGAAATGTAAGAAAATAAAAACTAAATATTGAAGTCTTTAATTTGCAAGATTTCTTTAAGCAACTCTTACTTTAAAAATAAGAACTGAAACATCTTTGAAAAAGACAACTATAGGAGAACCACATTTAAAATGTGTTAAGAAATATTAGTTTTATTTAACCAGTTTTCACAGCTGAATATTTATTCTATAAAAACTTTACAGATTGTACAGTTTATATATAGTTCAAACTACTAGAACAAAAAAGTAGGTCCCACAGATGCAAAAATACTGTACCAATCCAAGGTAAAGGCAGATTTACACACTGTACAGCTCTCCACTGGGAAGGGGAGGTGGGTCAGTTCCAAGTAAAAACTTCAAAACTGTACAAAAATAAGGTTTGATTTCTTTTTCATTCTTCATAATACATTCAGTAAGATTGCAAGCACAGATACCCAAGTAATAATAGGTATCTGCAGTCAGGAATCAATAACCACTCCTGAAAGGAATGCAAAATAGGTCTATTTACACAGGGCACTCTTTTACACCATACTATATATAGTGTATATTTAAAATAATAAAAGAGCATAGACAAAGAACATTAAACATCTAATATAAGGTAGTTTTTTTTTTAAAGGAGTTTTTTTTTTTACTTAATAGTGTGCCAAAAGAATTTTAACTTATTAAATAATATATTCTAAGTGAACCTAAAATTTACGAACATAAAATGTATTTTTGGTGTAATACATCAATTAAACCAGCAAATAGGAAAAGAAGAACCAAAAACAAACCCCAAACTGTATATAAAGTAGTATTCTCACCCAGCAACAGAAGCACTTATGTAGTTATTTAAAAAACAAAAAAACAAACCCAGAGAGACTATTTAAAAACCCACTAAAACTAACTTATAACTTAGAATATTCATACAGAAGATATTCAGTGATTCACTAATACTGCAAAACAAGCTTTTTTTGTTTGCTTTTTTTTTCCTCCCCTCTTCCATTTCCCTCCCACTTTCCCTCATTCCCCTTCCCCAAGAGACAGTGGTTTCTTCACGCTATCTGGGTAAGAACTAAACATATTCCTGCCCCCTTCCTCCCACCCTTCCATACCTCCCACCAGAACAGGACCGAGTGTTTTCTTAGCATTAAACCTGAGCACGCTCTCTTTTGGGGGATACGTGTGATCTAATCTTAATAGGGTCTAATTCCCCAACATTTTAGAATGTTCCATTACTTGAGGTATTTCAACCTTCTGCCGAGACAACGCCTTGTATCTTAGCTGACCTGTTGGGCAGTGAAAGCAAGGGCTGGCTAATACCCGTTTCAATTCTGTACTCTAATGAAAAAGAAAAGCATTATTCCAGACTTCCCTGCCACACAGAAATTAATGCAACACCACTTTTTAATCCGTTCTCTATTGGATACAGTACTAGCCAAAGATAACAAAAACTAGAGCCTTTAAAGAGATGTTTGGTAGTGCACTCTATCATTTTTTAGCTTGTGTGTGTGTGTCTTCATACACACTCTCACACACATTTTATATATATATATGTATATATAAAAAGACATATATATGCACACACATACGTGTGTGTGTGTATATATATCTATATGTAACAATCAGGGAGAAAGGAGTTTTGTTCAAATTTAAGTGATACAGTACTTTTAAACCCCCTGACAATAAAAGGGGGGAGGGGGAGGGGGGGTCCACTCCTGTTCCCAAGCTGGGCAAGGGGTGAGTTTATATAGAGTTTTTTTTAATGGGCATATTTTGTTTGCCCTGATGTCCAAGAAATGCAGTTCCAGTGTCAATGGGCATCTCATCAGAACTCATCAATTTTCTTCTGCAGATATTTTAACATTGAGTCCATCCCTTGTGCCGAGCCCCAGATTTTCTTCAAAACTTCACACTCCTTTTCATTGGCTTGTTCCAAGTCCACCTTCATGATGTTCCGTACTAAAGCTTTGGATTCTTCAAGTACCTAGGCCAAAGAAAACCCCAGCAGGGCCCTGGGTTAGTCTTGCAGGGAACTGAGCGACAGGTGCGCTTACAGGTTGATATGGACAAACCCTGAAGCTGATGATGAACTTCAGCTTAGCAATTCATGGACATACTGTGACCCTAAGAAACGTTTCTCAGAGTCACTCTTGTAGCATCACACAGGACTTCCTTTACCCTATACCAACACAATTTACAAGTGCACAAAAATGGAAAAATAATGAAATAATGGAAATTACGAAAATTCTAAAATCATAACTATGAGTATATATATATAGTTTTATACTGATAACCAGAGAAAACTCCAACTCCATTTTGGTCAAGGCTAATCATACCACTCTTATCCAGAACCGCTCTAATAACCAGGCAGGCCTTGAATCTCTTCAGCGTTTAAAAAAGACTGAAAAATATCATTTGCTTTTCCATTTAGAAAACTATTAATCTCTTCCAAAATCCAAAACTTCTAATGCACAGAACCGTTAATTTGGGCTGCATCTCTTCTTATAAGAAAGCATCAATTATTGGTAGTTTTAGCTATGTTGTGCAACTGCCAGTAGTGAACACAACCACAAATGCACTCGGCATTACTCATAAAACTTTAAGTTCAACCTAACAGCAAAGACTGCATTTATTTCCTTGGTAATTTAAATTATAACTCAAGTCATTACATTACAGCTCAAGATAACTCAAGATTTCTGTGTTTTTGTTCAGCTCTTAGGGCAACTGCTTACACTGTTAATTAGAGTAAGTGGGACTTCTGCACCTATGTTAAAACTAAAATATATTGTAAACAGTCCAATGCTGTTGTAATGTTCTTAATCACAACGTGCTATGGCATACGATAAAGAAGACTCAGATGCAAACCTTAAAAAAAAATTCTCAAAAACCCAGAAACAAAAAGATACATACGAATGTGTTAAGGACATTGCTATATTAAAATGTGGCATTGTTTCACGGAAATGGTCTTTTTCTGAGAAGAACATATTGATGTAGCATAATAATACTTAAAATAATTCTTATTAATCTAATCATAAAAATGTATTGTAAGAAAATAAAGGAAACTTACAACTGAATTACATGTGACAAGTTCCTTAATTCGAACCATTACTTCTTGTGTGAATGTTCCCGGCCAAAACACTTGAGAGACGAGTCCTTTGGCACAAGCTTCCTGCGCAGTCAACTTCCTTCCACTGAACAACATTTCATTAGCCTGAAGGGATAAAAAGTTACTTCTGGTATGAAATGTAATGAGACAAAACTCATTAAAGGAAAAATGTTCAAAACAAATAAGGAAAATGCCTGCACTATTTGAAATAGTTTTATTATAGCTCTTCCAACTTTTAATTAATAAAGAAAAGGACTTGCCTACAGATAGCTGGTCGGTGATGTTGACCATACTGCATCAGTAGTTATAAAAATACGGAGGTCTATGGTTAAGGGTTAAAGTGCCTTTTGTCCTTTCCCATTCGTGAATGTTCCTTAGCTCTAGCTTTCTTGCAGTGTGGCTGACTGGATTACCTGTATGTGTGGTAATAGGTTATAACGCCTGGCAGGTCTGCAAAACAGCAATGCGTACATCAGCTTGCCCTTTGTAAGAATGTCAGTTGCAGCAATGAAATCTTTGCTAAAAATCTGCGTTTTCTGTAAATTATACAGACGACCCAGCTGTGGTTTTAGACCTCCTGGGAACTGCCAGTCTTTGTAGAAAAGAACAGTTAAATATTTCGCAATGAAAATGTTTTTTAGTACTGAAACTTTTTGAAACCTAAATACATGGTTTATTTTCAGCACTGCTCAAAAGTCTTCAGCAGAATTTAATTTACGGTGCAACATTTAAAATAGCTGGATCATCTTAGAATTTGACCTCCAGAACCCACTGAAGTGAGCAGGTTATATTCCAATTTCTGATCAAATTCATAGAAAATAAACATTCCCCTTTTATTCAGGAGTTCAATATTGAACTGAGAAATCCTTTCAAAAGCTGATTTAGCAGTCTTCTTAAAAAAAAACCCAGTACAGAACAGAAGACTACATTCTATGCAATGAGATGATCTCGAGTTCTGAAAAGCTTTTTGATTAGTAATTATCATACACTTCACTATCAGCTTCCCCATCAAAACTTCATCCTACAACCAGTTACGCTTCTGCTTTAATTCTGCCTCTGGTGAAGTTTCTTATCTAGTTACACCTTTTGTTTGCAGTGACATCTGCATGGAAACAGCCAGTGAAGAGTAAAAAAGTCAGAGTAATTGTCAGCCTCAACCCCCCCAAACCCCCCAAAACAGTTTTACTGTTTCTTAATGACCAATGTACATTGAAAATATGACAAAGTCATCACTGGACTCTTGGAATATGGGAAATAAGGCTGTTAGAAAACACCCAAGCCTGACAGCTGTAGCATTTCTGAGGACAAAATTCTCAAGGTTTTTAATATTTTCTAATACTGGAAATTTTGGTAATTATTACAGCAAAGTTAAGGATCTCAAGTTATCTACGGTAGGACGTGTTCCTAGTATTGCCATTTCACACATGAAGAAATCTGAAAACTCAGAGGTCTATGGCTTGCCCCTTTGTCATGAAACACAAAGTCTGGGTTCTGCCAGCAGCTTAGTTGCTGACTCCCAGTTCATTAGGCATGTAAAAAAAGAGATGTTTCCTAGGGTCTTTTACATAAAATTTATCATCAGCACATCTCTCATATGTTAATATGGAAAGCTGTGATTCACATATATTAGTTTAAAAAAAAAAGCCTCAAACTAAAGGTACAAATGATATCCCCTATAGTTCTACCTTCTGTGACAGTAAAATCAAGCATACAAGGTTCATTAACTACCACGCCTCCAGCGTCCAAGTTTCCAGGTTATACGTGAATGGGTCTAACCTGAAACACTAGCCAAAAATCAGTGATATACACAAGTTGGTCTAAAACCAGGAACCATTTTCCTAAGGAGATACGGAAAAAAAAAAGTAGTCTTCCAAAATAAAAGATACTTAACATTTATATTAAAGATCAAAACACGAAGTCAGTCTAACTGGGCCTTAGGAAAGTCAGACATGGAAGTCAGCTGGTCAGGTCTACATATTCTTCACGTGTGTCTTTTGTAACAGGGACAAAAATGAATGCTAGCAAACCTTAATAACTTTCTTCTAAAGCTCAGTAGCAGGTGCTGAGGTCTCCTGCATGTGAGAACCCACAAATGCTGGTGGTGCAGGTCACTCCTGCCAGCTGTGACACAGCAGCAGCAGCGAACCTCGGGTGAAGTGGGCGCTCCCATTCGTGTTCTCAGCTGACGGGTTTTGCTCTGGCATCTTCACGGTTGAGCTATACGCAACATATGCCGGACACCCACGACTAAACAAGTTGCAATCATATCATCACACCACTGTGAACATTAACACGCTTGGTGGTTACTCTCCAAGAACGAGAATACAGCAATAGAAAGAAAGATGCTAAAAATGATTTCATTAAGGTAAGATTCCCCTATCAGCTCTCCTGTTCTGCTCAGTTCTCCTTGCACAGAGGGCCGTCCTGGGGACATCCTCTGGGCTCTCTCGCAGCACGCCCCAAAAGGGCGCAGGAGGGACCTGCCCCGTGAGCCCGCAGCAGGAGCTGCCCTGGAGCACCTCGGCTCCCCAGCCCTGCCAGCAGGACCCAGCCGGCCTCCACGACGCCGAGACCGCGGCAGAAACATCTGCACCTCCTGACCGACAGCAGAGCCCAGGAAACACCGCCGACCTGCTGGAGGCCGACGGGGAAGCCCAGCACGTGGCGCTGGGCACGCGGCTCCCGCGCCTTGCGTCCGGGGCGGGAAAAGCAGACCCAGAGCCCCACAGCAGACACACAGAAACACATCTCCCCAGACAGACGGCACCTGAATCTCCAGTATAGACTACTCTCAAAAACTAAAAAACAAGTGTAAGACTCCTTCTAAAATTCTTGATATTTCCAATAAATACAGTATCAGGTTTGAATCCTAAGGTCTGGGCTTCAGACTTCCTGTGCTAATTAACTCTGTTGAACGTGTTCTGTGGGAAAAACCCCCTCTGTGACAGCCCTGCTCACCAGCCAAGGCTGACGGGGTAGGAACATATTTCCAACAATCTTGCAATTGAAGATTTTTACATAACTGATGATAATAAAAAGGATGCACTGAAGCTGCCTTACAAGAGTTTAGGGTGGGACTAATATTGCTGAATTAATACAGTTGTACCAAATTTTGTGATGCATACAGAGGCCTTAATTATTTCTTTTGTATGATATTCCCACCCCGAATGTTTCTTGTTGCACTTCTGCCATCTCTTCTTTCTGCTGACTTCTCGCTCCCTCTTACAGCTCGAAAGCATGCTTCTTTATCGAACCTGTCAGTATAGATTCTGAATATATTTCATGGAATCTGCTGATTGAAGTCCAACTTTGTCCCATACAGCACTGACACTGCTGTACTGCAGAGGGTGGAGGACAGTATGAAAGCAGTGGCCTTCCTGCCCCGCCCTTTGTACTGACTACTACAGAATTGTTACCACTGGAAGCGTTCAGTTTAAATCTTTATATTGAAAAATGTGAGCATCACAAACACACATGAAAGAGTATATTAGGGAAGAGCTCCTTGCGTTTTTACACAACTTTTGGAGAAACAAAAAGTAACAACCACAAGTCTCTAAAGGACGGGGATGGATGGAATGGATGGATGAATGGACGGATGGCCAAATAAAAAGGGAAAGGAACAATCAGTAGTTTGAAACATGCTAAAGTGTTAAAGATACTCTGATAACTGTCAATCTATGTCAGTTACCTTTTCTGTTCTCTTCTAATAACTAAATCCAGACATCACACAATTAGTCATTCTGTTCTAACTGATGCTTTTAATATATCAAAATCTGTGTTTTTAAATCACTAATTGCCCACAGGGAAAAACTGGCTTTTATAATAAACAGTAATTTAGGAAAAACAAGTGTAGCTACAAGCGCTTGTTTCATACTGTTACTATTCAACTCCAAATTGGAATGGGACGCAGGTCTAACAGTTTTCAAAGAACAGCATTAAAAATAGCAACGTGAAAATAACGTAAGAGATTTTTAAACAGCTTTTCGTTATATTTGATTCTTTCATCTAGTTGGAAAGCAAGAAAAGGGACACTAAGTAACACGTGCCTTATGTTTTCAGCAGCAATGCAGAGTGTTACCTTTTTTTTTTTTTCCAATCCAGCAATATTGTAAAGGCAGCGCAAGACTGAAAAAAAACAAATCCTTCACCAAGGTGATCTGGACTGAGCATTTCCCGCATAACGCACTAGCGTTACACATCAGCAGAGGCCTACAGAGCGAGGAAGTTGGACGCGACTGCTTGAGAACGAGTGCGTGAACGCCAAATCCCTTACTCTGCGTCCCGGCACAGCCTGCGCGCGGCTGGGGACGCAGCGCTGTGCTGCGCAGCGACGCTGAGCGCAGACCGGCCCATCCCTGCTACAGCCCGACGCTGCGCCGAGCGCGGGACACTGGTGGAGTGTCCTGGTACGCAGGACGTGACCCTGCTGCCACCGGCGGGGTTAAGCGTGCCCGTGACGTGGGATTAGGTCCCGTGCCTGCTCTCTGTTCTGGGCACGCAGGTGAAGACTAGGTTGTAACGGCTTGGAGCAGAGAAGCTACACGTACTGGTTTCTCATGAAAGGTTTTCATGAGAGAAAGAAAAAATAAAAGACAACACAGCAAAGGTAAAAAGTCTTGAAATCACTCTGGATAAATTATCACAACTGCATTGTGAAGCTGTCAGCCCCTACCCTGCAAGCTACTTACAGAAGCCAGGCCCATTATCCGGGGGAATGTAAGGGATGAACATCCATCTGGACTTTGTCCAAAAGTAGTGTATGGTGTCTGAAACCAAGCCTTCTCGTTAGCCCAAACCACGTCACACAGAGGCAATATAGATGCTCCAAGTCCAATGGCTGGGCCATTTACTGCTACAATGATAGGCTTCTTAAACTGAATAAAAGTATTCACAAAATTCCTGAAGAGAAACAGAAACATGCACTCACTACATATAAAGAAAGAGTATAATACACCAGCCCTTGAAAACTCAGTAATAATTCATCGCCACAGTAACATCACTTTCAAAACCAACCTGATACAACCTTCCACGATGAGGTGGTTAGCTTGGTGGATGAGAGGAGAGCGGTCGATATCGTCTACCTAGACTTCAGAGTGTCTCCCGTAAGACTCAGACAAGCTGTTGATGTATGAACTGGATGAGCAGACAGTGAGGTGGACTGAAAAATGTCTGAATGGCTGGCCCAGAGGGTGGTGATCAGTGGCACGAAGCTGAGCTGGGGCCAGTAATTAGTGTTGCACCCCGAGGGGTCAGTGCTGAGTCCAGTACTGTTCAACAGCTTCATTCATGATCTGGATGGTGGGGCAGAGCATACTCTCAGCAAGTTTGCTGATGATACAAAACTGGGCTGATACACCAGAGGGCCGTGCTGTCATGCAGAGGGACCTCAACAGGATGGAGAAATGGGCTGACAGGAACCTCATGAAGTTCAGCAAAGGGAAGTGCAAAGTCCTGCGCCCAGGAAGAACACCCCCAGGCACCAATACGTGCTGGAAGCCAAACAGCTGGAAGCAGCTTGGCAGAAAAGGACCTAGGGGACACCAAGTTGAACTTGAGCCAGCAGTGTGCCCTCGTGGAAAAGAAGGCTCATGGTATCCTGGGCCGCATTAGGAGGAGCATTGCCAGCAAGCTGCGGGAGGTGATCCTTCCCCTCTGCTCAGCACTGGTGTCCGTTATGGGCTCCCCAGTGGAAGAGAGATGTGGGGCTACTGAAGACGGTCTAGCAAAGGGCCACCAAGATGACTAAGGGACTGAAGCATCTCTCGTGAGAAAAGGCTGAGAGAGCTGGGAATGCTCAGCCTGCAGAAGAGAAGGCTCAGGGGGACCTCATCAATGTGTATAAATACCTGAAGGGTGAATGCAAAGGGGATGGAGCCAGGCTCTGCTCAGCGGTGCCCAGTGACAGAACCAGCGGCAGCGGGCACAAACTGAAACGCAGAAGGCTCTCTCTAAACATCAGGAAACACCTTCTTACTGTCAAGGTGACTGAACAGGCGGCCAGCAAGGTTGTGGACTCTCCATCCTTGCAGATATTTAAAAGCCCTGCCTGGACATGGTCCCGGGCAACCAGCTCTGGGTGAGCCCTGCTTGAGCAGGAGCAGGTTGAACAAGATGACCTCCAAAGGTGCCTTCCAACCCCAACCATTCTGTGATTCTGTGAAAGCCTAGCATTTCTCCCAGCCCAACAAAGCACAGTAAGGGGGCAGGTGTGGATTTAATGCCCCCCCTACAAGCACCGGCTGATACGGCTCTTGGGGTATATTCACATGCCTCGCAGCCCTCTCTTAGGTGAGGCTGTAGTGATACCTCACCTCCGGCCACCAAAACCATGCTTACAGCCCTACTTGGTCTTCACCGTGCTTCTGTATGACATTGGTATAAGCTATCTATCTATCTATCCTAAGTGAAGGTATAAGGTATACAGGTATAAGTGAAGGTGGGGAAAGCATTAATGAGCTTCCTTAAGGAGCACTTCTAGACTTCTGGGAGACAGCTTTTCTTAATAAATAAACCTGCTTTTTAAAATTATGAATGAGCCATAAATATCAGAGCTCCATTATCATGTATCACACACTCTTAAACTTCCCCTCCTCATCTCCCTCTCTTGGTTGGTCATAATGCTGTGGGCGCTATGCTATTAAGTTACAAATGCATATTCTCATCCTCATGATCAACACAAAATAACAATTCATTCCATGACCCACAGAGCACGGATGCTTACATGTTTCTTTGTTCTCAAACAGTAAATGCCTTCAAGAGCTTCTTAGGGAAAAGTGAGTGTGTGTGCACACAAGCATTAGACCAGGCAGAGACTTCTAAAGCCTCAAAGCTGAGGTTCTGACATTTCTCAGTTAATAGCTACCACATATAATGAAGAAGTTGTCCGTATTTACTTCAAGTACACGACAAATTCTGATTAGAATACAATGTACAACATACAGTTGTCAACACCTGTAAAGCACTCCTTTGCTCTGAATGACAGATGGTTTTTCATTTCAGTATTAGATGCTGAAATACAGGATTTTAATCAAAATTTTAAAAAAGGGGGTTTAGTGGTAATTTTAAAGTTTGCTCTTTATCTGCATTACATGTTTCTGTATTTCTGTGAAACAGGACATTTTTACTACATTGCTTCCACCACTGAAGGTTATCATGCTTCTTAACTCATTTTAGTGAACTGAAATAGATGGATGCAAAACAATTTCTGCTGGAACCATCTTATGCAAGCTGGCATACGAGCATCCCATCCAGAGACTTAACATAATTTTAATCACATCTGAATATTCCAGAGAGAACCACCTATAGCACATATACAAAAAATACCATTATTATATTTGAAGGGGGGGGGGGGGGTTCATAGCTGTTTTAAGTTACCTTTATCCATTTTATTAACAATGAATAACAGGTGACAAATCAGGCTTCTGGAAGGGCCTGAATTAAACTAGTGACAGAAGCTCAGTGTTAAGAGCCTCTGTCCCCAGGCCACATCTGAAGTCACTGCATAAGCAACTTTTATACGGAACGATTGAAAATTTTCCTTTGAAAAAACTATTATCATCTTTGTACACCAACTGTGCCTCAGTGAAACAGACATTACACGTTACAAGGCCTTTTTTCAGGATGTGAATATTGATATGACAACAGAACATAGATCTCTGCAGGAACACAGATACTCTGGACGTACACAAGAGCTAATCCAAGAGCCCAGCCCCTCCAAACCAGTGTTCAAATGGTAAGCTGCTTGTTTGTACTGCTAAAACATGTCTCTCTAAGATCCACACTTTTTCCCATATATAGTCTTCTAGTTTGTGGTAGTTCAGCTCATTTTATTTAAATGTTAGGTTTGGTACCCAGTGTTGGGATGATGTTCCCTAGTATTAATCTACTCCTCTAAAAATATTCATCAGTCTGCTGCTCTGAATGCACCGTATTAAGTTACTCTCTCAATGCTCATCTTGTATTTGTGTGTGTTAAATTTGCTTTCCTGAAACCCTATGGCTGTTGAAATCCTTTAAAATTGGTTTCAGCTGGAGGAGTATTACCATACTACCAGTTTTCATAGTTAAATTTTAGTAGCAAAAATAGTGATGCATGAAATGACAACCCAAATAGAAAGGGACAGGGAGTAGAAACAAGTGCTGCACACTATATCACGAACAGGTGAAAGTCCGAGATCTTGTTGAATTAGAAGGTTTTCAAATAAAAAAGATAAAACAAGCCAGACAACACGATGAAGAATACCCACTCAGATGACTGAAGATAATCTTACATACCTAATAGCTTCTGCCATCTTAGTGCTTTCCTTTTTTCTATCATCTGTTAAACGTCGTATAAAATAAATAAAATCAAGACCACAGCAGAAAATGCTACCAACTGCACTGAACAGCACAAGTTTACTGTCATCTGCAGCTGCTGTGTTCAGTGCACTCTGGACTTCCTTCATTACCTGAAAAATCAAAACTTCGTTAGAATCTTTTCATTACATCTTTAAAAAGTAACATACTCTTCTCCTCCCCTCCTCCTCCCATGCAATTTTCGACATCTTTAATTTTTCCTTAGGATCCACTCAACAGTCATATTAGAAAAGTTAACTTTTTTCATTATACCAAAATAAGAAAGTTAAAAAAAAGTATTAGAAGCCTTGCATTTCAAAAATGTAATTACACTGAGAATGAAATCATTAAGAAGAGATCTATTAGATGTTATCTGTAATTAAAGCACTCGTTCAGCATTTCTGTAATTTGGACAGCAGATGGCATATGCAACCAGTTCAGAAAAAAAGAGCCTTAATTCAGGCTAAAGTTTGTTTCCAGTTGCACTTCATAAATCGCCACGTCTTGTAAAAGAAAGCACGTCTACGTGTTCAGAAAACGTAGATAAAACTCAACTGAATTGCACTTCAAGTCATTTCTAGGTGTAACACCTTGCCAGCAACCACCTGAATCTTGCTTCATGTGTGTTTGTGCCCGAATAACTGGCGTAAACGAGGCAGAATCTTGGAATTCCCTCAGTACCCCCACCCCCTCACCCTCCCCCCACCCCCAAATCAGAATTTTTCTGACCTCTGGATTTAGCGAATTATTTTCAGATGATTTTGTTGACAGCAAAATGTGTGTGAATCCATCTTGTTTCCTGACAACAATGTCTCTGTACCGGTAGGCGCTCTCCGTCTGTCTCACGCTGAAACGTAGCCTTTTATCGAAAGGTTGATCTCTCCTGTCGTCAATAAACCTCCGCTTGCTGGCTGTCACCCCTGTCACAGACGTCTGTATGTTGGTTGTACCATTGGCTGCTAATGCTTCCATAAAGGTGGAGGTACCTGGAAAGTTTAAACAGTAACACTCTATTAATGAAATTATTAGCTCAGCAGTTTCAAAATCCCTATTGGCATGCAAACACGCTAGCCACATGAAGAACACACAGTAAATATGCAACTCCGTCCCCTGGAAGTTACTGAAATATTACAGAAATAGACACTGTGCACAGTGTAAAACTGAAGTGGCAAAGGGACCCAATAAATTCATTTTACAGTTGTAAGAAAATACATTTTGAACAAGCCAAAGAGACCAATCATCATATACTTATTTCTAGAAGGAAGGGAAAGGTTTATTTAATGTTCTTAATACCGATGCCCTTCAGTAGGTTAATGCTCTGCTTCATCCCTTTCCAACATCTTTAAAGTCATCTAACAGCATCAAGATTGCAAAGAGAAAGCTGAAGTCTTTTGTTTCAAATGCCACAAGAAGTTAATATACGGAAGAAAACAACACCTACAAGAAGCCAAATAAAGAACTTGATTGACAAGATCACACAAAGCATAATAAGTCTTTAAAGGAAAATGGAAATGAAGAAACTAAGACTCAACTTCTGTGAGAGGGGAACAAGACCAATGCAGCGATGGATGTTTTAATGGATTCACAGACAATGAGATATTTCTCAAGTCTAAATAACTTTTGCTATTAGAACGGGCAAATAGAGCATTATGTCTTTCTGGTCTTGTTCCCTGTCACTTCAACAGACAGAATTTGAAGGCATGCAAGCGAACAGGTCATTCTTCATGACACACACGGGACTGGTTTTTCTGTACTCCACATTAGAAACAAAATGCCAAATCATTAACATTTGTAAGAGAAAATAAGAGAACATATTGGATTTATATGTTGAAGTCTTCATGTAAAATCTCCATAAAATTTGGCAGATTTAAATAATGGAGTATGCATGGGGGGGGGACGACGACAGAAGGGTTAAAAATCTCGGAAAAATGTGTTATAGGCCAAGATTAGAAAATGTTGAAAGCCTTCTCCTGAAAACTGAGGTCTGAGACTTTGGTAAAATCTACTGGAAACTCACAGCCCTTACTTCACCAACAGGTACTTCAGAACATCATGCATAAGATGTCTTGAAAAGCACAGTTAAACCCTGTATAAATAAGTTGTTAATTAAATGTCATTGATGGATCTTGGTTAATTCATCATTGTCTTCCCAAAGAAGCTACATTTTTAAAGTTCTGATAATATGTGATGCTATGATTCTTAGTGTGTTGGGTTTTTTTTAATAAGATACTTCAAACACTTGTGGGTCCAGGGAAGACATTAAACAGGGTCACCTAAATCACTGCAATATCCTATATCTCCACATTTCAACTGTATTCAAGTGTTGCTTCCTTTGACCTGTATGAAGTATGAGAGAGAGATTAAGAGAAAGACTAACAAAATTAGAATTTAGAACATTATACGTTTTTCTATTTGTATTTCAGAAACTGCTTTCAGATATAAAGTCTTTACATCAAATATTTTAAAATAACTATATCTTTGATGATAAATCTGTTATGATAAATTAGGTGAGTTGTCTGTCAAAGGCGCTACACAATAATAAGGTTTTATTTTACTTTTTAAAGTCTTGTTGCATTAGTGATTTAATCCTCTTACCGTGTCACTTTTTGTGGAGAAGTTAAAGGCAAATCACAGTTTTTCACTTGTTTAAAGTGAAGACTAAGAAACTGAATTCACTTTGTGATCGGTCTCAGAGACAACAGAGGTGAACAAAATTAAATGGAAAATTAATATTTTATATTGTCACATTAGTTTCACATTTATTCCTAAATTTTTCATGGCTTATCAAATTAATTTTTCCATTTCAGCAGAATAAATAAAAATCCGAGGCGTACCAAATATGAAAATGCTGAGGGATGCTTTCGATGCCCTTCCCTTGTAAACCACACTGTGTTGGTTACATTCCTTCCGAAGAATTCCCTTCAAAGGGAGCTCGCCGGAGCACCACTGTTGCCCCATATTTCATTAGGAACACAAGAGGAAATGGTATCCCCGGCCACAATAGTTTGTTTTTCCATAGGAAAGGTAAATTAAAACAACTGAAATAATCTCTGATTTCTAAACCCTGATACAAGATTTTATGGCTTCTGTCCTAGCCATACTAAAAAAGCGTAGAACCAGGAGAGCACAATAGACCAGACGAAGCCAAAAAAAGTCAGTGAACTCATGTAAGAGCTTTGCGTAGCTCTTTTCCCATGACTTGTACTTCCAAAGATGTGCTCAAATACCAGAAAATTACTTCTGAGACGTGAGAGACAATGATTATACACTTTGAGAGACAGAACTTTTGGCAAGAGAGATCAAGATGGAAACACCACACACCACTTCTCAAGCTTATTGAATTGCCAAGAAACCTTTGGAGCTTTGCTCTAAGCTCTGCCTGCGCTTGTCAATAGCTGCGGTTGCAAGCCACAGAGGAGGGACACTGCCGTTCAGTGGAGGAATTCTCCCACATCCACTCTTGCAAACGCACGTCTGGGATACTGAGACTGGAATCAAAAACCTGTCGGCTTTCGAAATGCCCTGCGCAGAGAGGTTCAGCCACCTGGTAGGGGTTAGACAGCGGCACCGACAGCATTGCAATACGCTCCTTCGCGTTTGTCGTTAGCGCTGTACGCTTGTGACCTTCTGCACCTTAAAGCACAGGGGCTCTTTCCTTCGGCGTTCGGTCCCCCAAAGCGAGGAGACAGCCGAGAGGCGCAGGGCAGCACTTCACGCTGTATGCAGCAAGCAAAGGTTCGTCACTGCACGATCTGGGACAGTGAGGGCAAAGATAAAAAAGTGCCAGAGAGAATAACTGTATCGCCAAAGATTTCCTCACATGAAAATTTTGCACTGAGGTTACTTATTTGCAGGTAAATTAATACATTATTTTACAACTTTAAAATACAGATTTCATAACAAACCAAGAGCAGTTCCACATTTCAATCTGGTAATGGAGATAGCATATCAACGACAAACAAAACCCCACAGCCCTCTCCTTCCAAACTGAGCCTTCCAAAGCCAACAAGGGCTTGGGTGAAAGACAGTTTACCCTGGATATTGTCAACTAATGCAGAGCTATGTTTGTTTCAGAGGTAACCAAACAGCTCTTCTAGTTACAAAAGCCCCTTCCAACTGCAAACCGTTCGTTCGCGTCATGCGACCTTCCCAAAGGCGCGGACAGGCTCCCTGCTGCTGCGCAAAGCTCCACCGCACAGACGCAAAACGAAATTAAGAGGACTGCTTGGGTTTGCAGCTGCGGATCAAAACCTGGTAACAGGCACCACTTTCACGCAGCTGCTCTTAGAGAAAAAAGCAAGCTATGGGCAACAGATAGGAAAGGAACTGGTCTTATTCTAAAGACATGAGATATCGAAGTTGGAAAAGGCACAGAACAGCAAAGGTAGCGTCATCCCATTCCACTAGCAGAAGACAGAAAAAAGCCACCTCTCCAGAATATGAGGGGGATAACAATTAAAGTGCCTGATGCCAGACATCTAGCTAAACAGAGCTAAAAATAAAACAGGTGACACACACCTTCACAACAATCCGAAAGTTGAAATCCCAAGCTCCTCTCTAAGCTGTTTGTGCCTCACTGTTACTGCCTCCCAAATTCTCGAGAAATTCAGTTTAGTTTACACAGCAAGCCTTGAAAACAAACACTGCCCTCCCTGCAACGATACCGGGGACACATCCAAACCCGTGCTTCAAACCAGCCAAGCCTCCTCGGCGCTGTTCTCTTCGAGCACACACGTGTTAGTGGCAGTACCCTTAACTCAGAGGTTTGGCTGACGGAGCACGCTGTTCCTCAGAGGCTTAGCACCGACGGCTACGGAACACGCGTAAGAAGATGGGAGCTGTGAACGATGCTGTCGGAGTATTTTCCCCAACTCCAGCCACCAGAAATTTAGCAATTCCTAAAATCTGCATGCCCAGAACCATAAGGTGCACCCAAACCCATGTAATTAAATCCTTATCCCCCCTGGGATTGTCCAATTTCCTTCTGAAACCACTGTGGTTTTGTCTCCCGAAGTATCTTTTGGCAGTAAGTTCTGCAACATACAGCTTTCCTTTCTTCCTCCCTTTTGTCACATCCCTGCTCCAGACTGATTAGTCCCAATCTCACGTACCCTTCTTCCCGAAGCCAGCCCGAGCCTGTCGTTCTTCTCCACGCCTCTGCCTCTTCTACTAAATTGTGGAACAGGGTCCAAAATGGCACATGATATTCAGGATGGGGATTTATAACGTGGCATATTTGAGTCTTCTCTTTTGTCCTCTGATCATTTTCCACAGTGATTTCTAACAATCTGTTTGTTGAGGTTTTTTGGTTTGTTGCTTTTTTTTAAACTAGCCCTGAGCAGGTGTTTCCAGAAAACCACCCAAACCAAACCCAGTGCCCTTTTCCTCGGCAGTAACACGTGGCCAGGAACCAGTCATTGTCCAGGCATGGCTTTAGGCTACAGGCATAGTTTTGCCTAGAGGTCTGTTTCGTCCCCTCCTCATTCCTTGGCATTCATCTGTGCTGAAAGTAATCTCTCATTTTAATCACAAAATCACTCGGTATTTTCAGATAAGCCCGAAGTGCTCACCAGCAGCTTCAGGGACCCACACATTTTCCTGTACCCTCACGCACCGACCACGTCCTTTCCTACACTGAATGACAAAATGGTTAATAAGGAGCATCCCACTCGAATAAGCAAATGAACAAACACCAGCAACAACGATAGCGTTTTAGTGTTAACTGCAAAAATAACACTGTAATTGTAACTGATTACAACTCAAGTACCAGAGAGGGAAAAATATGATCTGCAAAACTGATTGGGAAAAAAAATTAAATTTAAAATAGAAATAATAATAATAAAAATAAAAATCAGTGTTAGAAGTTGCATTTTGTCCAAAGTCCTTTCCATACTTCCACTGCTTGATAGTCCCCTCTATAGGTAACCCACCAGACTTGATGCCAGTTGTCCCGTGCAGGTTGCCTCACGTTCCCTTTTCGCCTGCGAACCACGTGCTTTGCCACATGTTCGCAGGGCCTACCAAGCTCTAGCTGTAACCACCGTTAAGCTTGTCCAGCCTTAAACTCTGCACTACAGCAGACAGTTCACACAATGAGACACCAACCCCAGACAGTGATCCCGCAACCCAAACATATGTTTCCAGTAACGTTTCCACCTCTGCTTCGGCAATTACACAGCAAATATTTCTTAGAATTGTAGTGTATTGGCACAGATTATAGAAATTCAAAATGAAGGTTCTAAAAAATCTATTCCCATTTTTTGTCTGAGTATATGTCTGAGTATATGTATTTACAGCACTTACATTTTGGAATCAAACAAAAGTTCCAGCTTCCTTTGAAATGTCACTATAAATATTTGTAAGAAGAAAAAAATTTCTGAAATTATTGTACATTTCACCTAAAAGACTGTTTTGCTCTGTGTTTCTGAAAGTGTTCAGAAGGCAGAGGTCATTTATGAAAGAAAGATACACTTCGGTTGAATCCTTCCAGAATACGGTGTTCTGTAGCTGCAGTGCACAACACGGCAGTAAGCAGGACTCTGCTGTTGTGGACAAAATTTACACCAGCAGAGAAACACAGGCATACACACAGGGACCCTTGGCAATATTTCTCTAGTCAATTAGAGGTTTTTCCATCCTACGCCAGTTTTTATCTTGACTGCCATGTCACATTTAGAGTAGTATGGTCTATAGTAGCTGTTTTTTCCCTTCTGTAGACAGTTTTCTCTGTTTCTTTGATTACTTACAGCATCAGTCAAAATATATTTATATGTTTATAATGACACTGCTAGGAAGAGGGCAGCATTAACCGTCATACTGGACTTTAGCAGGTTATAGGCTATTTAAATCTTTTTGCTTTTGGATGTCTTTCCGTCTCAGAGCCTAGGCATCCATGTAAAGACAAACTCGTAATGCCAACCAAAAATGCAACTAATCAGAATATAAAATTCTACTACTGAAAGTGGGCAATCGACACAGGAGAAAAATGGCATTTCTCCATCCTCAAGTTAAATAGGTTTACCTTTGTCCAACTATTTTAAGTCATCAGTGGAAATAAAAGAAAGTTTACATATTTTAAAAAGAGAGGAACATGAAAATACTAGACCTAACACTTAGAATCATAGAATCACAGGATTGTTCAGCTTGGAAAAGATCTCTAAGACCATCAAGTCCCCAACACCACTGTGCCTGCTAAACCATGTCCTGAAGTGCCACATCTACACGTTTTTTGAACACCTCCAGGGATGGGGACTCCACCACTTCCAGCCTGTCCTAATGCCTGACCACTCTGTCAGTAAAGAAATTTTTCCTAGTATCCAATCTAAACCTCCCCTGGCGCAACTTGAGGCCATTGCCTCTTGTCCCATCGCTAGTTACTTGTGAGAAGAGACCAACACCTGCCTCACTACACCCTCCTTTCAGGTAGTTGTAGAGAGTGATAAGGTCTCCCCTCAGCCTCCTCTTCTCCAGACTAAACAATCCCAGTTCCCTCAGCAGCTCCTCATACGACTTGTTCTCTAGACCCCTCACCAGCCTCGCTGCCCTTCTCTGGACACGCTCCAGAACCTCAAAGTCCTTCTTGTACCAGTGCTGAGTACAGGGGCACGATCACCGCCCTACTCCTGCTGGCCACACTGTTCCTGATCCAAGCCAGGATGCCACCTGGGCACACTGCTGGCTCAGGTTCAGCTGGCTGTCGACCAGCACCCCAAGGTCCTTTTCTGCCGGCAGCTCTCCAGTCACTCTCCCCAAAGCCTGTAGCGTTGCCTGGGGTTGTTGTGACCCAAGTGCAGGACACGGCACTTGGCCTTGTTGAAACTCATGAGATTGACCTCGGTCCTAACACTCGTTAAGACCATGCCCATAAAAACAACAAGGATATCATTAATGTGTGATTTGGCAACAAATATCTTTAAAAGTCTGATTAAGTTTTACTGCCTTCAGAAAGGAACTGTGCATTTTTGTGCATCGGGTAATTAACTAAATTTTTGCAGTCTTACAGTGGAAAAAAATGTTCTCCTCCTAACAACTAGAAAAGGCTTTCCAAATACATCTCCATTCTTATTATATCACTGGAAATATATAAACAGACACTCCGCAGGTGAGAAAATTCTTTTTCTCCTTTATTACGGAATGAAGATAAATTAGGATTGCTGTCTTCTCCCCTTCCAGTTCAGTTTTAGACTCATTTTGGAGTAATTTTTCTTCCATTGAATCTATGTAGTCAGGATAATACTAACAAATAGAAAACAGTGCACATGATCATTCTCACCATTTTAGCTGTTATTCCAGGTGGCTGTAAGAGAAAAAATATATATAAAAATTCCTACGCGCCCCTCATATTACTCCAGTCAAGAAATCCCAGCTGTATTTCACAGTAGCATGCACCAAAGTATTTGATGGGGGAAGCAAAGAATTAGTTGTTTTTCTCACAAATAAGTACAAATAAGAAAAACTGTCCCCAGGTTACAGACTCCTTTTTGAGGCCTTTTAATACTGGGAACATTTCAGAAGGAAGAACCCTCCCATCTTGATATTCCTGGAGCTGCAGGTTATGGTACCGCAGTGGTCATTTGCAAAGCTCTCAAATTGGAGAGTTAAGTAAGGACATCTCTTGGGGCTCCTCTACAGAGCAAAGCCAGCACGAAATAGGCTAAGGCTTCAATGTGAAGTATACCCAGCTATTTCACACTAACTCTTCACGCCAACTCCTAAGGTGAACACATTCTATATTAAGAGCACTTTAATCTAATCCCCAAAGTGATCCACAAAATGGCTCTCCGTGTGTGCCAGAAGAGTGCCCTGATGCAGGGCTAGCCTGGAACAGATACTGCCAGAAGACATCCCAGGCAGTTTCCTGTACTGACACAAACATATACATGCCATGTACACACGACGGTATTCTTGTAAGGACATCAAAATATTCTAAAACATTTTAGTTAAATTATGAAAGAGTTTTATATAGATGAGCATAGCCCTACTGTTTGGCAGAATACTTTCATTTACCTTCTTTTTGACAGCAACATGTCAAGAAGTATTCACGTCTCATTCTTATCACATAGATGAGTCTTTAAATTCTGGAGTTTGCAAGAGATCTATTCACAACTGCCCGCAGAAACATTTGGCATTTCAGTGCAGAAAAGCAGCAGGCAAACAGGGCTAGAGGACTTTCAGAGTCTGGGACGCTGATGCGCGTGTACGGAGCTTTACAGGAGCACCCGGGCTGGGAAGAAGCATCTCTGGTTTTACGCGTCTACCTCAAGCGGGTGCCTGTGTCTTTCCAGCCACCACCTGCCTCTCATTATTAGAAGATGTCTTGAGCTCCTGTGGGACATTCGCCAACAGGTTCCTTAAGAGGTGGCCGATGAAGAGGTGACCTGAGCCCCTGCCAGCTGGCAGCACAGAGGCCAGCCTCTGGTAGGCAGGTGCATGCAGCTGTGTTCCTTGACAGGGCCAGCTGCGCCCTGCGCGGGGGCAGCCCGTGGCACGCAACGCTGCTGGCTGCTGCCAGCTTGGGCCATCTGTGCTGCAGCAGCACCCCCTTATCAGAAATTACTGACCATGACAGACACAGCTGGCTGGGGTGGGAAGGGGAAGCACATGGGGGGAGTCTCTTGAGTCTTTTGGGTACCTCTTGGAGATGACCGGCACATTCAGCAATGTGTGTGCCAGGCAGGTTCTCACTTCTGCTTCGGAGGCGCTCAACAGAAAGCAGTCTCCACTGGAGAGTCAAGGATTTGAGCCAAGAGGATTTCTTAAAGACCCTGCTTTTAGGCAAAGCACAGCACTGCTTTTTACCACATCTAAAAAGGCATTCAGAAATTGTTCTGGAGGCAATCTCTCCCCCAATTTTCCCAGTATTCTGGGAAAATAAGCCCACATTAAAAGCACGATGATGAAAGGTATCTTTCAATATCCCATGCAACAGAGGCTGGAGAGTTAGATGCTCTGAACTGAAAAAGTGATTCAGAGCTGTGTATCATCTTGCCAAATTTGTCCTTTTATATCGTTGGAGAGGAATAAATCCCAAATATCTACTGGCAGCAGCCGAAATGAGATATGATGGAAAGGAGAAAGTAAATAGAATCTGTGCTCTCAAGCTGAATCTGATCTCTCCTGTTTTCTGGCAATACTAGCTAGGATCAGTGGGTATGTGAGGACATGCCTGAACTAGAGAACTTATGGAGAATATCCAGAATACCTTATTATTCCTATGTTTAATAATAATAACAACAACAATAATAATAATATTAATACTGCCACCCGAAACCCCAAAAAACCCAAAAAGTCCTAAAGTCAACACTAGGAGACTTCTGAGAGTAAACGACTTGGATCAGATGCTTTGCATGAGGAAAACTTACGCGACACCCTCCTTCAATTCGGCTTTGTTCTGTATCACTGCAGGCAACTATTAGAAAACACAGGAGGTGTTTGTCTCCACATCATCATGCCCCACAGCTTGACCCCAGTGCAAAGGGTACGGTTCTCCCAGTTGTGGGGTTTGCAGAGACAGCAAAGATCTTGAAGATGGCCATGAGTCTTGGAAAAATGCCCATCATAAGAACATGTTTTCATCAAATCTTGAAATTGAGAATATAGTGGTAGACAAGCAAATAAAACCAAACATGCCAAGGGTAAATCACAAGAAAATAACTAGGGGAGAAAGAAGTGACCAAAGAAGGCAACGCTCCAGTCTCAGCCAGCAGCTGGCAGGAACTGGAGGATGGATCGCACGTGCATGGGTAGCGCTCGGGTGCGTTATCTCCATATTGCTGAGGAAAGCAATCAGCTTCTCTTTAAGATCTTAGGCTTTTATAAATACAACAGTCAATGAAGTAGAACAGTCTATCAAAGGGAAAATCTCACAGACAAAGAAGCCTAAACTGATAACTCCATAAAGCACTAATTAAGTAGTTAACATATGCTGCCATACATAGAAAATGGTGCAGAGATGCTGAAGCGGCTTCCCTCAGGCTACAGAGCAAGTCAGTATAGAAGCCAGGATTATTACAGTTACAGGTGGTCCCAATCCCCAAAAGCTACTTTCCCCTCTAAAAATCTGCTTTTATAAAGTACTGTTTTTTTTTCTTTCCAGAAATTATATGTATCTAGATAAAAGCACAAGTAGCAATAGTGACTGCTAGTCAAAAGAGACAGCTAACGAAGCAATGGAATAAGCACTATGATATTTCAGTGGGACATACTGTTTCAGCTGCACCAATATATTAATACAAAACCACAGCCACTAAGAGATTACAAAAACTAATATTAAGAGGCTGAAATTTTGAAGAAAAAGATAATCAAGAAGTTAGGAAGCTACAGATGCGGCAGAGAAACAAACCAACAAACAAACCAACCAACAGAAAAAAAAACCCAATGTGGTTTAAGGCAACAGAACAAGTTTAAAAAAGAGAAACCAGTTCAGATCTACCTTGGACAGTAGGACTTAGCAACTACTAGCAACCGCACCAAAACCAAGGGAGGGGTAGTTAGGTACCACAATGCCTGTTGCTACACAAAACCAAGAACAAAGTATATCATATCTGATGCTCTAAATCAAAGTGTGCAGTGGCTGCAGCGAGAATTTAGAGAATTTTGTAGCTTGTGTAGCTGGCAATTGGAAAGTAAGGTTTATTGGACTATTTGGAGATGGAGGTATGAGCATATCTTTTCACAGGAGTCACACTCACATGAGCATAGTTCAAAAGTCAATTTGTAAATTTAAAAAAAAATATTATCACTACAAGTGCACGAAAGGACTTGGGTCCACAACCCGGTAATTAGGGGGGGTGGGGGTGGAGAGGGGTCTGCTGAAATCTCCATTTGAATTTTGGGCCTGGGAATAGTTGTAATTCCAGTTGGTGGAATTCCAAAGTCCAGCACTGGAGCCTCAGATGTTCAGTGGGAAGTTCATAAAGCTGTGCTCGGACTTCTGTTTACTCAGAGGTGGTTCATGGGTGATGGGCTCTGAGCATCTTTAGACAGAATAGACTCCTAAAATACTGAATCTTGCCTCAGGAAACCATCCATTAGGAATACACAGAGAAGCCAAACATATCAGAAGAAGTCACTACACAAAAGACAGGAGAATTACTATTAAGGAAAGCAAAGACCATGTACAGACAAAAAATAGGACTAGTACATAACTAGTCACAATTGTGAGCTCAGTTTTAACTTGGAAGCCATTTAAAACGTGTCTTAGATGAGACAAAATGATAGATGAATTACACCACTGCTTGTTTCCCAAAGCCTGCCAGGGACCCACCTGTTCAAGTCAGACTCCGACCACTAAACAAACAGAATAAAGAAAATAGAAACAGGACAGTATCAGCAAATGGAATTGAAACTTTATTTCTACCAAGATGAATTCTGTGCAATTTTAGACAAATGTGCTATGTAAAAAGATACCGCATTAAATACTTTTTAGACAAATTGCACGACACCCCAGTCATAAGGAGAGGGTGTATAAATGGAACCAAACTCATACAGTAACTGAATTATTTTCTTCAGGAGTGAGATGTAGCTTCAATTAACTCCACATGGTTAAACAGGTCAATAGGAACTGAGGGGAAAAATAGAATATGCTATACTTACAAGAAATTAGGAAGTAAAGAACACTGGGAAGAATACAGGGAGATGCTAAAACAGATAAAGAACGGGTATTAGAAATGCAAAGTAAAACTCTAAAGTTCTCATAGTTACAGATGCTAAACACAAATTATTTTTTCAGTGACAAAAAAAAATGAGAGGAGAATTAGACCAAAAATAAAAGAGTGAAATGTAGTGTAAGTTACAAAGTCAAATAAAATATTAGTGAGGAAACTAGCATGCCATGACATAAGAAATCAGAGAAGATGTATAATGAGTATGAATATATTGTACATATTACAAACGACAGACTAAAAGGTTTGAATATGGCAAGATTGCTGACACAGTAAAAAAAGAGAAACAGACACATGTGATAGTCTAGATGGGAAGTGTATCATGGTAAGTTCAATACTTCTGAGACAGACTTGCTTGCTTAAAGACTAGCAAATTTGGAAGGTAGATTGAATAAGATGTTTATTGATGTAGTTTCAGAAAGAACTGGGAAAAAACTTTAAAAAAAAAAGCCTTAAACCTCTGCAGTTTATTTCTGTTTATAAACAAGACACTTCTAATGAAGTCATGTTTCAAAAGGGCCCTTCCAATTAAAACCTACTGGGGATCCAAAGCAACACTCAGGAGAGCCATACCGGATACTGCAGAGAAATTTCGTCTTCTTACAAGAGTTCACACATTACTTGTCATATATTTTACCAATATTTTGCAGTTTCATACCATTACAAAACATGCATCAGAATCCTCCCTGTTATGTATACTTACATCCAATGTAAATTTCAGGATTTTAAAATAACACAGGAGCAACCCTATTTTGCTCATCATCAAAACTGTATACATAGAATTATTCTTCGTGATGTAAAGTTGGAAATACATTGAAAGGTAAAAATTTTCTACCTAAAATGAATTTTATTTTATAAGATCCTAAAACATGAACGTTTCTATTGATGCCAAAAAGTGGAAGTTTGTAACAAGACAGATTTCAGGGTTATTGTATGACAAGAATGGTACCATTCTCTGTTGCTGGGAGTTTGGTATACAGAGTTGTAATACACTCTGCATCTCCATTTGATGTCAGAATGCGTTGCCATATCACTCACATGTTGCCATAAGGTCAATAGTTAACTGAAACAAAGATATTGCTTATAGTTTTCTATTCTGTTATTATCTATACATCAACATATTGGTGATTTACAAACCCAAACACCTTGTCCATTTTTAATTACTATGGTAGATGACTTTCCCAATATAGCTACATTACAGAAGATACCACGCCATCAGATATCTCCCCCGCAGTTCAGTTAACATACTATGGAGATCTCAAAGGAATTTATCTTCAAGTGCTCTTTTGAATCATTATAATAAACAGAAGTGCTACAGTGGCATTGCCTTACTTTTTCATTAATTCTTACAGAAAATTACATGCTTACTGAAATTTCTAAAAGAATGAATGTGATGTTTTGTTAAAAAAAAAAAAATTGTTTTCTTTCAAACCAGGTAAGTGTCTATGAGCAAGAAGCAGCACGATCATATGCTGGCTCAGATCAGACCAACGCTGCAAATGTATTAACCAAGTTCACCCCCGTACAAAGAGGAAGAAGTCTGCCGCATGTCCATCCCTGGGCTCGACTGCTCTCGCCAGCAGACTGGCACTCCATGTAGCTGGCCAGGTCAGGGAACTCAGCCAAGGGCCTGCCATCAGCCTCCCCATTCTCCTGTGCTCTGGGCAAGCAGCACATACTGAATTACTTCTCGGTACTTAAATACCAATCTAGTTTACAAAACATGAAAATCAAGATTTGTTTCCCTTCACTGCTCTGTTTCTTCCCTATATAGTCCGCCAGGCCAGAAACAAGTCACTCATCGCAGGTACTGCTGTCTAACCCAGAAACAGGGCAGCTGGGTTCCTTAACGCCTGCCCTCCCTCCACTGACACCCCTACGGAACGATTCCACAAGAGCTTCCAAAGTCAAACCAAACTCCAATTTAAAACTATTTATCATCATCAGTGGTTCTGTGACTTTCCTGTCCTTTTCTAGTCTTAAATAAGACAACTGGAATCCTAAACCAGATTTATGAGAAACATCAAATATCATTCACCTCCAGCAGAATATCCAGGAAAAAGTGTTCAGTGTTTTCCTACTCTGGGCTCATTATTTGGACAGAAATATCAATTTATGACTAAGTAGCAAGAAATGAGTAATAAAGTGACACAAACAAATGAAGACATGCCAAAAAGCCACAAAACCGGAGCAAATTAATTTAACAGCAGGAACAAGCCAAACATTTTTGCGGGGTGCATTGGGTTAGCTTTCAGCTCAACCGGTTCCCGAGTGCTGCTGCTGACTAAGCAGGCAGCGAGACCGTGTGGGAAGGGGGCGGTGGAAAGAGAGGACAGGCTGAGAGTAACACGAAAAGCCTGTCTAAAGAGAACAGCAACACATTCCTCTCCAGTTTAAATAATATACTGACTAGCGGATAACAATTATAGAAAAGAGTAGGTATTTCCTCATGCAAACCATTTAATTATGAGATTGAGTCCCTGCATTGCAAAATAAACTCCAATGCTACTGATTTATCCGCACAGGGAATGTCAGAACTGAAATCATCAGCAAATAGCACCACAATGATACCTACACACTCTTTTCATGCTCTACAATCTAAAGCGGTTAAAAACCCCAAACAAACAACAACCTGCTGTGAATCTATCTTCTCATATTTCAGTAAACATTGAGGTTATGAACTCATTTTGCAAGCATAATGTGACCTGTAGCTTAGAACAGATCTGTGGCCTGCTTTATTTATACTGTAGAAAACAGCCTGTGATGTAAACTCGTCCCCAACGTTCCCAAACTGAAAAATCATGACAAAAACTGCTGCAGGTATCCGCGAGGGAAATACAGCACATGCCAGTGCCATCAATTTGTAGCTTATCAGTGCTTACCCCGAAAGCAAAGAATGAGAAAAGCTGCCACAGAAAAGCGCGGGGCATCGGGAGCGGACTGGCCGTCCCCCGGGCCCCGCCGGGGCGTGCGGCAGGAGGTGAAGCCATGCGCCCGCTGAGGCTGCCGCAGCGCGACCGAGCACGGGCCGCGCAGGCACAGGAGCGTCACCATTCGCCGCCGCCTCTTCACAAACAGGGGCTTCCCTGCCTGCTAGCTCCGGGGCTGGCCCCACAGCTCGACTTCTGACTGTCATAAATTCTAGGGTAAGCTGCCCGGCATCGGAAAGGAGACCAACGTCCGAGCTGAGGCCCCACCAGTCCGTCTAACAAATGCTGCAGGAAGCCCCTGGAAAAGGTTGTCAGAGAGTGCCCCGACATCTCTTCACAGTAACGCGACGTGTCCTCAAAAAGCCAGCTTGGGATCGTGTAGTTGCCGACTTTGTCACGGAAAGCAGTGGAAACCGAAACAGCCTCTGAAACTGTTGGGAAAGTTGTTTTTTCTAAACTAATGGCGACAGCAAATAGTAGACTTCATGTCAAAACACATTCCTTCTGCGTGCCACGACGTGCTGCCCTTCGATACCAGCCCACGAAACAGCTTTGTTTTCAGAGAGGCTCGCACCGTGCCACGCTGGGTGGTTCTCTCACAACTGCTCCCTCCAAAGACAAGTCTGTCGCCGTGCGTCACTCTGCGCACGCCGGCCAGCGAGCAAAGCCTCTCCCTTTCTTTTAGGCTGGTTAAGGTTTAAAACATTAAGGTTTAAAGTTCAGAATCCCCCCTTCCTTTTCATCTGGCTTATATGTGTTCCCTGTAACATATGAAAAATGAATACGATGATGACCACGAAGCAGGAAGCAACCAAGAGCAAAAGTCGACAAATAATGGATTTTGGCTCAGAGGGTGAACTAGAGATACAGCAAAAAAACCTTCAACAGGTGGTTCTTTTGTTTTCAGATTTAATCCTTCCGTGTAACATCTTCCAAACTGTTCTGAACCAAAATAAAAATGCTGCTCCAAACCAAAGTCAGATGTGTATTTAATAAATTGAACTCATTTGTAAATAAGATACTGTTCTTCCCTGTTCTAAGCTCTGTTTTTGTTGCAATTTCTATTAAAAAAAATGTTGCCCGTATCTATTCAGGAGTAATATAATCATAGCATTTATCACTAGAGTTAATGCAGTAGTTTTAATCCTGTTGCTGTATGAAACCGAATACTTATTATTCATGTTACTTGTAGCAAAGATAAATAAGAAACATAATAAAGTTTTCAAACACTAATATAGCATCTAACTCACTAGATTCTCCTTGAGGAAGGTTAAAATTGAAGCAGAACAAACCCAGCACTATATCCTACAGGTTGATTTAAAAGTAATCGTAACTTCAGTCCCACATGTGTTTAGCTGAAAGACAGAAATGATTTAATCTTCAATTCTAAGATTGGAAAGATTTTTCCCTCACGTGGTATAGGGAAACCAATGGCTCGAATGCAGGCCTGTGCTGTTTCAAGATCACTCTCTGAAAGGGTCTGTTGGTGATTTCACTCTGCTTTGGCAGATTAGAAAAACCACACGCGTCGGTGGTCACAAGGTAACCGGAAACAACAGCTTCTCACAATTCCTTTCCTCCCCGAAGCACTGGAGAACAACCCCTCTCCCGTCACGATTCCTTCGCGAAGCCCAAGGCGTCTGTCCCACACAGGCTCCCTAGCGAGCCGGTGCCGAGCGCCCTGGACAGTCGTGCTGCACACCCAGGCCAACAGCCAGGAGCCACCTGCACGCTCCATTTAAAGGAACGTACATCCACCGCCCTGCGCGGCAATTTCACTATATCGTGGGCCCAAGGGCTGTCTTCCAATGTTCTAATGCAACTAAATATTTCAACAAGGAAATTCAACCCAGACTCTGAAAGCAAAACGAGATTCCCCCATTTTGTAGTCCTCACAGGCAAAAACAGCTCAACAGAAAACCAAGCATCTCCAGAGACACGTGAATTATTTTCACTGAAAATTTCCCTCATTAAAACTCTTTTCCTGTGTATCCTTGACTAGCTAGAATTCTCAGTATTTCTGATGTCCCAAGGGCACCTACAGAAGCAGATGGCATTCTGACTTTATCACGCTACCTAAAACACCTTCTGCTCCACCAGCTGACCCCCAGAGACAACCTCCCTCCACTCTGCACTTCTTGCTTTTGTCTCTGCAGGGTGACACAACAGCAACTGGCATTTTCACTAGCTGGCACACTCTTTGCCCACCTAGCTTACAGGTGTTTCCCAGTGACCCTGATGGATGCCCCTGCACCCGAAAACCATTTGACTGGATCAACAGCAGCGTCTGCAGAGCAGCCTGGGGGAAGGAGGGTGGATTAGACAACAAAGGTCTCTTCCAGCCCTATTTCCGAGGATGCCGTGGTGCGTATGTGATCACACTTCTGCCTTTTTGTCCTGACCTAGAGGCAGTCGCTTTTCAACAGGTTGGAATACAAAGAAAAGGTACCTGGAGCGCTGGTCTCAGGTGCAGATTAGCAACCTGTGGACTATGACCATCGGATTTGCAGCTAACTGCTGCTTCCAGTCCTGATGGGGAACTCTCTGCCTGTGGCCTTGAATGAACCCGGGGGTGGGTGTGTGTGTAGGAATCCTCTTCTGCAGACATGCCTGAATATTTGTCTGGGAAGCCACAACCCCAGCTCTAATCTGTGTCTGTACTCCTGCCATAAAATTTATGGTCTCATGCTACGTAAGGTCTTTGTAACAATGGTCCTATGGACTGCAGTCTCCATTCTGAACCAATCATTTCTGCAATGACCTCGCTGATGTGAAAATTACTCCTGTTTTATGCATTGTTTGTAAAATACTTCCAAATGAGGAGACTGGACTCTGTGACCGGGTAAAAGAAATGATAACCTTGTAACAGCTTCAAAATAATGATGAGAAAAATAGCCTGTGGTAAGAGGAAACTTCTAAATGATCAGATTAAAACTGACAATTCTCTTTTCTAGAAGGGTAAGGAACACAAACAGTCATTCATCAGCGGAAAGAAGCTGCTAATCTCCTTGGATTCAGCACAGCCAAAATACTATCTAAATTAAATATGGGTGCTGTTATTGGATAAACTTTGTGCAATACCTTTTGACTGCCCAAGGGAGTTTATAGCCAGCTCTCAGAGCCATTCTCTGAGATGACTTTCTGCAATGCCTCCTGTTCAGCTAGAATTTGGCCGGGTTGCAGCAAGAGAAGTAAAGCCAGTCTGATTCCTCTGATATTATTGGCATTTAAGTGTGGACTGCAGTAAAATCACCTTTCCCCTGATGTGGGGGAGCCAGGAATACCTGATAAAACAACAGCAAGAGTGCATAAGTTCCAGAGCACCACGTTCCCCTGGCTTACTACATTTATTGAGGGGCGATGACAACGGTTAGATGTTGAGGGTCTTTTTTCTCGGACTTACAGCAGTTTTGCAACTGCCTGTTTTGTTCAGCTTTGTCCCCTGTCACTATATTAGTTCTGGATGGTGAAGTTACCCGATCATCCCAAGCATACTGGGGGGGGATGGGAATGGAGGGGAAATCAGGTTTTCCGTAAGTCTCAGCCAAAGCAGAGCCAGTTCCCTCTTTGAGGGGCTTCAGATTCCACCCTTTTCCCCCCTGAACCAAGCAATACTTTGTCAGCAAAACATCCCCACGATCCGAAACAGTGTGCAGAAGCTGGATGAGAGCTGCAGGAGGTTTTCCACGCTGGGCAGACACACAAAGGATGCGGCAAGGGTACAGAGTCACTCTCCTACAGCAAAGCACAGGATTACATTACGGAAAGCTAGAAAAGGTCGATGAAATTCATCAAGAAGGAAGGAGGCAGGGTGAAAAGGAGCTGAAGCTGTGTGCCCGCACAGGCAGCTGTGGCTGGTCGTAATTTGGTGAGCAGCCCCTTCCCCAGAGAGCCCACTCCGAGTGAGCCTCAGCTGGCTCCGCTCCACAAGGAGCCAGTTACAAAAAAAAAGTCTTCTTAAAGAAGCCTAGCTAGCGGGTGCAGTCTTTCTACGCTGAGAAGATCCATCCGCGTGAAAGGAGACGGCTTCCTCTGCTGCTAGCATTCTGCCAGCAGGAAACATTTGCAGGCACCATTAGGCTCGTTCCCAAGCCGGACTGTGTTCAGTGTAGGCGATCGTCAGACAATGCAGCGGACAAAAAACGAAGAGGGTTTTGCTGAGTGTGCACACAGTCAAACATTTTTAGAAAGGCTAAAAAGATGGCAAAGTCTGAACGGATTTTAACGTGATAGCAAAAGTACACTTCTGACACAAAGGCCAAAGCTGTGTTAAGCGGCAAACCATTGCACGGAAGGCTCGCGTGAGGAGCACACGCCTTCTCTGAGAGTTCAGATCTTCAGACAGCAAACTGCTGAGCAGTGTATGATGTATGGGAGTTCCTGACATCCCATACATTTCTTCCATATAATTCCATGTGACGCAAGCCCAATATTCACCACAGAACTTTCTGCTATTGACTTCTTCCTTTGATTTTCCTTTCCTTTATTCTTCTGGTACTACATTTAAGTTTGGATGACAGGTGAGGTTTTTGCCCCTCCTCTTCCCAAAAGGCTAAAATCTCAAGTCAATAAAGTTTCATCACTGTCCCTAAGTTTAAATAGTGCAAGTAAGATGGCTAAAACCAAATCCAACCACCACAAACATGACATATAACTATGACTCCCTGTTACATTTTCAATGGAAATCTACCCATTAGATGTTGCTGTCCAGTGAAAGTTAGCCTGTGTGAACATACACGCACTGAAAGTCTATGTCAACTTTTTTTTTGTTTTACGATTTCTTCCCAGAAAGGATGTTCCTTTATCTGTCACAGCGAAGGAGGTTAATTTACACTGAAAATTGTTCCTTCTCATCTGCTTAGCAAAGCTGCATTTATGATTCAAGAGAAACAATTATTGTTTAATTCAGTTTTTGTAATTTTTTTTGCCAGTGTAATTGATTCTTTCACTATGTGGATTTTAGTATTAAACTTTATTAAAATAATTTAACATTGGCTTATCTAATTTACATCTATATCCTGTATTTCAAAAATTGCATTTGTTATTTCTTGGCAAAGACTTGTTTCTTGGTTAATTTAACAATGTGCCCACATGAAGACCTATTTGCTATTACAAAATATGACAAAAGTACATACTCTTTAAGTATTACTATAAAATAGCAAAAATGACATACAATCAGATGTAAACAACCAGAAGCACATAGACATTTGTCCACATATATGCGTTTATCCCAAACTTGATATATTGTGAAAATCAGTCAAAGCAAGTATCCACATGCCAACTGCAAGTTCCAAGTGCTGAAGTTTCATAAATATATAAAATAATAAAACACCCCCATCACTTCAGAGTAGTCCATGAACACCAACATGAGATTTAGGGCAAAAAAAAAAAAGCCAGTGTGACTTGGAGCACGCTAGCCAGAATGTAGCCTTCTGAGATGAGAGAGTAAGGATACCAAGCCTCGGGCACTCCCAGCCCCGACAGCCGGAGCATAGACGGAACGCTGCTCCTGCTGCGCTTCTAACAACGGAATCGTGGGTGTTACAGGCAAACACATTTGGCCAAACAGAGTGTTTGTCTGGGGAATTCCTTTGTTTATAACAACGTACGATGTTTTTACAGAAAGATACACAGATAAAGAAAATAAATACCCTCTAAACTATAAAATATTCGTCTTTTAGCTGCAAATCTGTTTTACAATTTAAAATGTCTAACAATAGTTGTAAGAGGAAAAAAACAAGTATAGTCCCTAAACCAAACACAAACATCAACATTCTAGAGAAACCTAAGTATTCTAAAGATGGAACTAAGACCAAATAAGCAAAGTAAAGAACATCCTTCTCTAGACTTCATGCTAAAATGAACCGGCAAAAAAAAGGGGCAATCATCAGATGAAGCCCAATTATCATCTGCTCAGGAGACTTGGGTAGATTTGGGAGAATAAGCTTTCAAAGTCAGAGACATTTTATTGAAATTTTTACTCAATGAAGCCTGTGCCGCTCTTATTAAATGTTCATTGTCTTCTTACAGGTTTTTACTGTTTAAATCCTTTCAGGTAAGCTAGAAATTAGAGAGCAACATGCTTTCTGCAGGTTTCATTTCTGTCCTGCTACCGTTCCCTATGTCTTTTCACTGTACAGCAACTGAAAAAGTCTCTTACGCAGTGAGGGCAAAAAGCAGACAACCAATCAACCAACAAGCTAAGAAATCTATCAGTATCAAAACCCAAAACCTTACTATGGGGGTTGTACTGAAGAGCTAAAACAAGAGGACAGAGGAGTGAAGAAAACATACAGAGAAACAGAAAGTATAGATCTGAACTTAGTGTTGAGATGTCAGGTGAGGGCTTTCTTGTTTGAGCAGCAATAGCGTAGGACAGTATCATAGTATCTGCCTCTACTGTAAAAGAATAGACAGACTTTAAAGAAAAAAAAAATCCAATAAGCCCCTAAACCACATCTGCATGTCTTGACAAGTGAAAGGCAACTTTTTATTAAAAACAGAAAATAGATCTTTGAAGACATATTAGCTCCTTTATGGAAAGATCAGAGTACAGTAAACTATCCAAACAGTTAAAGAGCAATTAACGACCAGAATCACATCAACTTTAATTATGAGAAAATCAAACACCTGCCAGGGAATTTAATGAATGCTCATACTGGAAATGAGCAAAAAACTCTGTAAGAGCGAACATATAGATATGTCCCCATAACATAAGATGAGTTATGTGATACTGAAAGAGCACTATGTCCTTGGCATTTGCCTATTTTAAGCCAAAAATCTAAATCTCAGGAATGCTACAGTTAATACCCATTATTGCAGGTTACTGGAAGAAGCTTATAAAATTACTAACTTTATATTCTGTAATGCAAACAAGACAGCTCTACCTCCCAGCTGGAACCATCTATTTTATTTATATTACTTACCGAAACAAGGTCTAGAAAAGTAATTTCAGATGTGTCATGGGAAAGCATTGATGAGATGCTCTCAAAAAATAGTGGTCAGAATCCCTTTGTAAAACACTCTGTGTTTTGTAGGCCACAAATCATTCAAAGATTTGTTACTGACACTTTCTCCCACCAGACTGAATTTTGCAAGAATCACATGAGAAAACTACAAGAAGACTAAAAGAAATGGAAGAGAAAGCAGGAGCCATTAATGTCCATGAATGAAATTACTCTTCACCGAATATAACTGTCTTCATAAAACTTCAGGATTTAGATCAACCTGATACTTTTGCAGCATCTCCTACCAGCCTAAAGAGCTGTCTTAATGACTTCACACTGAGCTTAGGTCTCTGGCACGACCAGACAGCAGCATAGTTGAGAAGCAGAGATTTTCCATGTACTTACAGACGCAGTCTCAGAGGATCTTATTATCCTGACCTTTAATAACATGGAAAAAACCCCACAGATTTATCAAATTCTGCAGAGCCTTAAATTTAAGGTAGAGATACGGAGATTATTACTTCAAAGATTTAATCATGTTATTAATTCAGAGCAGCAGACTCAGACAATTAAATCTGAATTCTCCCTAACTTAAGCAAAAAAACGAAACAGCTTGATCCTTGAGTATGAGCAGTATACTTTGTGCGCAAAAGCCTGTTACACTGACAATAAAAAACAAACAATGTGGCTTAAAGAGGATTTCATCTAATTCAGATACAGTAACAAACACACCCCCAGTTATTATCTCTTGCGTATAGACCACAAAAATTCCAAGCCAGTTTGGATATGTGTTACACCTGTAGCAGGGCCGATCTGTGAATTTACAAGGCAGGAGTCTCTGAAGCACAGGAGTGGTTACAGAACTGGGCATCACTCTGGGGAGTTTTACAGGGCAGGTAATCTTAGACATACTTAATATCAGACACACTTCAGTTCATTCTTCACGTCATCTGAAATACACTGCTAGTGCTACGCGTACACATCACCACAAATTACACTGTCAAATAAATATACAAAGACTTCTCCTTAGAAAATCCCCATTGCAGAGTTACATTCTGCCACTTCCCTCCCCGGCGCGCTGGAAGGAAGCTGTCCCACTGCAGCCTTCACACAGCAGCAGCTACGATTTGCCACCCACAACAGCGAAAGCAAAGCTGCAACTGCATGCAACCACAAAAGGCTCTACATGAAGTACTTCTGGGCAGCCTATAAACTAATTCCTCGTTCGCACAGTGAGCCAGGACAGCATTCCTGTCACCATCCAGTGTCAAAAGTATCGCTCTATACTCCAAACTTTCCAGGCCACAGAAACTACCATCTCTTAGAAAGGGATATTGCTCTGGAAGGTATATTGCCTCTTTCTTCTAGCAAAATGTTACTGGTTATGGAGCTATAAAGATCCTAGCAAGCATACTGTGGTCACTCATGAACTGCAGATTGTATTTCAATTTGGAGCAGTGCATTTTTATTTGTCAAACTGTTGACAGAGATTTGAAATCAAGTGGTCTTTATTGGTATCTCGATGAAAAGAAAAAAAAAAAACCACAGGACAAACCCTGCTAATTATTTTTCTTAAACACAGGTAATTTGTCATTAAATTTAACTGTAAAATATTCTAATCCTTCTGAGTGGTGACCTTGTGAAGTTGGTTCTGAAAAAGCTTGAGGTCATATATACCTTGCAAACAAGAAAAACCCAACACCAGCTAGATTTGTCAACTTTCTAGAACATGTTTAAAACCAGCAAAAGTCAAAGGTTTTCAAAAAAGTCTCAGGGTAATGCTTCACTGGTCATAGCATTGCATAGGTGTACAAAACCAGCCACTGTGTGAAAAGCACGTAGGGCAAAACAGATGGAAAAAGTTCTGAGCAGAAATTCACTTCACTGAAACTCTGCCAATTTATATTAGTGACTTCATCCATTACACGCCCCCCCCAAATCCTAACCAGGTATGTTGAGTACAAAAATTTCCATAATTCTGAGCAGTTAGCAAACAATACAGAGCTAGATGGTAACTTGCATGTATTATTTCTAGGTAGGAGTGATAAAATTAGTTAAATCCTGAAAGTCATCATTCAGTACATGTTCTAGTATTCTATAAATTTGTGAGATATTTTGAGAATGAGTAATTCCCCCTACCCTCCGAATCACAAACCTTAATTTAAATGAGCTGAAGCCCAGTAACAAGGCACTAATTCATGTGCCTAAGAGTCTAAAGTGATTTATAAATCATTTACCTTCACAGAGAAAAAGAGATTAAAATAATTATGGCACTGTTTTAAAAAAAGGATGAGGGTCACTATCTGAAACAAATACAAAACACAAGAAACTGCCTGTTTTCTCCTACAAAGTCACAGCCCAAAGGGTGGGAAGCACAAGCGAAAATAAAGCATTGTGACTGTGGTATGAGCAGGAACAAGCATAACCCCAAATTATTCAAACAAGTAGTGCACAACTTTTTGGAAAGTCTGGAGCTAAAAATGAAACAGAAACTGCAACTGATTCAACAGTGTCAACTACTGAAAGTGCAAGTCACTGCACAATAAAAGAGCTGGTGTGCTATAAACACTGGGAAGGATTCCCGTGGAAAAGAGATGCACTGCAAACCACTGCTCCTCCAGAAACAATACTGCAAATAACTGTAATTACAGAGCTCCCTGGTCAAAACCTGTAGTTAATACTGCCAAAAGGAAATCAGACCAATAAAGTCAAAGTCTAAAAAAATTAAAAGAAGAGTATGTGTGGATAAAAAAAAATTTAAAGAGGAAGAAAGAGGTGAATTTTCTGTGTGTTGCAAATACATGCAAACAGTATCACCTGACCAAACTGAGCAAGCAATACATCATAAAGACAACATCTACAGATCCTGGGCTGCTAATCTCCAGAGCGGTCGTTAAAATTTGATAGGCAAAACGTTTTGAATTTGTAGCCGATTCAGGAACAGCACACACTTCGCTTTACAAAACCTAATGAAAATGTGAGGCAGTCATAAATTAAAGCAGCCCAAGGTCACGCTTGACAGAAGGATGGAGAAACCTTACCTGGGGCAGTTCAGAGGCCGACATCACACACAGCCCATCTAGAGGGAATGCAAAGACCTTCTCTGGGAGAAGGGGCCACAATTTAAAAACCCACAGACACCACTCGCTACAGAGGAGGAAGGTAGAACAGCGAGTGCAGCCCAGTCCCGCACCGAGGCAGTGAAATGCTGGGCTTTTCTGGTGCTAGTCAGAAAAAACAGAATCACAATCTGGCAATCTCACTGAGGTGAAAGAAAAAAAAAAACAACCAAAAACGAAATGCATTTTCTTCCCATAGTGGAATATCTATTGGTGCAGTAGAGGCAAATAGGGCATTAAGCTTCACTGTGAACAGTGTGACTTCTCTTTAACACCGTTTTAGCTTCACAAGGATAAAATCAGGAAGTCTGCAGAATCTAGAAAATTCTCACAGGTGCTAACATCACCCCCGAGGTTGAGAAACTGCAAAACAAGGTCAGGAAATCTCAGAAGGTAATTGATCACAGCTGCCGGACTAGGCGAGGGAAAAGGTATGCTGCGACAGACCAGGAGGGCGACGGGGGCAGTGGTTATAGGGACAGGGGGAACTGCCGCAAAAGAACCCCAAACCCGCTGAAGTATTACACTTCCACCTGTAAATATACTTGGACCACCGCTGTTACTTTTGCAATAAAATTTTTGCTCCTGCTCTTGGCCACCCAATTTTGAACATCCATCCAACCTCAAAAAAACCCACAAAACCACCACCACAACCACCTCCCCACACCTGCAGCCAACCTCTACAAGCTTGCTCGAAATCAAGTAAGTGACCTAGTGATAAGGAGGGGGAAAAAAAGAAAAAGATGGAGTAGATGCTTTTGGCACTGGTGATGTAACAAGGTAAGAAATTATAGTCAATGATAACCATTGAGGTGAGAGAAGCAAAGTATATGAATAGCTGAAAAAAAGCGATGCAGAAACATTATTATTCATAGACTATCAAACTAAAAATACTTTTAAAGTACAAAGGTCTGCCTTGGGCCCAATTCTAGTCAGTATTTTTTATTCAAGACTTGGAGAATGGAAGAGAAATTGTATTTATGAAATGAACGGACTACATCAAAAGGAAAAGACTGCAAACTTTCAGAAGGGGAGGATAACATTTCTAAATTATATTGCTGAATTTGGAAGACAGCCTGAAAAGACAATTTTTACTTGTATAGAAGAAAAGGAAAGCATGCACTAAAAATGTGGAACAATAGACTACGAAGCAGAACACGGAGAAGTTCATTGGGTTATAATCAATCACAAAGTATACACCAGTTAACAATGTGATGTAAGAAAGAAGGGTAAAGCCCAATTCTGATGCACATTGATAAGGAAACTTTACGTGTGCAAGGAGATGATACATTCTATTAAGTACTTCTGAAGTTTCTGCTGAAACAACCCAGTTTTGGGTATGACAACTAAAAAGAGATACTTTGGACTGTCCACATTTGACCAACAATGACAAGAGATTTATAAACAAGACATACGAAGAAAGGTGAAAGGAATAGTCTTTTTAGTCTTCAAGAAGTAGTAAGTACAGAGATCTGACAGCTGTTCTACAGCATATGCAAGTCAAATATGAAATGTTCATTAGAAGAATCACTACTGAATGGCATTGGCTTAACCTGTAGCAACTCAAATATACTGGGGAAAGAAAAGGAAAAGGACATTTCTAATCAAGCAGCATGAAAGGTGAGTTAGAGACACTTTAATACGCATTACAGGTGTATTTTAAGAATAGGTTATACATCCCCTGTCAGGGAAAATAAACACTTGCTGAGTTTTTCCTTAGTACAAGGATGGACTAAGCTGGTCAACATCTCCTTTAGTCCAAGTTGTAGCCCTAACAACACCTCTGAGGTTTAAAAAAACCCCCTGCTTTCCACATGCAATGTCCCAGTTTTGATGCCACTGTAATTTGAACAAAGGCCAATATTTATTGCTTCAGTGACACGTTGTTCTACACAGCTTTTAAGCTTAAGGTGTCAGGTATCTAAATGGAGAAAAAGTGTTTGAGTAACGGGCTTACTATAAACACACACCATCTTGCTAGTTTGAAGCTGCTGGTAGAAATCCTACCACGAAAGACAGAGGCAATGAGGGCCTTCACTCTCCAAGAGATCTAACCCAACTCTAGAACGCACACCACAGAATTCCCATCTGGTAACAGCATGTACTTGAGGAGCCCTATTGACTTCTCAAATTCTCCAGATTTCTAACAAAGACTATGAGGCTACAGGTTCAAACAATAAAATTATTCAAACTAACTAATACTGAACAACAACAAGGTTGAATATAGTTTACAAGCTTAATTTGACTATTTGATGAGGCAGATGGGGGATTCTCAGAACTAAGTAATACCCTCTTCTCCCCCCAAAATCAGACTTCCAATGCTGACAGTTAACAAAAAAAATTAAAAACTATTCAGATTTTAGTTCCTGCAGTCTACGTAGGATGGCGTGACATATTAGAAAGAAGCACCTAATGAGAGCTGATGATCTTACTCGTGTCGTATTTAACTATTTAACGTGTGGCTGTACAGAAGCAGAACCAGATTATTCTTGGAGGTGCACATTAAAGGATGAGGGCAATGGAAACAAATTGTAACAGAGGAAATTCAGATTAGATATTAGGTTAAAAAAATAAAATTCACAATACACTAGTCCAGCACTGGAATAAGCATCCCCAAAAGGTGTGGAATCTCCATCCTTGGAGATATTCTGAACAAGACCTGAGCAACCTTCAAGAGTATATCTGAATGTCTGTTGAGAAGGAAAAAATAAGACCGTAATCACAAGACTGAATCACATAATTTTTTTGAATAACCAAATACAACCCCGTGTATTCTGTTCATTGCACTACCTGCTAGATCTTGGTAATTATTATAAAGCTAGGTAAAGAACAGGGACATATTTTTCTGTTAAATATGAATAATAAATATTTATATATTTATATATTTATATATTTAATATACATTTATTTAACAATTATTTATATTTAATATAAATTTATTTAATAATAAATTTATTTAACAATAAGAATAAATATATAAATATTTTCTGTGACCTGCTATCACATTAGTCTAATGAAGTCAAAAGGCATCTTTCTTCATCAGACAGTTCCAAAAAAATCATACTGAGCAATGGTCCAGGCCACATTTTGCTGGGTCTGAATTATAAACTTCCTGGCTGAAGTAAAGTTTCCAGTCAGTTACTTCCATCTTATCACCCGCAGGGACACAGCTGCCAACACGAGTGAAGACGGCTAAGGGAAATCTCCATTAAAAAAGCCTCCGTATCAGCTTAGTTGAGATATAAAGCAGCAATCTTTCTACTAGTATAAAACAGGTTCTGAGGTTTTTATGTTCATAGATTATGAAATGCCTGCATTTGAAGAAGCTGCTTAGTGACACTGCTTGATTCTACAAGGGGGGTAGCAGACTGGTACATTGCGTAGGAATTACAAGTACCTAAGAGATCGTTAATTAGGGGACCTCAGGGTTATCTCTGCATTGCTACTCATTGTAATAAGGGCTTTTGCTCACTGAAGAAACCACTTCTTTATTACTCTCCACCACTTTACCAGATGTTTCTAGCAGTGGGGAGAAAAAAAAAAAAAAGTCTTTTCAAAAATACATCTAGGGCATGCTTCTGTAAGCAGCAGTGCCAGTTTAAAGATCCCCTCTGCCCAGTGCCCGCTGGTTTCAGCCCCTGCGCAGCCGCTCTTAGTGGGCTGGCATAAATTAAAGGGTATGGACAGGAACAAGCAGCCCAAACCACGGAATGGTAAGAGAGACAGACAGAAGGAAAAAAAGACATTGTGCAAGCAGGTGTAGGAAGCACTTCTATGTAATGTTTAACCACAGTACTAAACGGGGACAAAAGTATAGCTCGCTTGGGCTAGGCTGCCTAACAGACACGTGCGGCTGTAGTTCTCCTTGCCCTCAAAGCAGCAGTACAGACTGCAGATTCTGAAGAAGCTGCACGCAACAGACGGACTGAGACTGCAGAAGACAACTTAGCAAGGCACAGGAAAAACAAGCTAAACACTTTTTAGAGAGAGAAATCCATTCTTTCTGACAGGACCTTCCCCACCTTTGCAAGGGTTCAGTACAGGGAACCTGAGGATATTCCTGAAACCTACTTCCAAAAATTTTAAGTCTAAAATAGTTTCCTTTTTACAGCTTTACAGAACTTCATAGCCTGGACAATGCAAGAAAAAAAAAATTGCAATGTGTTTGTGAAACCTTCTATCTTAAAATCCATTCACATTGAATCTTTCCAGGAGACAGCTCAGCTTGACACATGTAAAATTAAAAAATCTCTCTGGTCATATGCTACTCTATGGGCAATTGCAACAAAAGCAAAGAAAAAAACCCAGGAAAAGACCACCACAAAACAAAAGAACCCCAAGCCTTTTTTGCTAAAAAAGAAACAACAAAAAAACCCTCTCTGTACTTCTCTTTTTTCCACAAAGTCCCTTCTGCGAACTCGACTTTCAGATGCAAGAGAAAATCCAGAGTTTGTGCTGCAGACGTTTAGCAAGGAATCACCTGAGCCCACCTCTGTTCTCTTCCTCACTTGAGCAGGACACTGCAGGAAGACACTGCTAATAACCAGCCTCCGCAGTTCTTCACTGTCAGCACACGCAGGCATTCAGGGAGGCACGGCCGTCGGCACGGGGCTCGGTGGGAAGAGCAGAGGTTGCCAGAAGGAAGTGTTTGGAGGGCACATTACCAGAGCTGGGCTCTGTGTACGTGGCTGAAACATAAGCTGCCTTTCTGCAAGCAAGCTCTTCTAATAGGGATCCAGTTTATTTATTTATTCAGAAGCAGATGGCATCCTCTCAAGACATTATGCAGAACATGACACACAAAACAAGTATTTTCATCTGAGCATATTTTTTCTAATCAACTCCCTGCTATTCAGCATTAAATGACTAAGAAAAATGTGGTCTCCAGAGTCTGGTAATACTCGAGGCTAACTCAAGCTAACTCAGGATGTAGCATTAAGTGATGAAATGTAATGACTTGTAATGCACTGGAGTGCAGACGAGATGACCTCACTGTCTTCTGTTATATAAAAAAAAGCATTCCAGCTGGGGGGGGGTGTGGGGATCACAAACTGCAGCCTCCGTGCTGATCTGATGGACAAACCTTGATTTAAGTCAGAAGTGCCTAATGCAACTTTGTATTTATACAAAGGAAAACAAGAGGCAAGAAATCCTGTCATGAAGTGTGTCAGTAACACTGCCATGCAATCACTGTATTGTCGGGTCTGTATGACACTGCTGATAGGTTTCATATTTCGTTTTTATGCAGTTCCTCCTGGATCATGACCTTTGATCTCCATTCACTGCAAAGCCTAAGCAACACTACAAAGACTTGTGGAAGGATAGCGTGTTAAAGAAAATGTTATTGGTACATGCAGACAAAACATAATTTAGAAGGAAGCTAAATATTACCAAATACTCCCCCCTCCCCTGACCCTCTACTCCACACTTCAACTCTGAAGACCACTGTGTGCCACCTGTAGTAGATACTCCATGGTTTCCTTTTCGTAGGGAACTCGTACATATCCAAGTGTGTTGATGTACAGAGGTTCATTTACCACACAATAGTGCGATGCAGTACCCCAAAACTCAGTCATCCTCTCATTACATCCTCATACAGCACACAATTAAAATGTAAGGAACTCCCACAAACTAACGTGATTTTAGAATTTTCTGCATGGAGAACGTGGATGGTCCTAATATTTTCCAATCATTTAACAATTTACTGGTTTTGTTTTTAAATAAGAGCATGCTGAAAGAATACTAGTACTAACTCCAGGAATTTGTATGTTACGCACTGTACCAGGGTGGTCCAAATTCAGCAGTCATTGCATTTACATCCAACTTTTAAGGTCCCTTTCCCCTCCTGCCAGTGTTTCCAGCTTCTATTCAACGCCTTCCCTGCACCCCCACCCCGCCCCCCCCAAGACTATCACCTTCCACACCCTGTGTAAGGAGGTCCTTCCCCCTCCTCTCCCAATATCCCTGCCTTCCATTCCTTCCACCGACAACCTGCTCCTGCAGGCACCATCCCAAGACTGCCACACCATCGCTCGAGAGGGGACGGGCCTGGGAGAGCTGCTGCTGCCAGCGGCCTCCCTCCCATGAGCAGGAGCTGCAAGCCTGGCTCTCCCGGAGGCAGGGGAAGGGAAGGACTTCAGGACCTGGACTGCATTTGCTGCTCACATGGTTCTCCCTCTCCTTTGGGAATGGGCAGCAGACTCCACAGACAGATCATCTGGGACCCACTCCACCCGTGACCTGCCTGTTGGGATCAGCTACGATCTGCCAAATTAACTGCATCTCAAGGAGACTTGCACCCAAAGTTCTCGTGATCAAGCATGATAAAAGTATACAAAATCATAGTTGTATTAGTAAGAAAATTTGATATCCTCTTTCTCTTCTTGTATTTATAAATACAAATTGAATAGGTAAATAGAAAACAGTTTTAGTGTGAATACTCCATTTCTTACTGATGACTTACTGTCACTTTACTTTGTTGTGCCTGAACATGGGTAAGACTGAAAAAGCAAAACTCAGGTTTCATTTAAATGTGTAATTCTTACCTTTAGAGGAGTCTGGGCCTTCAGAAGATTAGCCTGTATCACTACTTTTCCCCTCCCTGCTACATCCAGAATGGTGGAAAAGCTTAACAGGTACGCAAATATCACTGGAGGTTGGTGAGCACAGTTGAAACTTCAATTTTTCATGTTTGTGTAATTTTTCCTGTTTAGTTTTTCATGCTGAAGTGGATGCCCAGACGATTTCCAAGCATTGCCAGCCAGTCTGGTTTTGTGTTCTCTCTCCCCTTTTGGGCATGTATAGCTGAGATGATGACCGAGAAACCGAAGCTCTAACAGCTCCATGTGAAGAAGCTGCCAAGCTCCAATCTTCCTCTTTTGTCTGGCTCTCCCACAGCTAACCCTATGGAAATCCAGCCAACTAGCAGAGCAGCACTAGGTGAAAACCTAGCAAACTAGCTAGTAAGAAAGAACTATTTGGATCCTTCTGTACCTCTCTTACCTTTTTCCTAAAAAACCCCAAACTCTGAATGTGCATCTCATGAGATACTAAGATTTTTAAAAATCATTTACTCCCTCTCCCCCTTACCTACTAGACCTGAGAAATGCTAAAATGATGGTAGTCACATTTTGGCTTTAGTTATTTAGTTCCTCCCTGATGAGAACAAAAGCTAGTTGGGATCCCTGTGCAAATTAGGGAGCTTACAATTCACCATGGTTATGAAAATGCAGAAGTGGAGGAAGGCTTTACTTCCCCCATTAAGAGAAGAACAGAGTATGCTCTCATTCTCATCCCTTCCTCTGATGGGCTTTACCCTAACTAACTGTAGATAAAAGTTTCTTCCCATAAATGTAGATACACTGTGAACAAAATTTCAATTGTATATTTTTCTTCATAATTCTTCAGCTTGTTACACATTTTTTAAAATATACAAATTAATTTAAAACAAATCAACTAAATTCTTCAGCATTACAAACTGTATCACTGCAATGGTATTGTATTTAATTTGTTGATTTAAGCAAAACAGTCATCCCACAGTATCTAACTGATGTAAACGAGACCGATTTGAGGTACAACAAACATTGGGCAGAGCACTTACAGGATCTCATAGCAATTTCTGCAACATCTAAATGCAAAAACATCAAACACCAAATCAATTTACCTACTCAACCTCACCCTGTACAAAAAGTTTTTACTCCTTCTAAGTGAAGCCGCAGTACAATTAGAGCGGAATTACCAGAATATCTGTGAAAACTGGACACATACCAAGGAACTCACCGACCTATAAACGAGGTCTGTAAAAACACACAACGATCACACCAATAACACTCTGCAACCAACAGAATTCCTCTGTAACCGCTGAGGATTGCCAGGGATGCCGGAGTATCCCGGTTTTCATCCAAAGGCTCCCAACAGCCTCCCCCAGGGCCGTCCCTAACCCTGGCACCATGCTGCCAGACTCACCCCTGTGCTGATCCCCCTCCCTGGGCTGGCCTGGGCGAGGGTGCCAGGATCACGGCAGGGCTCAGGCGGGGACCACATACAACGCGGGAGGGTGAAGTGCTTTGGAGAAAATTTAAAAATGAGCACATAAAAGACTGAAACACTTGAAAATGCGATCATCGAGTTTAACTAAGTAGTTGGAAGAGCATAGCAATAGCTTATTCTTATGCTCGCTAAATATTAAAATATTAGACAAAATTGCAGTGAAAGTATAGAGACGTTAATGCCAGGTCAACTACAGACCCACTGAGTGACTTTTATACAGATTTATCCTGAAATAAATTTTATTTAGTATTACCCCTCCCCTTTTTAACCTGAACATATGTAACTACCTGGCCTATTTGTATTACATTACCCTACTAGGTTTGTAATTTATAACACACAGTAGTGCAGTAATAATTTCTTCATATTACACTTTTAACTGAAAAGAATCTAGAGAGATGTATTACTTTCACAGGGACGTAACTTTCACCTGCTACAATCTAAAACAAATATAAATTAGTTATCAGACTTCATACCAGGAATTCGAAAATAGAAAACAAAATATTTTTTTAAAAGCGATGAATAAATCCAACTCTATTATAAGAATTTGCTGTCCTTTCAAAAAGAAAGGTTACATAATTGCAATTATGTCTTTTATTACTTTGTTAAACAAATTTGTGTATTATTGATATGCATAAAACTTTCAATAGAGCAGAGTGCTCCTCAACATTTCATGCATCAATCACTAATCTGCTAATCTACTCATATATCTTATTCAATTATAGGATGACATTTCAAATTGGACTACACCAACAAAACAGTCACCCTTAACTATGACATGATATAACAAGAGGAATAATAATTTTTTGAAGATGACCAATGTGCCAGAGTAAAATTTAATACTAGAATAGAAAGGACTTAGGAGCAAAATATCTTAACACACCATTGTAACAAGTCCATTTTCTTCCTCAAAGTGTCACAAGCAGCCAAAAAATAAAGATCAGTTAGAGATACTGATTGGTTTGGGTTCTATTACTTTACCATAAGACTGAGAGCTCAACTTTTAATGTTAGCTAGCTACGTCTGCGTTTGGAAATGGAAATCAAAAGAAATCAGACTTCCAAAAACGTAGAGCATCAACACTTCCCCATGAAGTCAATAAACACAATAGGTATCTAAACTGTCAATTGAAAAAAACAATTTTAAAAATCCTATCTTTGATTTGCCATGTGTCTAAAAGGCACTTATGCTTAAACAATTTTACCCATTGCTTTCAAAGCTCACTAAACATAATATGCTTGTTGCTATTTCCTTTTACTTTATGGTGTCTAAAGGGTTGATGAATCTAGCATTTCACAAGGAGAAAGAAAACCTTTGAAATAAACATTTCCTGTGATTCTTAAAAGCAGAAACATCAAGTAGAACTAAATGAAGTTCAGAGAACCCTCATTACAGAGTACTTATTCCAGAATAGGTCCTGCATCCAGACCCATAGTTTGGGCAGCCACTGCATTTACTATCATCACTGTCTTCTACTACATCATCATTTGAGAAAACCCATTGTCTCACTGTATAGGTATCACAAAATACATATTTTTTTAGTAATGGTAAGGTTAATTATTTATTTTTACCTATTTTTAATGGAAAACTTCCACTTCCTACACAGACATGAGATAAGCAATACGTCTAAATTTCTTTTTTCTCCATCTCACATATTTAAAAAGAGTTTTTGCTGCTCCATTGCTTGTGATCAGAAAGGTAATTTCGAAAAACACTCCCCCAACCTGACTGACTATATAGGACCCAAGAAAGTTGATGGAACAAAAAGCACTGTTCATGCGCAAAGCAAAGAAACAAGAAAACAAAATGGCTCACCAGCTGTCAGCAATGGTAATCAAAGATGTAACTTGTGTTTTGTATAAACTTTTAAATATTTAGAACAGGTTTTCAAACTAATTGCCTACACGTGCACACAAAGTAAAAACAGATGATTCTCTGAAGAATGCAGAATAATCTGCTATCCTTTGTATTCAGAAATTAAAACAGAAAATCACAAAACACACAGTAAATTGTCTGAAATGCCCGTTATTACCATATTAAGTTTTCCTACTTGTACTAATGTAAGAAAAGAACCTATCTTTGAATTCTTTGATGGAAGGCTGTTGCCCTGCACTGCCACAAATACATCTGCACGCAATCACCAACTTTCAGAGAAGCCCTAGCAAGTTATTCTTTCCCTATGTTGGAAATGATTTTTAAATTATCTATGTCAATAAAATGTTATGCCTGGTAAAATAAGAATTAGCTTTGCATTTACAGTTGCTTTCAACTCATTCCTGTATTTCTCAAAAGTGCCCACTGAATCTGAAATCTCTCCAGAAAACCAAAGGATGAGGGAGAATACAACGGAACAAATCTGTTCACACTGGAGGGGTTTTTGAGCTGACTATCCCAAAACAAAAAAGGATAAATGAAAATCACTGTTCTTTATTTACAGTACCTAATTTTTTTTGTTTTTTTTTTTCCAAAATGATTATTTTATATAGTTCTCTAAGTATTTTTTAAAGGATGTCATATATGGATCTAGAGTAGAGAAAGGTTCTTCACAGTAAGGACCTCAGTAGGACACAGACCAGAGCTCCACCTTCTTACTGCTTTTCCAGTGCCTATCCTAATACCCTAACAGGGCAACGATTAGAATCTCCAAATAGCTGCACAGTATAAAAGTAATTTCATAAATAAGAGAATTGATTATTCCATAAAGAATAATGGCTAACAATGCAGAAAGAGGTATAAAAATCCCTGAATTACAATTTTCAGATACGTCACAAAGTTTCCTGACTTCTAAAATGCGAAACTTACATTCTTTGTAAAACTATGCAGTTCCTATACATACAATTTATTGCTATTATCCTTATAAATGCCTACAATTCTTTTCACTTGTCATTATCTCATCATCTCTTGGACTCAGACATGTTTTAGCAAACAGTTCTCAGGACTAAATGGAAGCAGTATCAAAAGCTGTTCTCTTTCTGTTTTGAATTTGACACCCTTTGACTTCTTTAAAAGTCCCCTTGTCTTTTTCATTCAATTCCAGAACAGAAACTTCCAACTACATCAGTCATTATTTCACCCTGTCGGTAATTTTTCTTCTCTAAAATAATCATGTGCAATCATTTCAGTGTTCCCTTCAGATACATGATTTTTTAATTATTATTATTTTATATCCTCTTTGTTCCCGTTGTATCAGCTTTGATCAGTGGCTTGGCCTAGATTCTCCAACTGTGTATGCACTGGAAGCTCCCTTGGCGACGTCTCACAAGGAACCAGCCTGAGCAGGCGGCCAGCCAGTTTCTCCACTCCCTCTCGTTCTAGCCTGTCTTCAAAACAATCCAGCAACCCAAGCTGAAATTTGAGGGACAGCAGCACTAACACACGGAAGACGCTATGCTAGCCAACACGTTATTCACGGATTCATTATACACCAAGCTTGACTGAAGAGTAGTGACAAATGTGTGCGACAGAGAAACTTTGAGAACTGCTTGAGTTCAGCATTAGGCCAAGGCTTCTGGGAGCTGCCCTCCGCAGGGTCAGGTACTCCTGTCTGCACCCCAGGTCAAACCCTCCGTTTAGGAGCCAGCAAGGAGAACGCTCAGCTCCCGCTGTTCACCACTTCGCTTAGCCTCCCGCTTTAGATACGTCCCTCTGAAGTTTCTATTTCCTTAAGGAATAAATAACTAAGTGTTTCGCTGCAAGTTTTGCACCTCTGCTGCTCGCTGTAATTTCTGTTTTGAAAGATCACTAATAAATATAAATAAGCACAGATCCGATTACAGAATCTTCTGCCATCCCACTATTACCCTTCTGACACAACTACAATGAACCATTAGGCCTACACTGTTTTCCATCTTCCCAGCCCATTTCTTAGCAGCTTCTTGTGCCAGAAAGCACAGCTACTCACTTGCTTTAGTTCTCCCTTTCAATGAATATTTCCAGAGAAAACAAATGGCAATCTGCACATCCTTATCCACTGTTTAACTGAGATGTTCAAAGAACTCTTAATACAATGGTACGGATGCTCGCTCTCCTCCTCTTCTTCCATGTTAAATCTTAGAACTTCACAGTTTTCAGATATGTTCAAACATAGAATATTCTAGTTCAAAGCACTAGTGTTTATGATTTGCCTTTGTTTCTTAAAGGCATCTAAAATGTAATAAACGTTAAGACATTTTAAATTAAAAATACTAAATAAAAAACAAAAGCTTTTTTAAAATTTAATTTTTAAAAATTGCATACAGTATCACAAATGTACAGCTTCTGTATTTAGTTTCTTTAAAATAATTGTACTTTGCTGTATTAGCAATAACTCACAGCAGCAGTTTTGGATCATGATTATGCCAGTTTGAGTACTGTGACTTCTCTGGCTGGGTAGGGAGTACAGCTATCCCGGGGCAATACAGGATCCGGCTATTTCATTAGGTTATGAAAAAAGGTATTTTTGAAATCACCTGTAAAATGCAAAGCTGTTACCAGCTGTTATACAAGCAGCTAGCTTTAAGAAAAAATCAAAAAATAAAAAAAATTAAATCTCAGTTTTGCATCTTCTTGAATCCAACAATTTTCTCTCTTTCATAAGCACTGATGGAAAAAAACCTCTAATTGTTTATTTACTCATTCTTTCTATATTTTATCCCACCTGTAACAGTCTCCCTACAAAGATGTTTTCTCGACTGAAGATTTAACTGTACTCTCACCATAGCCTCTTTTTATTTTAAGTAGATAATGTGATCTAGGCATATCTTCCCTGAACCATGTAACAATTGGATTGGCCAGTTTTTTATGGATTTTTGTATCAACCTCTTAAGATTAATCTTCTTTTCAAGAGAATACAGATTCATAATGACAGTTTCCATAACAAACACACATTCCATCCACATCACAGCCTTAGCAGACATGGGAGATGTAATTTTTTAAAAAAATGGAGACACCAAGAGACAAGAAAAGTTGCTGGTTACTCTGCCAGCCACAACTGCATAAGGCACCACATCAGTGTTTCCAATTGCGCTTCACGTTTCTGCTGTATTATCAAAAGCTGTTCTGAAGTTCTCCAATTTGGACAATGGTGGGAGAAAAAAATATATCTAGCTCAACACTTTTGTTCTATCCTTCAGTCTGGTGATCTTCATCACGTCTCTCTCTGCATAGACGCATACTACGTAGGTTGAAAGTGAGTCTTGGAAACAACCTTTGCTGCATTGTGCTTCATCCTTCCCAAGTTTTGACACAGCAGGTATGACAAATGGGTCCTCAGAAATCGCTTTTGTCTCATATGGTACAAGTACTGTAGGAGGACGTAACGGCTGAGTAGTCAAGAGAGTGAGACTCCAGATCCTCAGTCCGTGTAAGCTGAAGAACTGTACAGCCATGAGCATTAGCTTCACCAGTGGGCCTGCAGGTGTAATATCAGTTTCAGTGAAAATAACAGTTTTTCTGTCAACTTAGGTTGAGGATTTTATGTCCAAACTGAATATTTCCTGAGAACTTTCTCCCCCCTCACCTTTTTTAAAATGCGTTATATCCAGAGCTCACATTGAAGGTTTTCCAGGGACAGAATTAAAACAAGGAAACAGCATGTCTCTGTGTCCCTCCCCGGGGACACATCCTCTCCCTCGCTGTCACTTCCAGAAGGCTGATAAAAATAAGCCTGTCCTTAAAGGAGCAGTTGGTTAGGCCATATTATTACCTGGCGCCGGGGAAGCGAGGGAAAGGAATGGGACCACTCTTTTCAAAGTAGCCACCTTTTACATCAGCTTAGCTGTATCAGAAGTCGACGCTGACGTAGCATCCAACCGAGGCATCTCTGTTCTGAGCAGTGGAGGATGGCAGAAGGCAGAGAAAGCAAGAAACCAGTCACTTGTGCCTTACGGTCACAGGAAGACAGCCTCAAAACTCCAGCAAACCCTGCACTTAAATCCTGCTTTATTATTAAGATAATCTATCGACATATGCCAATATGGCTTGGAAAATGAGGGATTTTCCCAAGAAGTTCTCCGTCTTGGAGCACCACGTCAAGTCACAATAATCCGTACCAGAAACTGCACACGCAGTGGGGTTGGAGGAGACAAACAGCACAGTGTGGGGTAACAGATCCATTTTCCACGTAAGAGAGACCATCCAGCCTACCACATCACTTACCACTTTTGCATTTATATTAAGCCAGAAAAAGAAGCCGCCAACAATCAGGAATATTATTTAAGAGTAAAGAAGCTGAAGAACTTGAAAATGACTTAACAGTAATACAGGTGGAAAATTTGATGGCAGGTTAAAATGTTGCAGTACAGTACATAAGCGAAATAATAATGTGAGCTCTTAAAGAACAGAATCTAAATGAAATGCAATTTCTGAAGGAAAAAAAACAACAAAGGTGTCTTTAAGGTTGATTAAATGAAAACTGTTTTACTCTTTACTCTTAGTGATTTACTAAATGCATACACAATAGAAAAGATACAAAATTACACACTGCTGCATTTGATGAAGGTGTTTAACCAGTAATTTCAGAAGTTAGGCAGACTTTCCGAAGGACTTTAACCCGTTTCATAGGCTTTTGTTTGCACTAATAAAATACTTGGTTGCTTTCCAGATCACTCAGCAGAGATCAAGCCACCATCCAAGTGCAACGTACAAACACACTGAAAAAGGAAGTTCCTGTCTTAGGGCTTTTTTTGGAATCACATTTTACTACTTAATCAAACAAAAAATAAACAAAAGGAGGGCTCAAAGCTGCTTCTGTCCTTCCAGGCTGCTAAAAAGAAATCTGAAAAACTGTTAACACATCACCCCAACTCTCCTTTAGTTGTACTGTCCACTCTAATTCACACAGCAACGAACTTCTGCAACTCTCCTCTTGATTCTGATTTTTGAGAGGGTCATATGCATTGCTTGTGATGTCCACCTAGACAACTACTGTGGTTCACACCCAGCACACCTTCGTCAACCGCTGTGCTCTCCCCACGGCCTCCTGAGGGTGGCCTAGTGAATTGTGCTGGTGACAGGGGACTGTTCCTCATGTAAAGCCCAACAGACAGGCACATACAGGGAGAGAGAAGCAAGAAACTGGGAGAATTTGGGAGGGAAGTGGCTGAGCTCCCCTCGCCCCAAGGAACAGGGAGAGGCTGCACTCCTTTCAGCTTGGCTAGGTATTGTACTGAGAACGTACGTTTCTCCCCGGTTCCAGCTGCCTCCATAAGCACTTCTACGCTTGCTTGGTTCATGTTGAGACTAAAGGTATCAGACACTTAACCAAACAACAGACACTGTTTTCCTTGGGTGTTAGAATGGATTTTTGGTTTTCTGAACCTGTGGATTTTAATCCCATAAGCTGCTTTGGGTAAGGGAGGGAACAGGTAACAAACAGAACTTCAGTCATTTCTTTTCCTGATGCCTGGCTTTTCTTTTGGTGCTAATAACATGGTTTTGAGATAAACCCAGCACCATTATCCAACTGAAGAAAAATCAGCAGACACCCTTGTTCCTTGTAGGCTGATACACCGCAATCATCTTTACGCTGTCAGCCAGCCTACTGCTCCTGCAAGTGACAGATCCGAGCTAACATGTGCAAGGACGGAGATGCTAGTGCCGCTGTGCACACTGGTAGTGCCTGTCTGTCCAGCAAGTGGTGTCATTCACTGCATTTCCTGTATTTATTCTCTTCCTGTACACCAGCCACCAGCCTGCCTTATTCTAATTATAACAACGTATGCAGCTAGATGTGCTTTTCTTGTCCATTTTATACTTGGTGCATTGCATGCCTTTCCGCCCAAAATCTCCCTTCTTGTGGCATTTATTCTCAATTACATCCACATGTTAAACATTGTTAGCTGAACAAAAACTGTAGCAACTGTTGGGTGACCCAGAAACCAAAAAATACAGCAAGGCAACTAGAATTTGCCAAGCAATGGTATTCACCTGGTTTACGGTCAAGTTTTGCAGAAGGTAAACAATCAATGCAGTCTTTCAGTCCTTTCTAAAACTGCAGGACAACTCTCTAGCCTTGTGTGACTGACAGATTAGATTCCTTTTACAGTTTCACTTCTTGTGTAGTCTATTAAGTAGAACTTCCTTGGGTATTATGAGTGTACTACGTCTAAAACATTTGCAATAAAATTTCAGAGCTGTTCGATTTTGATGAAGGAAGCTTTCAGAAACTTGAAAGGTGTCAGAATCTATTGCCAGACATGAGACCGCTTTTCGCCTTGCCTAGTTTTGAGTAATATGCATTGCTTGTAGGTGCCATTAACATCTTTTTCACAACATTCCAGTTCTTTGGTGGCATTTTTCTGATTCACTCACCCATTTCAGGATTGCTTCTATCAACTTTTAGTAAGAGCTGATGATCATCGCATATTTCAAAAAACCAGAACCACAGCAACGCTCATTCAGTGACCCATTCCCACTTCTTCCACGTATCACCCTTCTTAGACTTCTACGCAGTATATTACTCCATTGACCCTGTTTTCAAGGCCAAGCCTTCAAAATATGAACATTCAATACAACGGTTTTCTTTGTTAAAAAATATACTTTGGACAGCAGCTAGATTTTAGTGTGCTGAAACCACCAACTCCCAGAGCAAACATTACTGTTATTTTATTCCCCCGGTACCGCTGCATATTTGTATAAATATTTGTTGGTTGCCTTTTCTGAGAGTGTAGGAACTTTGGAGCAAGAACAGCATCATGGCAGTTTGTGTCATGAAAAGCATGACGAGGTGCTACAATACTACTACTATGTCCTAGTAATTGCAGTCATGGGATTTTCCTATGCATAGAATTGTTTTCCTAAGTGTGCACTCTCATTATAAAAATGAAATTTAGAAAAAGCAAATCAAGGCTGGAGAAAACAAACAAACAACAGACTAAATGTTGAAGAGTTTCACTATCCAGAACTAGGATTGAAAAACCAATATGAGTCACACAATTTAAAAGCAGTCATAGCAATAATCTCAAAATCAGAAACATTGTTTTCACATTAAAATTTTAAATGATCTTTCCAATATTACTTTAAAAAAAATCACATTCTAAATCAGCATTAATTTAAAAAGCTGTCAAAAATTTTTTTGAAGTGTAATATGTATTTTTCTAGATTATTCCAAAATTATACCTTCCAATTAGTGATTTCTGTTTTGATTAACCGGGTTTTTTCCAACAAAAATGTTTTGATAAAAAATTCCTAAACCAGCTCAAGTAAAAAGTGATTTTTCAAAACATGCTTTTGTCTTCCTGACAGCATCCTCCATGTGGACGTAGGAACTCTTAAAATTAACAGAAAGTGTATGCGGAGGATGTGGGAAGTTTAGAAAGAGTGCTCCAAATGCCAGATCCATCATCTGTATTATTGCTATGTCAGATCCGGTGTGTTTGAAGAGCCAGCGATGAGGGTATGAATTTGATGGCATTTCTGTACAACGAACACATCTCATGATGTACGATTCCGAGGTGATGTTGAAAATGTGATGAGCTGTCCATTTAAGACAGAAGGAATGTCCTGAGTAAGGAGTGAAATGCGATCCAGGACTGTGACGAGCCCATGCAGGGGAGGGAGGGAAGCAAGCATCGATTTACTACATTTTAATGAATAGCAGCATGAAGTTAAAAATAAAAACAGCAAGCAGAAGAGTGAGGCTTTAATGAAGAGACAGAGAATGTGTCAGCTTGGGAAGCTCCAAGGCCAGGCTAGCTCTAGGTGACAGGGCTGCCTTTCTTGGCTTCTCTACAAATAAAGGTCCACTCTGGCCAGGCAGAATGGCTGAGTTGGAGCCTGGGCTTCTGTGACAAAGATATCTGTCCAAGAAATCCTAAAAAGCTAGGAAAAGAGACTGATGTCAGATATAAATGCAAAGCATTTTGCTTTTGCAATTTTCTTTCGAAGTTTTACAATCAGAGAATTCCTGCACGATTTGAATGCTATCCCCAAAAGTGTGGCACATGAGCATAACTGCCTGCAAAGCCATAATAAATTTGGATATTTAGCATCTGTTTCCCAGCAGAGTGCACAGCTCAGCTTGGGGATTGGCAGCGGCATATCAGGACAGAGAGGGAAAGCCTCAGTTCATGTTCTAATATCCCTCCGGCAGCAGACAGAAAGCGGAAACATACTATGTATTTTTGGGCAACCACGTATTGTGACTATCTCCTTGGCTCTCTTTTTTTTCATCAACACCTTAAGATCTTGTGAAAGTGTAAGTGTGAGAAAAATCTCATATTGCCATCATCTCTAGGGTCAGTCAACAGCTTTCAGTGTTAGCTGCCCAGACAAATGCCTAAGAAGAGCTGAGGGAGGCGGTGGCCGTTGAGGAAATTGTAACATCTCAGTGAAACAGATAAACACACCTCAGAGGTAATACTTTATGTGTCACTATCGTTCCTGGGCAGGTCTTTCCAACTCGACGTGATGCCCTGTAACTGGGCCCTCACAGTACCACTGTTACCAGTGTGAAAGGTTAGTGGGAATGACTTAATAATCATTTGCGGTTACTGATATACCCGAGCAGGTCCTCTGTGTCCCCAGGCTTTTCTGAACGCCATGAGCCAAAACAACAGGACACCGAAGACAGCGCTTAGCAATCACTTCACTAGGAATACCACCACACTCCAAACCATGTCTTAATTCTCACAAAACCATCACGTGCACAAACACACTCCTCTTCCTCACCTACTCCAAAAACTCCTATACTGGCATCTCTTGCATTTTCCCCTCCAGCTTTGTTTACATCCTCTGAGATTTGCATTCCTTCTTTAGCCCATGCAAAGGAAGAGATCTTCCTGGCATCCCTGCGTGCATTACCATGGTTACCTAGTTCATCTGCAGCAAGGTGGGTTGGTCCATGGCCTGACACCGCAGCTCCAGGTGCATACTCCTCCCCTGTCCACTGCTTTTCAACCTCTCTCGCTGCAGCTGCTTTTTCAGAAAATCTGAATGCAAGCAACAGTGGAGCACCCAACACAAACTCTCCCAAAGTCTTCAACACATTTTTTTCCCTATACAGTTTGTCTTTAAGTGTGTTTTTTGGAAGGCCAAGTCCTTCGTTTGCAAGCAATTTTTCCAGCAAGCCTTCATCAACAGCACACCTGCAGATTTCACCTGCTGCATTTCATTTGAGGACGCAGTATTACACTTGGAAATCTAGCCTCAAAAGCATGCTTAGGAGAACACCTGTAACTACACAACCACCCGGGTCTGTCAGGGAAGAACAAAGTTTTGAGACACGAGAATAAGGATCATGAACTCTTAAATGAGGGTCTCGGGGGGTGGGAAGCAAACTGCTTGCTCCCACAAAAGCACGTTACATTTCCTTGGTATCACAAATTTTACAGTACAAGTTGAATAAACTGTCGTCTACTGAGATATTAGCAAGCCAGGCATCAAATCTAAATAAGCTCTCAGTATCAAATGAGGTATAAACAACAAAATATTGATAAAATATAATGAAGAGAGAATTCAGTCCAGGCAGAAGGCATACGTATCTCCACAACTGGCTTAAATTTTCAGCGAAACAAAACTTATCAACTTTGGTTTTTTAAGCAACATCACTCTCACAGGTTTTTTTCCAGGCAATGTTTATACCAAAATAGAAATGCAGACTATTACAAAGAATGCCTGCTCACATAGTTCATTTGGTCCCGTAATTTATGTTTCTCATATTCACACCAAATTTGACCTATTTAAATAAATTTAAAGCAATGACATAATCTCTGGAAATGGTACACTGAATATGTGTACCACACAACGTCAAGGCAAACACAGATGTATCTTATGGTGACTCTGAAAACACAAATACAATGAATCTCTGCAAGGAAAGCAAAAGCTGGCAAAATTCGAAATGGCTTTGTAGTCATATTGTTATGTAAAATGAAGTTGTGTGAAGTTCTCCAGACTTGATTTAACATGGCTGAAACAGAGTGGGTAATTTGTTTGCATCTGAACGGCAAAAAAGATCAGTCAAATGGAAAATCAACACAAAAATGACCGACTCGTACACGTACCTTTTCCATTTATAGTTAACGCTGATGCAATTGTGGCTGTTACTGGCACTGGCAATTGTGGCACTAATGGATGTATCCTTGGTCGGCTCCCCATCCTAGCACGCTCTGCACCAGGTCCTAATAAAGCTCCCACTGGTTTTTCTGCTGCTACTTCTGGTGCTACAGAGTCTTCTTGATCCTGCTCTATATGGTCCATTTTATCCGGGCTTTCATTCTGGAAGCCATCAACTGTTGTCTGGTTCTTAATTGGACTTTTGGGCACTAGGATTTTAATGCCTGATTTTGCAAGGTCCATGTTTTTCCTTCCAGAAAGAGATGGTGAGTTGTTTTTTCGGAACTTCTGGGTGGCAGAAAAGAGTTGATTATTTTTTGACTCATGGTCTTTACCCATAACTAAAGATTTAGTGGATGTCTTTGAAAAAGAACTATTGGTAGATCTAGAAATTTGTTTTCTAGCATTATTTGGAGAGGTCCTGTTTGTCCTGGTCAATGTGCTTTCTTTCTGCTTTTCATTGTGGCGTCTGTTAAATTCATGTATATATTCCTCACAATTAACAAGGTGCTGTTCTGGCTCCCAAGTATCATCTTCACTGTCATATCCTTTCCATCGCACCAAATACTCTGTTTTTCCCTTCTTGTTTTTCCTCTTGTCAACAATTCTCTCTACCTGTTAAAAGGAAAATTAAACATTAGACATGGGCAGATACACAACTCAGGTGAGCGACTTGCATGCAAATAATTTCAGGGTAGATAGATTTTAAAACACTCTTGTAGTTCTTCTGTGTTGTAGCTCTATACCTTACAGTCTTTCACTGCTGACTGGAAATCCCTCTCTTTAAACTTCAGATTGTTAATTCCATCTCGTAAAAGATGTCCTAAAATACAGGAATTGTTCTTCAGTAAGTTTTTTGCATGCACAAGAATCTAAGTATGACACATTACAGTCGACAATCAGCACTGGGCCCAGCGAAGTCTGGACACCAGCTTCAACGTGGATAGGATTTCTATCTCTGATTAGATAGGTCCTGTTTAAATATGTGATACAGAGTGTTTACCTTACAAAACTTCCCAATTTGATACTGTTTGAATAATTTGCTTACTTAGCATAAAGCATACGGGGGAGCCACGTACTTTCAGTGAGCCATCCTCTAGTTACCAGGGAGAATACGGGACAGCTCAGAAACTGGGGCAAATACAGAAGACTTTTTTTTAGAGGCTGCTGTTCTTGTGAAAACAGAGAACTTGTTTTGGCCAGAGTCTTTGATACACATACTTGAACAAATTACCATGCCTCACTTCTCTGCAAATAAAGATGGTATTTATGTCACAAGCATTAAGCATGCACATGCTCCAACTGCGCGCGGGACCCGGAGGCTAGAGGAATTCTGGCACCAGGAAAAAGCAGACAGGGCAGACAGCAGCAGCTGCAGGGACAGCGGCTCATGCCTCACACCAAACCTCCTGCCAGTCATCCTAGTCCTGCAGAAAGGGAATTCTTTTACAGAAAGAGAGATGCAAGTGCAAGGCTAGTCTCGGGATTTCCCCTTTTTATTTAATTTTTCCTACTCAGTCTGATCCTTCTGGTAAATCCTCCAGCCCACTACATTCCAGTTATGGGACCAATACAGCTTGCTTCCCCATCTCTAGCTTCCTTTTGGTTATTAAAAAACCAAAAAAGGCAGGAGGGGGGAAGGATGGCACTATTATTTATTAATTTAACTTCTGGCCCCTCAGGAGCAAAGACCACGCACGCAAGCTAAGATCACACATACGTAGGAGCACCTCTGAAGACCAGTAACCTTTACTGGAGTGGCATTAACCGAATGGAACATCTACAGAACAGTTTGGAAGGAAAATATGGATATGTATGGTATCCATATATATGGTATACATCTACGGTATACGATTCATTACTGCATCCTATGACTTGACAACAGATTCTCTTAAGAGTGCACCACAGTTTGTTATGTGGCATGTTATCAGATTCTCACTGGAAGATCTCCACTACTAGCAAGGTATTTTTATTTTATAGCAGGAAATCTTTGTAACAAACAGCATTGATTACTGGGCACAAAGTTCTACTAATGTCTTTTAATACTAAAAGGCCACCCTTTAAAGAAATGCCCTTTTCAAGTAGGAAACCATCCCTCATCCAAAAAAACAGGTACCTTGCAGAGGTATCAGATGAACTCTAGAACAGCAGACGCAAAAATCCACTCCCAACCTGATGAATTATAGAGCAAACAGAAATGCATAAAGAAAACTGTTATATTTAACTGTACTGCCCACCTGCAACAAAGCCGACTTTAACATTGCTCTTTTTGATTAAAAGAAGACTTTTTTCCTGACCCTTTAATTCTTCTTGAAGACATTTCTATTTTATTTACAACACAAAAATGATAGCAATTAACCTGTGATCCACAATTTATCATGTGGCTTCAGAGCTTTAGTGAGGGACTTTGGGGACTGCCTCCGCTTGATTAGTCCAACTCCCCTAGGACCACTTGAAAAACCGCTCAGGAATATTCTGCTTCAATGCTTTTGCTGGTGATAATAGCTATGTACGTGTTTCTCATCCAGATTTGGGAAGAGGAAACTGAAATGCTTCCAACAATGTACAGAGGGTTTAGGTATAGAACGGGAATATTATTCATCCTGAACTAGCAGCATATTTAAACTCGATTTCATGGCAAAACAGAGACCTCAAACTTGTACTTCTCCTCTTTTCCTACTGAAAAAGAAAGCTTGCCCAGGTCATCCGTTTCTACTTTGATAGACAGCAATGACATGAAATATAATGCAAGACATCTCAAATTCTTATGTTAGAAGATACTAACAACTTACATCCAAGTATTAAAATGAAAAAAGAACGTGACGGGGTGGGGGAAAAAAGTCTACGTTCCTGCTTCCCAACGCATCAGCTACAGTGCCACATGATGATACAGCCAACCTGTCGGAACAGCCAGGTCACATCCACACGGGCAGGATTGCTTCCCTCCCGTTATCGTTACCCTGGAGTTGAGCAGGCGCTTTTCTGACCTTATGCCAAGTTAGTTCAGAGAGTTCAAAACTGGCAGAGTGCCCCTAGACACCAGGGTAAGGGCAAGACCACGTCTTTAGCCACAACCATGCCAGAAAAGCTGGTGACAACTAGTTCATGCCGACTACCACTTCTACAGCGTCCAATGCCTTCTGCCACAGGGTAATACTCAATTTCAGTAATTAAAAGGTTCTGTAGTGCCAGGATTTGCTGCTAATGTTTAGTTTTGAAGTGTTGTGGAACAATTAAAAGAAAAAAGAAAATGATATAAAAAGGAAAGATAAAACAAATGTGAGGGAAAGTTATCAGGCAAACCATCTGGGTGGCAAAAGGTAACATCTCCCAGTTTTTTTAGCATGCTAAGTTATCATTTTCCCTACACAAGGTACTGATCAATGACATTCAAAAAAATTCTGCCAGCAGAAAAACTGACAGAAAAACAACGCACACTCAGAGGTATGATCCAACAGTGGAGTGCCCAAATTCTAATCCCCCACACCATATTTATACCTGAGACTTTCCATCTGTAAAATGGTAGATTTCCCTTCCTTCCATGAATGTGTTATTGTTTTCTTTCTCTCCCTGCAGAGCAGATGCTTTGATTTTAATTGCTTTTATTAGCAAAGCATCCTGCACTTACACGTGTTCAAAAAAAGGACAAGAACAAGCTAAGGTTGCAGCCCAAGGTGCTGCTTGGCAGGTGGAAACGGCAACGCTGCAACTGCTCCTGCCCGCCCTGTGCTCCAGACAGCAGCTCCTCCCCATCTGTCAGCACAGCTGCTTCTGTAATCGTTCCCTAACGTAGTTCTGTCAAAGTGACCTGGTTCAGATATTAAGAATACCTGATCTAATGTAGGCATCCCGAAATAACTGCTTTGGAGAGCAGCCACGTGTGCAGTATTTTCTGACACATCTAAGAGGACTGCAACTTTCAGCAGGGGACAACAAACACCTACGGGCAGGACAGGTACAGTAACCTCTTCGTTCTGCTGTGGTCGCAAAAAGGACACGCAATCTTAATCTGCAATGGAAGATCTTTAGTTCAGGTCAATAAAAGTAACTCGAAATTCAAAAGGATGTTCTCAGTCTAAAGCATTGTAATTTGGGCACATTTGTAAACTCTGTATAAGGCATACTCTGTCTGTGTACGTGTATACATATACACATTATATATATATATATAAAGATCATAATTTAATTTAACAGAAGATTAGAAGAGCTTAAACTGAAGGTACAGCTACAAATAAACCCATAAGGAGGCATATAAATATTCAATGAGCGCTGCCTTGTTCATCATAAATCCATTTTCCATTCCCATCATGTTCCTCTCTGTCCTCACATTCATGTCAGGCTAAATTAATTTAAAGTTAACAGAACACAATATTTGACTTCATACTCTGCTGTCTGTAAAATACAGGAGAAGGCCCTGTCCTGTTAACTGAAGGCTGTGTTTACGTTAGGCTTTCGGTTCAGAGCAATAGCACAATTTAGGAGCAGACCCTTCTCCTCGTCACACTGTCGCCTCTTACTGTGCAATGGTTTTGTTCACAGACCAGTCTCTGCAGACGTGATGTGGACTCTATGGAGAAATACAAACGGGAAATGAAATGCGCCAACGCAATGGTGTTCTCTGTCACGCTTCAGCCCCTAAGGGGGGGCACGCAGGTCCAAGCAAGTAACAGCTCTGAACAGTTTCAACGCACGTTGTGGCGTGGATATTTGATCCTTAGAGGGTCCACTAAATCTAGTCCAAAATAAAAGTGCTGCACAGCAGAATATGTAGAGGTGGGAGTCATGGCACCAGCTGCTTCACTTTACTGATTTTCTCCAGCTGAGCCAAATTGCTACTGTAGACATTCCCCAATTCAGACTGAAGCTGGAATAAATGCAGGTCTTGCACACGTATGTACTGCGTGTGACCAGTTACCCTTGGTTAAACTGGAAACTGTTCCATGTACAAATGGGACCTAAATGATCATCCATAAGTAATCAGCAATGTTTATGAATGATTATATCCTCTATGTATTAAAATCCTGCAGAAGTCAATGATAAATAGTACTCAAATACTTCTTAGTGCAAATAAAATAAATGCATTCTACTCTACATTGAAAAATGCAAGTAATATACAGCAGCATACAACACATGAAAACAGTTAAGTGCCAAGTTTTGCTTTAAGTAAAAGGAGAAAATAGTTTTGGGAAGACAAGTTATTCAAAGACAAATTTGATGAGGATGTCAAAATACACCTGAAGGTCTGCAAAATGTGCACTAAAATCTTCAGCATACACATTTTATTAGAAAATATATACTTTCCAATAGTACGTCTTTACGCCAGTTCAAAGCATTGCTCACTGCAGTTAGCACCAGCAGGTAAATTCTGAAAACAGCTTAACCCACACATGTTCAGAATGCCAAAACCACTGTATCGTATGGTTTAAGTTCCAATAACGTCATTAAAAAATTTACACTAGGGTACCGTATAAATGCTAGAGCTCATCTTCACTGCAGCTCCATGTTACTCCATTCATGTTAGCCTGGGAGCAAATGTAAGCCTGCCACCACATGCTCCTGGAGCTGACTGATCTGATTAGCAGGACAGAGTGATTGGATTAACGGTGGATGAACTGTTGTAAACTGAGCCACTGCATCCTTATGGTGCGACTGGCCAGAGTGTCTATACGGCACAGGACTCTGGCTATGGTGACGACTGTATTACATACGTACTGCTCTGGAAGCCAGAGCTGCACAAAATAAGAACAGGTCAGGTGTGGGCAGATTATTGCCTTTCTGTCCAATTAGCTACAGCAGATGACACAGCTTTTCTGTTACGTTTGTGACAGCATGGGGATGAAGGACGATACCTGATCTGGACCAACGCCTGCCAGTACAGGGCTCACCCACTCGACCATTTTCTGGCAGTTGGGACTGGCCAGATGAGTCCACATGGGATCATCGCTTTACAACCTGCAGCCCCTCCCTGCCTCCTTTCGAGGAAGCAGTGCGTGCAGTGAAGCTGGAACACCTTCACGTGTATGAATAGGAATCACGCCAACGGCCAATACACTTCCTGTGGTCAACCCTCCTTCTAAAAATTAAACAACTGTGTTAAAACAAATACTAGGATTTCTCTTTTTCCCAAGCTTTATTTTAATCAAAGACTACCCATTCTTTAAGGATTCCTGGACACAAGTCATGCAAGACCTAACTTTGTGGCTACACGCAACATTCAGTTAATATACTGGCCTACAGGTCATAATTAAAGTTTTAATTCACGCTCTGTATACATTTCTCATCAAGTTGCCTATAAAAATAGAAGTGTCTCAGTCAAGCTTGTAATTTATCATCAACTTTATGACTTATATCCTTCCATAGTCTTAACAAAGACAATAGATAGAATAATTTAATCACCACATTCTTATCAACACCAGCGGTTCCAGGGAATCACAGCTGTGGCACGTACCACGCCTGGCTGCACAGCCACCTCCTGAAAAGCCACTTTAGGAAGTTTTATGCCTCATACTTGCATTCAATGAACTGACTTTCACCATACCTGCAACTCCTCTATGATCTATTGAAAAATACAGCTCGCAATCAGAAAAACGATCTTACTAAGCAGTCTTTTCCATAGAGGACACCAGGGAAACAGGTGGGGACAGAGAGCCTGTGACACAGTCACTTTGCTTCAGAGTATTAACTGGAGAAACAGTTTGCTTGAGATTTACTTCTTCACAAGTCACCACTGATGACTGATGCTAAAATGTCAGCATCACAGATCCTTCCATATACAATTTACACAGAAATAATCACAGCAAATTGTGGTGCAAGTTACAGCCTACTGCAGAATTTATCAGCTACTTTACCCTAATTATAGTTCTCTGGCTATTGCAGAAATGGTTGGAAAATCTTACTCCCATCAACTCACTGTTCATAACTGTTCTAACCTTTTAATTACAAAGAAGTAAGCCAGACTGAAGACACTTTCTGTTTTGCACAAAAGCAGAATGAACATACATGAAAAGCTGTTAACATCTACACAAACACTGAATATAAACGAATACTTGCAACAAGGTATTCTTACCAAACATGCACCGTTCTCCTCCTTTTGAAATAAGAACAAGTAGCATCAAATAGGCTTATCTTCAACGGAAATGGCCCTAATCAGAAGCAGCTATTAAAAACTACTAGCATTTAAGATACACATTTTGGGCAATCAAAGCTAATACATAAGTATTAGTGTGTTATTAAGTTATTAAAAGTTTTCTCATCGCTAGATACTAGAAGATCTCAGCATCACCCACACGTAGAATTCCAAAGGAAATTCTTCCCATCTTCAATTCATTTGTAAAAGCTATACCCAGGAAGCAAATCCTGGATCTTTTTTTCCCTCCAGAGGTAAATATTCCATCTGCACTCATCAAATTCTGTTGCTGGTATCCCTCCACTGCAGTCACGAAAAATACAGGTCCCAAACTTGGCAAAACCAACACTATCCCAAAGGAAAAATACCGAAAACTGAAATGTGTATTTATTGTTGGCAACTCTTGCAACATGAAAGGCAAAACTCTCACCCTAAGATGACAATGTTTTGGGATGTGATAACTTGGGAAAATGTAGTAATAAATTAAAGCTACCTCACAGTATGAGCCTCAACAGCTTGACTACTATTTACTTACAGGATAAGGCCAACAACAATATTGTCACTTGATCCTTCAGCTAGAATGATACAGAGTTGCAGATGAAGAATTCCTAAGCCTCATCCTTTCATCCTTCAAACATGCTATTCAGAAATAAAACTAGCCTACAGTGTTATCACTGTTTTTAACATACATGTACCTCCTACTGGCACAATTTGTATGAAAATATATTTCCAATAATTACGATATTCCCGAAATGTATCTAATGCTTTAGGCATAAGTACTTTCTAACATCAAATCACTAGTCATCAAACCTACCATATTACATTGATATTACAAGTCCTGAATCAACAGGACTGAAGCCTATAAGAATTTCTTCTATTGTCTTTTGAAAATATGCACTGTCTTAAGCTCTGTTATTTACTGATCCTACCAACCATCAGGTGCATAGTAAAAGTAACAGACACTAGATATTAATCTGGTTACCCTGATGCGGATTGATAGAATCTGTTGACCTATCTCAAAATTCCTCACGCTTTGGCAATGACAACAAACAGCATGGAAACCAAAGTGGGTTAGGCTTGGAAAATGACAGCTTCATTAACAGCAGCTTATGCTGAGGTAGTTTAACTCATTTTTCAATAATTCAGATTTTTCAAAAAAATGTTGGCTAGCAGCAACTGCTCTATTACACGCTTAACAGGAATTTCTGAAGTAATATAGATGTATGTCCTGCTTTCAGCTGGGATAGAGTTAATTTTCCTCCCAGTAGCTGCTGTGTTTTGGATTTAATACAAGAAGAATGTTGATAACCCTGATACTTTCAGTTGTTGCTAAGATATCAAGGACTACTTCCAGCCTCCTGCTATTCAGCCAAGGAGCAGGCGTGCAGGAGCTGGCAGGGAGCACAGCCAGGCAGCCAGCCCAACCTGGCCAATGGAAATATTCCATACCACTAGCGTCATGCTCAGATTATGAATGGGGGTTGGCCGGGGGGCAGGAAGCTATTGGCTTTTTGGTTCTCCAGGAGTTCAAATTCTCTCTTCTCCAGAGTCGGAACTCTTTCAGGAGTTTCACGAAATTTGCAGAATCCACGATTTCTGAGTTCCATGATCGCCGCAAATCGGTCATTGGGTGGTGAGAAGAATCCTATTATATATAGTCTGTTTTGCATATTCGTTATTATCATTATTAATATTAGTATTATTAGTAGTATTATTACTAGTATTAGTAATTTGTTGTCTTATTAAACTGTCCTTATCTCAGCCCACGAGTTCTCCCTTTTGTCCATTTCTCCTCCCCATCCCACTGGGGGCGGGGAAGGGGAGGGGTGAACGAGTGGCTGGCTGGTGCTTAGTTGCCAGCTGCCAGGTTAAACTACGAGAACATAAAAACCTTCTTCAGAAGACTCTTCTGTTCGCTATCCTCTGGAATGAATCAAGATAAGGAAAAATACACGCAGTTTCCAGAATCAGGTAATAAATAAAAAAAGTTATTTGTTACTCAAAGCACTTCTTTGTGCCTATTCTTTTTGTCCAGAAAACACTGTCTCAAAATTGGCTGTGGCATGAAGTAGCCACTGCACTCTTGATAAAACACTTTAAAACTGTGCCCTTTAAGGTCACAATGCAGATATTGAAGAAACCTAAACTATTTGTTCTGCAGATTTTGCCAATGCTCTCTAAAGTCTGTGGAAAGCCAGAGCTTTTTCCTAAAAAGAACCATGGCTGAAGTCTCCATTTAGACAGAAATGGCATGGCACTACAACTTGTTAAAAGTCCACCTTCAAGAACAAAGGAACCACGAGTTACCTTCTACAAGCACCAGTGTCCTTCCCTACTTGCATTTAAGTCTTTCCTTCTGTAGAGCTGTCATATAAAATAATCTGTCAACTTTCTATTATTACTACAGAAATATTGTAAATAAACTACCATGTGCTGTTCTGCAGACAAAGAACACAATTTTCTGTATTTTCCATGAGATATGGATACTGTATTGGCTTTTGGTGTATCCTCACCCACCTGCTGTACTTACTTCCAAAATAATACTTCACCTGTTTAAAAGAGTAGTTCTTGGAAAAGAAAATTAAAAAATAATCTCTCATGCCATCTCCTTCAGACTTAGTTGCTTTTTATTCTTTCTCTGCGTTTGTCCCTGTCTGAATCTGATACTGCTATTTGCAGTGCCTCTCCTACGCACTAAGTTTGCTCTCCAAATAATGCCTTGAGGATTATTTTCGTCATCTTTTTGTACTGTAATGGCATATTAAACCCACTGTTATTTCTCTGGTTTCAATACTCGGGTAATTTGTAAAATACCCTAGAAAATAAGACTGCTTTTAGTTTTTTAAAAATTAAAAATCATTGTGTTAAATTTAATCAATGTAGCTATTTGTGGTACAGTCACTGTCCACAAACAGTTTTTTTTATTATACGGAAAGTATCTTAAGTTAGGCCCAAACCTTTCTTTTTGCCTTAGTTATGTGTACAATTTCAGTGATGGATCTCAAATTATTATTTCTATACTGTATAGGGTGTAGAGAATAAATGACTGTCTCACCTCCTTGCTTATGAAATAGACAAATTCACTTATGTGTGCATGGAGAATCAAGATTTAAACATGTAATACACTGGCATCTGTTTTCTCCTTTACTGTGTCTTTTCATATTTAAAGTCAGGTTAAATACACACTGTAAGCGTGAACACTTATGAACTGTTTTTCATACATAACATCTTAGCATTATTGCCCTTTCTCCATTGAAAAAAAATGATATCCAAACTAATGCCACAAAAAGAATGCAAAAACTCACATAATATTGTCTTCACATTGCAATATAAGCATTATTTATGGACTGCCTGCAGTGAGAAATGGTCATCACAGGCCAGTGTCAACAGTGGGGAGCTACCCGTCCAAAATAGCTCCTGCCTCAGAAGACACCTTTCCTGCAGAAGTAATGCCAGTCCTCAAATTCAGGGAATGGTCAGGCAAGGTCTAGCATGTTGGTCTTCCAAACTTCTAGCCTTGGTAATCCCTGCTTAGAGAAAGTAGAATTAATTTATTTAGAAGCAAGTTGCCAAATTCCAGGAATACGGCATTGTACTTACTTTGTCATAGTACAGTTACAGTAACACTGAAATACAGATACATATTTCACTTTCTTTCAAATTTAACTGGAAGGATAGGTGAGAGTTCCTTTCTCCCTACACCTTTGTCTTTACACCTAGCGTTATTATTGTGTATCTATACTGCATCCAAAGAATTTAGGCTGCAAATTCCTTGCCAAGAGTCCATCTGTTTCTAGAAATAGTCACACTTTTTGAAAATCTTTTGAATTTAGGATTTTCTTTAAAAATAAATCCTTTTGCTTTTTTCAGGTTCTGGCAATTAATCTAGTCATCTGTTGTCAATGTCCAGTATCACCTGAAAATTCAAAATAGCTAGCGGTTAACTTGAATGTTTTAAAAAATACCTTTAAAAATATGTTTGCACATTACAGGTCTTTTGTGATAGTTTTTGACAGCATTTTTAACACTTCAGCACCATAAAGTACAATTAGTGCTACTCAGCACAGGATTTAGTCTTATCTCTTTAGTTTCTCAAAAATCAAGCTAAATTAATTGATTATTGTTACCTCTATAGTCGTGCTACAGACAACAGAATTGAATCTCTAAAACAAATGCACAAATCTAGATGCAATCGAAAGCACTAATGATTCTGTAAAGGGATTTCCTGGAAACTGTCCGAACCGCTGTACTTTGTCAGGCAGTTCCTGAGCCTGCCACCTTGCGACTTGAGTGACGCAACGGTTCAGCTTTTTCCTTGCTACGTTTATTATTACAAATCAGTTACCAAGATATGTATCACTGATTCATTTAGACTTTGATTTTAGGGCTATGCTTTTCATTGTATTGAGTGAGATTAGTCATGCCATCAATGTGAGAAAGTTTTTTTTAAAATCTGAAATCACGCAAAACAGTTAAGCTTTACTTAAAGTTAAATATCACAGAATCATAGAATGGTTTGGGTTGGAACAGACCTTAATGATCATGTAGTTCCAACCCCCCTGCCATGGGCAGGGACACCTTCATTTGTCCTTTAATTGTTCCTTCAACATTGTTTCCTTTTAAAAAGTGCTTTCCTCTTAAAATCTTTTGGACTTTTTTTTTAAAGGCATGTTAGTAATGCATGTATTACTTTTCTGGGGGAATGTAAGATTTTAGTTTTTTGCCCTTCAACAGACAAGATCTTAGAAAAAAACCTTCCTTGCTCTCATTATAATCCATGACTACAAACACCTTTATTTAATACTCTGTTGAATCTGGAACAGCTTGGGTCTGTTAAAGAACATAGCCGATTCCTTCCTTTTCCAGAAAGAAGCAATGTTATGAATTTAACTGGTGAATGGATCTGCCTAAACACAAATACATCCAAAAATGTTTTGGTTTTCAGCTGGTTTATTGTGTAATCATATGCTTATGTGATGGAAGTGGGACAGAGCAGGGGGGGAAAAAAAGTAAGGGGAGATACAGCAGTGGTGAGTTTTTCTGGAATAACAAGAATGTGGAATTATAGTGAAAAATGCTACAGTTCTGTAGCAGCATGGCTTATATGGGTTTGTTATGAACACCAAGGAAATTTAACCCCGAGTCCCTCAACCTGAAAATAAAAAATCAGATGAGGAAGTGACCTGAAGCAATGCATTATTTTTGGAGATTACTTTAAAGCCTGAATACTGAGTTTATATGCACGAAAATAATTACAAATTTTATATAAGTATTAAAGATAATTAATTGCATAATCAAGAATTCTTAAAGACTAATTCATTACATTTTATAGTATACTGGAAAGTGTACGAACTAAATCCTTCCAATTTCTTGCTTGCATGTGTTTGTCTTCGGCTCCTTGTTTTTGAGATGTCTTCAATTACACAAGGATGATATCACAGTCTTGAAAAGTCTGTCTCCTTCAAACGCTTTTCTTACTCAACGGCTTTAATCTTTTGTTTTATGACATGAATCCTTTCACAGTTATCAAGTACAACGTGGTGTCAAAACAAAGGATTAGGACTTTGTCTCTTTTTCTATGTATTCCTTACCCTGACTGCATGTTTAAAGAAGTCTTGCTTTCTAACAGCTAACAGAGGATAAGAAAAAATGAAACCTTCCCACTCCAGAACACAAAAGAAACAAAATTTTGCAAGGGACCCCATAAATGCAAGAAGGGTTACGTAAAAGTGCTTATTATTGTTCTGCAGGCACAACGTCATTTTAACTTGTCATCTCACATTTAGAAATAATTACTCAAAGGCCAGATTGAAATCTTCATTCAGAGAGCTCTGTTTCAAAAAAAAACAACAACAAACACCCCCCCC
>Ga0065711_1000584_pt1 | contig 101503 bp, 99 predicted proteins | sample Hoacrofraction12_FD_59098 | JGI IMG/M metagenome (GOLD analysis project Ga0065711, IMG submission 59098) | Hoatzin crop microbial communities from Cojedes, Venezuela - Epithelial fraction 12 v2 (version 2) | ecosystem: Host-associated > Birds > Digestive system > Esophagus > Crop | place...
GGGAAAAAAGGCAACAGCGACCTTGCATATGACATGAATAATTAAGGCAAGTCAGGCCTGCAGAAGCATGAGGAGAATGACCTGAGAGTGGCATGGCAGCAAGAGAAAGAACATGGATCTGAGAAAGGAGGTGAGCATGACTGTGAATTCGTGTGCCAAGGTCATGGTTCGACATGGACATGTTCCTCCACTGGCATCCTCTTTAATCAGGGACCCACCAATGATGTCAGGATGCAAAAGAAATAGAATGGTAGATGCTAGGATCTGTCTTCACGTTGGAGGTAGGGCAAAAGCTGCCACAGGCATGGTCCTTGAGCTGCAGCTGATCACAGGCTCAGGTGAAGCTCATAGTTTTGATTTCTTGCAGGAAAACTGTAAGAAAGAACTAGATGTTCCTTTTTGTGGTGTTAAGTAGAAGCAAGCACTCTAGGTAGCAGCCAATATCAGGGTGATGGAAGTGCTGCACTTCAGGGAACTGGAAAGCGCTGGGATCACTTTGTCTGGGGAAGAGAAGATGAGCAGGGAAGTGGTGCAGGGTACCTGCTCATTGCAGGTATCACATAATGAACAACCTGTCTGTCTGCTCACCTTTTCTCTAAGTGAAAAAGAAAGTGCCAGATCATTAAACCAGAAGACAACCTAATTAAAACTGAGAAAAGGAAATGGTTTCCTATGTACAGCAAAAGCTTAGCTGGAGGGACTCATGGCCACAAGGCACGCCTAAGGATGTGGATTTAGCAGGGATCAGAAGAGGGTTAGATCTGTAATTGGGTTAGATAAGGTCCCTGGTGGCCACCCTTGGACAGGATCACACATTTGGCTTAGCCAGGAGATAAGCCCGCGTGCCTTGGGCCATAAACCAACCACTTGCTTATGCTCCCAGGCATCTGCATGGAAAGGGACGTCTGCCTGGGGATATGGCAGCACTTTATCTGGAGGCTGGAGACAAGGCCAGACAGCAGCCTTGAAGAGGAGATGCAGGCTGCAACGGTAGCAGTCAAAACTGGGAAAGGAAACAAGAGGGTCATGGAGAAGGAGCAGCAAAGCTGGACTGTCCCACTGGAGACAGGATCTGACCACTGCTTCCCGGGATCATGCAGATGCCTTGTTCCTGCTGCGGGATCCCAAGGGCTGCCAGCTCCCTCTCTCTGGGGAAAGCTGGTTGTTGGCTGAGATGTGGAGAGAGGAGAACAGGAATTTGCTTCTGACCAGAGAAACGAGGAGGCAACAAAGAGCAGGAGCTGGTTTCTGAGCAGGATATAGCTGTCACAAACAGGGGGACTCTGGGCAGGGTGGGAAAAGCCATGGTGATGCAGGCGTACTCAGCCCTTTGGGGGACAGGCTGATGTGGACAGGAAAATGCAGCTGTTCTTATGAATCCCAAAGCTAGGAAGCCCCAGTAGTTTAACAGAGATGGAAACACCTCTGGCACAGAAGTCAGGCTGAGAGCCTGTGCCTTGTAGCTGCTGGTGGCAGTGCCCATTTGGCCTGATATCTCTGGGAGGAGCCCTGACACATCCTTGTGGACATCTGGGACATAAAAAATCAGTGCTGCTTACAGATCCCTTGGCAGAGCACAGCCACCAGACGAGCACTGGTGAAAATCCTGGTCCCCCAGCAGCACACAGCGATCCCTCTAGCCAGGGGGAGAAGTAAAGGGCACCATCAGCCCCAGCCCAGAGAAAGCTCCACACAGAAAGAGCTGTACCAGTGGCAAATCTATACAAAATCCTTTCTAAACACAAACAGACAGAACATTATATGAAAGAGCTTTAAAGAATAGAGAAAGGAACACTAATAACTCTTGGTAGGAGCCATGACCCCAGCGATGAAAGCGTCAGTCTGGCTATTTGAATTGTAGGGAATTTCAAAGAGACTCCAAGTGTGGCGGGGACCCACAGGCATTTCAGAAAGGGGGAGATGTGAATGGTAAAGTTTGGGCTGCTTTGACACGCCAGCCTATCCGGCACGGATAAAGGATCTCTTTCTAATCAGCAGTTCTGGGACCCAGCGGAGCACACGTCGCGCAGGGGTTCCCAGGGTACATTATGAACATTGAATTCACACACCAAATAGCAACCAAAAGGAGGAAAAAAAAAACCAGTTCATATAATTAAACTGCGACTGAAGAGGGAAACAGCCTCGGCGCTGGGTGAGCTGGGAGTGCTGGAGTCAGGCAGCTGGAAAGAGGGAATGAGGGGGCGGGGGGAGCAATTGTGGTAAAAACCTGGAAAATTCATTTTGAACAAACTCATTAGAAAGATTGCAGCCCTGTCCTCAGAGGGGCAGAGGAAGAGCTATTGTAGAGAGCTATTGTGCTGCTCAGGAAGGACTCAGTTCTGCAATGGCACCAGACTATGGGAGGCGGATGGCAGGGCTCCAGGGCTCTCCGTGCCGGGAGCTTTAAGCCCTCTCAGGCCAGCAGCTCCAAGAAGCAGGTGGATTAGGAATTTCCTTGGATGCAAAGCAACTACACATGGGGGATTTGTCCTATCGGGCCGCTGTGCTGGCCAGTGAAGGCACTCCTGTTGGCAGAACTAGAGGCTGCCTCTTTGCCATCTTTCTCAAAGCTGCCCTCCAATGTCGGTTTGAAGTTTTGATCCAGCAGTTGTACCTGCAACCCAGGACCATGGGGGCTGGAGGGAGTGGTGGAAGCACTACGAAAGAACAGAGCAGGACCCCAAGAGAAGGCAGCTGTTCCTGTTTAACCTTCGTGAGCCAGTGCTTTACCCCAAAACCAAGCCAGTATTTGTTTTGCTCCCTGTAGACGTATGTCCTTTTTCTCACAGCAAAGCTTTTAGCCATGAGGGCTGGCAGCTCCCTGCACTGCTTCAAGCTGCCTGGTGCACCACCCCCAGAGGACACTTTCTGTTGGAGGAAGTGGAGAGCCCATCACCCCAGAACTCTGCTATGCGTGCTAGGGTTCGGTAAGCAGGACCCCAAAAGATTGCAAGACTGGCTGTTTTTCCCACCTGGGGCTGCAGGATTTTTGTTTTTTTGTGAGGTGTCCATGTGCATGTCTGTTACAATAGCAGTATACAGGTATTTAGAAAGGCTATTTGCACAGGGCCAGATGCCCTAATTGGCAGCAGTGTCATGGGGCTCCCCTTGCCATTTGAGGTGTGTTGAGCACCCACTGTTGCACCTAAGGAGAAAAAGCTCCTTGCAGGCAGTGACAGGATGACAGGATATTTAACTCCCATCTCTAACAATGCGGTAGGGTGCTAGTGTGGTGGGGACCTTCCACTTCATCTGTCAGCAGCAACCTGTACCCAAACAAATCCCCACACCAAGCACTTGCTATACTCTTAGCGGTGAAATGAAACTCAGCGCTTAGACCTGACTCCAGGGAACCGATGCGTTCACCTCTGACTCACCACCGTTTCAAAGAGCGTGCAGGTGGGGAGCACAGCTCGCGATAACGTATGATCTACCCTGTGTTACTGTGCCGTGGCTTGTAGGGGGAATTAACTGATGAATGGGGTTGTTTTTACCGGCCAGATGATCTCTGCCACAAGGTTTCTCACTGGAGACAATTCAAAGCATGCTTTATGCTGCCATGTGTGCTGGCTCTTTTGCACAGCAACACGAGAAGGAGATATCACGAAGGCATCTGGGCTGGGAGTACATGTAACCATCGTTGAGGTTCAGTGCAAAACTTCATTGCCAGGAGAAACTGCAGAACAGCTGCTGTTGCTTTGACAACAGCCGAAGCAACCCGGTCCCTAGGTGAGGAGGATGTGAGCTCTGTGTGAGCTGTATGAATGTGTCTACCAGCACCATCACCTCTGGTGTACCCCCTGATGGGGCTGGCTTTGAAGGCACAGGATGTGCCTTTCCTTGCCCCAGCAGGTGATAAAACCTCTGACCTTACGAATACCTGCTTTTGGAGGAAACCATACTTCTGGGGTACTAAAAAGCTCCCTTCCCTGAAATAACATCATTGCTTTCTAGAGTGGTCTAGCTGTCAGCTCAGCCACACAGTGCTGCATCGGTCAGAAGGTACCATGTGGAAGTCCACCTAAGCCCAGAGCAGAGGTGTGGGAACTCGTGTCTCCTACCCAGTGCCCCTTGCTAGAGACAAGCTGGTGAAAAGAAATATACAAAATCTCAACATACTGGTCTGTCATTCCTTCACCACAGGATCAAGAAAAAAACCAGGTCTGGGTGCAGACATCAGAGCACATGATATCTGGTGAGCATTATACCCAGCCATGAAATGGGGCTTGACACTGTGATCTTTTCTGCTTGGCCAGGGTTGGGTGCTCAGTGCAGTGACCGTTTGCAGTGCCACTGGACTGGGGAGTCACTGCACAGGAAGCCTATGTGTTTCACCCTGGGTTTGGTTTCCAAGTCATTCTGAGTATGTCTGTGCCTAGGTCCTGGACGTGGCTGTGCAGCCTTCAAAACTCCAGGCCCTGGAATCTGAAAATCCACCATTGTTTTGGGACACCCAACTCATTGGTTTCTTGAGTGCTGAGGAAAAGTATCTCCAAACTCATTTACTAAACAGTAGTGTTTGATGAGCATTCATTGTGCGCCAGCTTCTTGAAAGCTGGATCCCTGTCTTTATGCTTCGTTATTTTTCCAGAGATCTACTGTCAGATGAATTGGCTCGTAATGCCAGAGTGCATAGGAACACCAGAATCAGCACGATTGGCCAGAGCCAAAGCCTGTCTGCTTTAGGACCCAGATTCTGGTGTCCTTTTCCATACCAAACATTGGCTGGTTTTCCTTCATGTTCTGGATTTTCCCCAGGACCATTCCCAGCCTCACAGACATTCCCATGTTTCACTCCAGGGCAACGCATGGTGACAGTGGCCAAGTGGAGACCATGGATCAAGTGGAGCTTGGAATCATCTCAGCCCACTGGTGGAGATGAGAACAAACGCCCAAGAAGTGTAGGGGAGATCTTGCCTTAAAACTGGGAAAGAGAGGGCAGTTGCAGGCATGGAAGGACAGCTTCTGTGAGCACGGCTGTGCTGCAGAGCAGAGGGGACAAGGTCTGACATGGAGAAGTGTTTTGCTGGTGCTGATTAGTCTGTACCACAGGGGAGAGAGGGGCAAACCCCAGGCAGAGGGAGTGCTTGCCTGGGGTATTTTCATTCAGTTTTCCTTCCCTGCTGAGCTTGATGCTTCTTCAGCATGAGCAGGGCCTGACACATAAAGATGGGGAGGCAAATCGCAGCCTGCTTGCTTTCAGACACATTATGAATGGCTACAGGAATTAGTCCTCTCTGGAGCAAGGATGAGCTGCCGGGAATGTCATTAAGAACATGTTCATCTGCCTTCAGCACAGAAGTGGTCATTGTACATGCAGAGGACAAGAGGCAGGAGGGCCTGATATTAACCGTCTGGGTTACAATAATGTAATTTACTTTTCCCAGGGGACAGGAGGCAGCTCGGATGACAAATATGTCAGCGCTTAGTCAGAGCGTTGCTGGATAGGTTACTTGCTAAGTGAGTGTGTAGTACAATGCTTCAGGTTTTTTGGTATCTCATGGGTCTAAGCCATGGTACCCCCTTAGAAACCTCATCTCTGGACTAACTATGAACTGGCAATATCTAGATGTTTTAAAAAAGTGATGATGTGTACATAGCAGGAGGTTCTGTCCAGGCCAGAGAGAAAGGGAAAGCTGATGATGAGATCAAGGAAGAGCATAACAAAAAAAAAAAGCCATGATCCAGGGTCAAGGGAATCATCTGACTGAATTTCTTCATGGACTTGGCTCCACTGGAGACCTACTCAGTCTTGCTGAGTGTACAAATCCCTTGTCCTCAGGTAGGTTGGACAAACCGTTGTCTACTCCTCTCTGCTGACTAGGGAAGCTGAGCATGACCAGCAGAGCTCTAGCCTGGCATTGTACACAACAAAAGCTGGATGAGATCCCATCTTACCCTTGAGCTGGCAGGGAGAAAAGGGGATGTGGAAAGAGTACACGTGGGCTGCCTTCCCTCCCTGCCACCCAGGCTGCCTGCCGGCCAGGTGCCACAGCTCCTGCAAGCACCTTGGAGCCACAGGCTGGACACTGGGCTCCTCCTGGCACTGCTCCAATGTGGTGCTTGCCCAGGAAGTGTTGTGGCCAGGGATAAGCACCGCCCTGCACATTTACTTTGGGCCTGGCTGGTTTGCCTGGCACTACAGTTCACAGAAGGTTTCTTGGTCATTTCTGCACCATTCATGTCCCTCAACATCCAAATATCCATGGAGACAAGACATCGCCTTCACCAAGCCTTTCCTGCACAGAAGACAGTGCCCTCTACACTCTGGCAACAGTGAGCCGCACATTTTTGACCTCCGGGCTCAATTACTGCAGCTCATTATATCTGGGAATGGAGCCAAGCAGGCTGAGAAAGCTTCCACTGGTGCAAAACGTAGCAGCCTGCGTGCTCAGACGCCTGGGGGCTGTGATCCATCAGCCTGCAGCTCCTGCTTCTTTACCTGTATTCCCAGTTAACTCAGCAGCTCTGCTAGATTCCAGCCCAGGACTTGAAGCGTCTCACACTTGCTGAGACTAGCTATCCTCCAGCATCAGGCTTCTCAGCTGGCCACATCTGGGGCTGAAAGGGGAGATTATGGCAGAAGGCAGCCCTTCCCAGGCAAGAGGCACGACATCCACCTCTTCTGGTGGACTCTGTGATCTCTCTCACTTGCTCTCTCGTGGTCTGGAGGTCTTTTCCCTGAAGATGGTGGGGTTCTCTGGCCTCGGCTTGGGGTCAGACTCCCTGGCAGAAGAAGGGCAAGGAGTCAGGGGCAGAGGATGGGGCAGCCATATGCACAGAGGAGGTGGCAGGTGAAGCAGCCCTGGCTGACGTTCGTTCCTGCCAAGCCATGAATCCTAGCAGCTGAAGCAGCCAGATCCCCTGCTCCTGGGTCCCTGTTGTCTCAGGAGAGCAGGAGATGCACTAATACCCCTGGTCTGCCTGCAGGGATGACGATAATGCAGATTCGCATTAGGACGTGTAGCTGCTGTGGAGACTGACAGGAGGAGCTGGGTGCTTTCCTTTGAGCTTCACAAATTTGGGTACTTCTCTGCGTTTGGTCTTCTCTTCCCTTTGCCTCCTACCTTGGTCTCTTCTGACAGGCTCTTCTGCTGCCATCACGGGTAAAGCAGTGAAGACTTTAGTGATACCCGAACAACAGTGCAAGTATGGCATCCTTTTCTCCCCTCTCCCACCCTCTCCTTTCATCCCCTCCCCCAGCCTCACTAACTCACTCTCGTGCTAGTTTATGGCCAGAACATTTTGTTTGCAAAGTGCTGTCAGATGCGACATTAAGAGGCGCAGTAAATCAGAGCACAGGGGCCTCTCCAAGCCTCCGCAGATGAAAACCTTTTATCACAATTTGGATCTGTTTGCACTGGTATGAAAATTATGGCTCCAGTTTAGCATCAACTTCCCATTATTCATGTCCCTGTGAGCAGCGCCTGCTAAATTGGATTGTTTCAAGCCTCCCCGCCCTGCTGGCCCTGAGAGCCCGGCAGATCCCTCCTGGCTTCCCATCCTCACCTTGATGTCTTCTCCCAGTGGAATGCGAGCAGGAAGGAAGTTGCAGCGCACTGTGCATGCTTCTGGCTGGAGGAGGGCTTGAGAGCGAGGAGGAGAGGGATGACAGAGCAGATGGAGAGGCTTCTGTGTCAGTGTCCCGGCATCCCGTGCTGAAGCAGGCATGGTTCCCACTCTGAGCTGCACCCCAAACTCTGCTGCTGCCACCCCCTAAGGTGGGAAACACAGGTTGCTGCCTGTGGCTCTGCGCACATCCCTTCCTCTGCTTCTCTGTGCCCAGGCACTTTCTGGTTACCAGCAAGTGTTTGGAAGAAGAAGCAGAGTTGAAGGAAGGAAGGACAAGGGAGAAAGCTCTACCAGGGATGCAGATGGAGTTTGGAAGGAAAGCAAGTGATTTTCAGCCCGACTTTAATTCTTGTTATATCATAATAAATCAAGATGCGCCTCTTCCTCATCCTGTCAAAGAGGCCAGTTGGGGTATTCCTCGGGGCAGAGAGGGAGCATGGCCAGGTGTAGGGACAAAGAGTGGGGCAGGCTGGAAGGCAGGGCCTTACACCTTGTGCATGCTGTCCCAGGCAAGAGCTGGGAGCAGTGCTGAGCCCTGTCGGGTAGCTGTCTCTTGCTTTGGCCAAGGGAGGGTATGTCTTTTCCCAGCAGCACCAGAGCAAATCTGCTTCCCATCAGGGACTCTGCCTCTCTCCATCCTGGTGCTGCAAGGGTTGCAGTTTCAGGGTGTGCAGTTTAAGGCAGGGACTTGTCAGAGATCAGTGCACTATGGCAAGTCATTAGGGGCAACAGATGGACCAAGAGACAAGGTCAGCAGAGGGCACTTGATCCAGACAGTGGTCCTCAAGCTGGCCAGGCACGAGCTGGTTAATATGTGGTGTCCCAAGGACCCTAGACCAGCACAGCCTTTTGGATGTGAGGAGGGAGTACTCTGAGCTCCTCTCAACATCTGAAAGTGCATCTCACACCAGCACCGCTATCCTGCCAAACTGGAAAACGCATTATATGTTGGTTTCCACCTGAAACACTGAGGTTCCTGATAATGAGGCACAAGATTTTCTTTGCAACAAATTCAACTAGAAACCTCTATTGAAAGGTGGTAAGAGGCACTATCCAGCCCTGGTTGGAAGTGTTGGATGTTCCTGCCAAACTTAGCTCAGGCTCTGTGGAAAGAACAAGTAAATTTTCCCCTGGACAGCATCAGCTGGAACAGTGTGCAACCATCATCCAAAGGGATGATCCCCAAAAGGAGGCTCATTAACAGTTACACCATGTAAGTGGAGTTTATGATGGTCAGAGAGAGCGCAGAATGGAGGCAGGACTGGCCACTTTTGCCTGTGTGCATGTGTGATGTGCACGTGCGTGTGAGAGATGGAGCAGGATTTTGCTAACTCAAAAATAAGAACAAGCAGCCACAGAACTAGAGGAACAGCAGCGTGTGTGATATCAGGAGGAGAAGAGGAGGAAAAGCTTCTTCCAGGTGAGGCTGACTAGCCGCACAGACTGGTTTCACGCAGCCGGCGGCTTACTGCTAATATTTGCGCTTGCTGAGTCCAGGGGCATAGCCCTGCAGATTTGTTCTCACTACCCAAGAGGGACTGTGCCTGCGTGTCACCGTGCCCTGTCACAGTGTGTGCCACATGACACCACAAAACCTCTCAGCCACCGCACAGCAATATCTGGCTAAACGAGAAGCTGATCCTGTGAAGAAAGACGAATCTTGTAACTACAGCTCAGCCACCTGAGGTCCCCACCATGGGAAGCTTTGTCCCCAGGTCACCACGGACATCTTTTTTTTTTCCCATTGTTCGAGGGAGTTCAAGCAGCAGCTGCAAAGATCTGGTTCTCAAGAAATAGGGAGTTGGTGCAAGGGTTTTCACATAACCAGACTTTTTGACACATCTGGGAACATTTATTTTCTTTTTTGTACCTCACTGCAGAGACCTTGCCACGATTGTAATTGTGTGTTTTTTTAGACAATATGGCCAGATGCTCTCCAAACAAACCTTGAAGTCTGTTGTTGCAAGGCAATAGGTATTTTAATTTTAACTGAATACCAGTGTGACTGCTCAGAATGAGACAATGTCACCATCCAGCAAATCCCTCGGGGTTTATCTCCCACAGACAGATTTGGAGTGAGTTTTGCTGAGCAGGTGACCATCCCAATAAATCTGGGCTTTTCTTGTGGTGGTTTTTTTTTATTAACACTCACCCACTGCGTGGCCCCCAGGCTATCATTTCACTCCAGTCAAGTCCATGCTAAAGATTCCCATCTTCTGTCAATCTCAGAAGTGAGATGACACTAATAAATATGCTTGCAATGCTGTGAGTCTCCGGTGCTCTCTGTATCCTCGCTTGCATTGCAGGCTGTTCAGAGCAAGGCTGGCTTTATTTCTCTGTCATACATCACTGATTTTCTACACATTCAGAGTTCAGCAACAGCTGTAATAATTAACCATTTAATCTAAATCAGACACTGGGTCTTGTTTGCTCTTTCTATATTGAAGATGGAAAACACTCACAAAGATCAGATTCTGATGTTCCTCAGCTTAGTGTTAAGTGTCTTGACTCTGCAAAATTGCTTGGAGTCTTTCATTTTGCTCTTTAAGCTCGTTAGTCCAAATTAAAAACAGCATTCATTCTAATTTCAGCTTCTTGAAATCCCTCCAAGATCAGTGCTATTATTCTTTCAAATGCCTTGGGAGCAGAACTAACACCAAAACATATGCACTTACATTCCTGATGTCCAAATGGGTTAATAAAAGCTACTAGCTTCAGCTTAGGGACCCTGTCATCCACCTTGCCAGAGTGCATGTTGTGCTCCTCCCAAAAGCTTCACTGCCATTTCTGTAATGTACTCATTGCCTGCCACTCACTCTTAAGGTTTTCTACAAATCGCGTAGATTAACGCCCTTCTAATTTTATTGATGACCTCTTTACTGTGGCTTTGTCTTTTCAATAGTGCACAACTGCTGAATTTTGTGATGTTTGGATTTAAGCTGAGCTTGTAGTGAGAATGGATTTCTCACTGGACTGCTTGAGCCATCTGTCCTCATGTGGATTGCGCTGCCGGGAGAGGACTGCAGAGAGCTTGACCAAGCTACCACTGCACTGCATCTCTGCTCAGACAGCAAAGCAAGGTCTTTAAATCCTGTATGTGTTGCAAGTCAGGGGTTACAAACAGGATCTCAGAGAAGTTTCAGCCTCATGTCAGGTGTGAATGTAGTCTCACATGCAGCTCTTTCTCCCCCACAGCAAACAACTCTCCATTATCTTACCAGGCATTTATCTCTTTAGTCTCGAAATGGTCCATCAAGCCACACGCTCGCTAGGTCATGCAACTCCAGTTTACAGCGGAGGAAGTTAGTGAGTCAGGCAAGGTTTACAGTCTTTTCCTAAGGGATGTTCAGCTTCATTTCATGAACTAATAAAGTTGAGCAATGAGAGAGAAGGAGAAGTAGCAGGAGAAAAGCTGCATTCACGAATCGGCCCTTAGCAGGCAGGCAGTTTAGAAAAGACCACCAACTAAGGCTGAGGGGAAAGCCAAAGTGTCTGTTCAGTGTCTGCTGACACTGTTCTGCATCAAACTCCCTCACGGGGATAGCCACAGGGATGCCTTTCCAATCTAAACCCCCCTTTCCTCTCTCCACAGAAGCTTGGCAGCCCAGCTAAGGGTGCTGACAGTGCCCAGCCTGGGGAGTACGCCTGGAGACATTGCAAGTCAGCAGTCAGTACACCACTGGGAGATTTTGAAAGAGTTTCCTGGATGCCCACACATACAGCCTGCAGATCGCACAGTGCAGAGCCCCTCACTGAGAGCAATCCATTGCTCCAGGACATTTCATACTAGCTTGGCAAGCAGCTATTCTGTCTTCATCCACAGACTGATTCCTTTCCCCATCATGCTCTTATTAAAGAGGCATCCCGTAAGTTTGCTGGTCAGATTCCCACCACCCTTGCCCCATGCTGGAGAAGACCAGTGAGGCTTTCCCTCGGGAGAGGGGCAGATCTGGGCAGTGCTCTGCAGCCTTGCACAGTTCTTGAGGATCTGGAAGGGGAGGCAAGCAGCAGGGAAGGTGTGGGAAGGTGTTGGAAGGATATCTGCATTTATTTCCAACTTGGCACAGTCGCACAAGAGGAGCAAAGGTAGGGGATGAATGGCAGGAAAGTCTTTTGTTCACAAAGATGCACCAGAGAAGGTAATTTTGAGAGCACTGTCTAAAGTCATGCCTGCCTCCAATCTTGTACAGTCTTTGGAGAACTCAACAGAAGATGGAAATTATGAGTCTAGAAAGGTTTAGATGCAGTTAATACCTATTTTACATGTACAGTCTATAATATGTTGCCATAGTCTTGAAAATGTTGTGACTTGGATGCCATAAAAGCTGTAAGGAACATGCTAATTGAGAACACAGTCAGGCTATAAATCCAGAGAAGATAGCAGGTCTGGTAGGAGACAAACCCAGTCCCAGGGAAAAAGCGAGGGGGAGGAACTCAGCTAAAGAGTCGGGAAGGAAATTAAAGAGAAGGGGGAAAGAGGGAGAAAATGGGACTCCTCAGTTCCCCAAGGCTGGTTTAGCCTCAGGTAACACTCCAGGTTGATATTAGAAAATCAAAGGAATTGATTCAAATGGAAGTGCCATTAGAAGAGAGAATTTAGAACAAATTGGCAGCATGAATAGGAACTAATTGCCAGAACCAGGGAGATTCACCCAAAAATCTTAGGGAAGGAGAAGATGACATTTCCCATCTACTAACTGTAACACATAACCTATAGCTTAAAACAGTCTCTGTAGCAAAGTAAGGGAAGGTATCAAATGTGACACTAGGGTTTTTGTGGGGGGTTTTTTTGAAGTATTAAATGGGACGTACAGTCTTACAGAGCAGTAGGTCAGACTTCAGTGTCAAGCAGGTAGGTAGAAATTGTACCAAAGAATAGAGCTATTGGGTAAACAAATAAATAGGATATAATAGAAGAAAGTTTCTTCAGTTTCTGTGGAAGGAAATCATGCATCAGATATCCATCAATGTTCACTGAAGGGATCAATATGTGCACAGGGGTGATCTGGTCAATATAATCTGTTAGGATTTTCAGCAATGTCCCTCGTCAGAGACTCAGTGGGAAATTAACGTGTTATGGGTCAAAACCAAAATTTCTCTCATGGGTAATTCTCCTGGTTGAAAAATGCGAAAGAAAGGGTACAAAAAAAATCAGTGATTTTCACAGGTGGAAGGGAGTTGACCCATAAAGTCAAAAGATGAGCTGGGCTGCAGCACTCAGTAGAGGTATAAATGGTCTGGGAAGGCAGGGAGCAGAGATGTTGCAGAACTCACCAACGACATAAAATTAATTTGGGCAGGCAAACAAAATCTGACTGTGAGGAGCTGCCAAATGTCATGGGACTGAATGCCTGGGCCAGTAAATGATCTGGTGACATTTGACTTCAGTGGAAAGTAATGTGCATGGGAGACAAAACTGCCTTGCTTGTACATGCAGGCACAGGGAAGGGGCTTTGGAGTTACAGCACCTGCTTCTAGCCAAAAAGATCACCTTGATCTATGGTGGTGGCAGGAAAACAAAGTCAGTGACGAGAGAGCCATCATGAAAGAAATGCAAAGCGCAATACACAACTTCTGTTTGCTACTTTGTAAATTAAAAGTGGAGCCAGCTTTAAAGGCTTGATTGGGAACAAGGTGGAGAACTTACATGTTGCATGTGAAAGACAAGCATCAAGTCCAAGTTTTAGAGCAAAGATTTAAAATGGTATGTAGCACGACCACAACTGGCCCAGGACCTGGCACATCCATGAGACGCAGCATCCCCACGCTCAGCTAGGTCCTGCCTTGTGCTGCAGGAGGATGCCATGCAGCAGTTGACGGTCTCCAAGAGGTACACCATCTCCATCTTTCAGGGAGTTTAGCCTCTAATTTTAGTCAGAAAAATACCATCATCTCATGCATGTCTTGCAAAAACTAATCTGTCTTCATCCCTTTGGAAAGGTTGCAAGCTCCTGTATGGTATCAGTCTGGCTCTTGGGGAGTTTGCAGATATCTTCCCTGCAGGTTGAACCCCCAAAATTACACCTGGGGGTAACTCTACTGACAGAAAACAGCCCTCTCCTCCCCTGTGGGCTCATCTGGCAAATATGGTATCACTCTGGCTCTTGGGGAGTTTGCAGATATCTTCCCTGCAGGTTGAACCCCCAAAATTACACCTGGGGGTAACTCTACTGACAGAAAACAGCCCTCTCCTCCCCTGTGGGCTCATCTGGCAAACCCCAGAAGTTTGCAAATCCTCCAATATTTTCAGCTGCATTTGAATTCTCATTTTCAGTAAGAGATATGCTAACTTCACGGCTGTAGCTCTGCCTGTGACCAAACAGGATGCCTAGGAGGGACCTGGCCTCTTATGCAACGCCATTGCTGGTGGCACTGCCTTTGCTGCAGCAGCAATGCTTAGCACAGCGCGTGTCGTGCTGGAGCTGATGCAATCCCCCCTCCAAGCCCCTAGCACCGAGCACGTTGAGCAGGCATCTCGTGCTGGCAGGCTGAAGGGGAAAGCTCCCACGAGAGAGCTCCTCTCACACAGAGCAGGCGTGAAAACAGAGAAGTGCATAAAGATCACAAGAGCATAACATGGCCGTGCCGGCTCAGGCCACAGGTTTGTGTAGTCTGGCAGTCAGCCTCCAGACAGACGTTAGAGGATGCAGAGGGGAAGGGTGCAAGAAACAATGGAGGTTTAGAAAGGTTCTCCTCTCAGCCCACCCCCAGCATCCCACAAACAGCTTTTCAGGAGCTTTTGGAGCTGGAAGTTGCATCCGGATCACCATGTTCAGTGCTGCGGCTTTCTCTAATCTCCTTTCAGATCTGTGTATGGTTTTGGACCCCACCACCTCCCAGGGCAACAAGTTCCAGGTTTCAATTATGCACTGGATAAATTGGTATGCTCGGGCTGCTGCCCGTCCAGTGCACTGGGCCTGGCACTCTCAATAGCTTCTCCTGGTCCCTTTCTCACACTCCTCCCCTCCGGTGTCCTCCCTCCCTACACTCAGTTTAGGCTCTTCAGTGCCATTGCTGGAATGAACCCTTTGCAGGTCCCACATCCATGGGATGGAGGGTGAAGGCAGGAAAGGACCTATGGCTCCTGGTCTGCTGAAGCAGCAGTGATGTTCTCGACTGTTTTCCTGATAATCTCTCACTTCTAAGTGGCTGTTTTACCCCTTCCTAGGGTGATATTTTGTAAATGCCCTCCACGTTGATGCCTGGGTCTCCTTCCTGACAGCCGTGTGCTGACTGTGCACTGGAGAGTTGGTCTTCCTCATATGCCTGGACTTTCAGTGAATCTTTATAGTCTCTCATGGTTCGCCTATCCTCAGTTAACTCATCTCAGCAAACTGGTTCAGCACACTGAGTCAGCCCCATTTCCAGACCATGAAGATGCCGTCTGTCTCAGCCCTGGTGTGAGCCCACTTGGATGCCTCTTTGGAAGCCCTGTGCAGTTGTTTTGCAGTGTTATTTACTTGGCTGTCATAGTCTTTTCTCGCACCCTGTGCAATGTCTGCACTGCACTGTTTTGTGGGCTGAGTATTTTATAGAAGCGAGTGAATATTTCATGCAGCTGTACCACCACCCAGAAACAACCCAGAGCTGGAGTATGCCCAGCGGCAGGGTGAAACTGTGGTGTGTACCCTGGGGCAGAGCCTGCACCCTTCTCCTTCTGCTCACTCAGACTGGATCAGGCCAGATCAGCCGCAGATTGCGTTCCCCTCCACCCTGTGTTAGCACTGCAAGATACAGTAATAGCTATTGGCAACATCACTTGCCTGCTTGCCTCTCATTTCCGCGCTCTGCTCTCGCCAGGGACCGCCTGCAGACCCTCTCCCAGGCTCTCTGAGTGACCCTCCGCTGCTTTCTGCCTCCCTAATCTCCTGTGCTGCCGGAGCAGTCCCAGCTCTCCCATTGACCCGTGTGCCCCCTGGCATGGTGGTACCCCTAAGCCGACAGCAGCTCTGCTCTGACTAACATTCTCCTTGGAAATAAAAAAACCCAAGGAGCTTGAGAAATGCCTGGTCCCTGTAGCTGCAGGGCATTTGTCTTGCAATAGCATTTTGTTCGTGCTAAATTAATCTGCTTGTAAGTTCAGTGCTGCTGCTGGTTTGGGAAAAGCAATGCTCTTGGTCCTCCCTCTGCTTCCCCTCCCAAACTCAGAGCACCATGGGACAGCGGGGTGACGAGGTGCCAGGCACGGGGTGGNGGCAGCTGGAGGGGACCCACTCTGCAGCCGGGTNGCCCAGGCAGAGGCCAGGCTGACTGGNGTGGGGNCTCTTCATCAGGCATTAACCCTTGTAAGGCAGAGTGGCTGCCTCGGTCACAGCTGAGGTCCCTTGAGCACCAAGGAAGGGGCTGAACGCTTGCCAGAGGTCCGCAGGGAGGCTGGCGCTCACGTGGTTTCCTCCCCATTTCCAGCCACCAAATTGCATTTACAAGAAGCAAAACATACATTAAATAACTCTCGGCTGTCAGAGCAAGCAACTGCTGTGGGGGATGTTCTGGGAGAGAGAAAGAGAAACAGCTGGTCCATCCAGGAGCAAAGAGAGGGGGTGATGGCAGGGGGTAGGGTGATGGGTTGGGAAGGGGCTTGGGGTGGAGAAGGTTGAGCGTAGGGGCAGATGTGCTGGAATGAACGTGTCCTCGGCTGTGACTGTGGTTGGTGGTGAACAGCCCGTAGCGTAGGATCCCTCATTGTGAGAGTCTGTCCTGCAGGCTCGGGTTTAGGGTGCTTTTGCACACAAGCTGCAGGAAGAAATGGATGTAAACATTCAGTATCTCAGATTATAAATCCCGGCAAGGCGTGATGGGTCTGGAAGGTCAGCTGGCACCATCGCCATCCCCCAGCAAAGGCTTCGGGGCAGAGGCAGGGGTGGGTGGCTGGGATGCTCCACACATGCCCCCCGCCCATCCTCTGCTCCTGCTCCAAACAGGAAACAACAGTCGTGCCAGGAGTGTCCCGGGGAAAATGAATCCAACAGGGCTCAATGTATGGACAAATCCCAGCAAATATCTGCTAGCTTCCTATGGTGGATAATGACACGTCCTCCGAGTCCTCCAGCCATGATCCCAGGAAAGTCAAGCCTTTGAGAGCTAGGCTGAGCTTGTCCTCGGGTTCCTGCTGTAAATTCCCACAGTGCTGTTTATCTGAGCACGCTTCAGGAAGCAATTGGAGATTCCCACAGGCAGCTGCACTGCTCCACCACAGCCTGCATCTGTGTCCCGAGGCAGGGGCAGGCCAGGGCAGGGGCCTGCTCTTAGGGATGTGCAGGAGAGCAGCTCCTGATTCATTGCTTCCCACTGTGTTCTTGTGCAGATGTGGAGCAGGTGAATCCTCCTGCTTCCCCGTTCCTTCCTTGTCACGTTCAGGCAGGCGGCGTTCCCATCTCAGCCCTCCTAGCAATGCGTCGGGAGCTTTTATTTTTCCCCGGGTGGCTTTTGTCTTTCATTCCTGTTTGATACTTTTTACTGGGACCTACGTAGGCAAGCGCAGCATCTGAATTTCCACCTCTGCAGCACCTAGACTGTTGAGGGGAAGGCAGGGCAGAGCCTGCATGAGCAAACCTGTGTGGAAGTGAACCGGATCCCTACCTGGAGTGCTGTGTTTTCTCAAGAGAGTTTGCCACTGTTTAAGAGAAAATTTGAAAAGTAATAACCTCAGCAAAGCAGAAGGAGGGGCCCCTGGAGGCAGTTCAGCAGCAGAGAGGGAACCCTGCAGGTCTGCATGAGTGAGAGCGTGTGAGGGAGGAGCGGGAGAAACAAAGAGGGAGGATGAGATAGAAAGGAGCATGTGAAAGAGGTCACCTGGGATGGGACCACAACAGGCAGGTGGGGTCTGCAGTGCCATCCATGGCTTCGGTCTGGGTGTGGTGTGCCAGGCTGTGGGCAGCGTCTCTGGGGGAGACCAGCAGCTTGGCTGCGGGAGGGGGACATGTCCCGCAGTGCTGAAGCACCTCGTGGTGCCTTGTGCTTTCTCCCTGGTCACCCTTCACGGGCTGAGAGGGACAGATGGGGTGACTGTTGTGGTCTGCTTGTCAGTCCCCCACACCGCATACAGTCCCATCCAGGGCACCTGCAGCACTTGCTGCCTGCATCTGCTCCTGACCTCTTGCAAAGGTCCTTCCTGCATGATCAGCTCCCCATCCTTTGGCTGCTTGTGGAATGGCATCTGCTTGGGGTGCTTCGAGGGTGAGGTGCTCACCTGTGTTTCAAGGGCTGGATTCCTGCAGGCATCTGGAGTTCAGGGAAGTGAGTAGCAATGCGGTTCACAGCCCCGCGCTGAGACACATCCCCCTCCTTTGGCGTCCAAGGGAAGGGGCTGCTCATAGGGCGTCCCAAGACGAAAGGCGAGGGATAGGAAGGAGGGAGGGGTGTCTTCCTGTGCAAAGCCTTCCTCTGGCCCTTGGCTATTGTGCTGCTTCCTTCCTCCTCCCCGAGGGCTGCAAAGGAGCTGGGCTTTATCAGGGCACTGAATAAGACCAGGTAATCCAGGCCACAGCTGCTTCCTGCTTCGTCTGGGCCATCGCTCCCTGAGCAGGAGGGAAGGAGATGAATAAGACACTCTGCCGCTGAGAAACCTCGGCGAGGAACAGCGTGTGATTTCACTCCCCCACACCAGCCAGAGCACAAATCCTCCTTTCTGGGGCTTCCTGCTGCCTCTTTCCCACCCTGCTCACATCAGTTATCCCAAACAGGGAGCAGTCGGCTAAAACCCTGCTAATAGACTTCAGCAGGAGCACAGTGCTGGGTCTAATTAACCGCCTGACAGCTCCTCTGTATTGGACACGCACAAGTCTCTCACGCACAAGGTGTGCAATGAGCTCTGCTTGCCTGCCTGGTGCTGCCTCCTCCGAGGGCTGCCTGCACTGCTGTAGTTCATGGTGCCAGAGAGATGGTGGGCGAGTGGGATGAAGACCCCACGACTGGCAGGGACTGACAGATTCAGAAGCGAGTAGAAGCTGTACTGAGACTCGAGAGAGGGCAGGTGCCTGTGGCTGGTGGCTGGCTAAAGGTGGGAGTTTTGCCCTGGTCTCCTGCTGTGAGAGACGGTCCCAGGCATAGAGCCTGGAATTAGAGAGGTGACCCAAAAAAGAGATTTCTGGGGCTTGTGTAGTCCCATGCACCAGGCCAGGAACATCCGGAGGGAAGTGGAGCCAAGAGCCAGACACTGACACTGTTTGAGTGGGGACCCCAAATGATCGAAGCAGACTGGAGGCTTAGGGCAGGCTGCAGGAGAGGGGCTGGCTGCAGCATCCCTCCCGTGTCCCTTCTCCTCCAGGCTCTACATGCAGAGATGTGCAGAGGAAAAAGGAAGATCACCAGCACCAGCAAAAGCAGAACACAGTGTGTTAGCGTAACTAAAAATAATCTCTGGGTATAGCATTTGTTTGGCTTCATCCGAAGGACTACATTGCCGGAAGAATGGGGGTGCAGGCAGGAAGAACAGGGGAGTCAGAAAGCAAAACCTCCAGCTGCAGGAGCACCTCCAGGCTCCCTGCAGTGATGGTGGGACACGCCTGATGGGTTTTCATCCCCACCACAGCTGCCCACAACTAGCCCATGTGGTAAGCTAGAAGAAAGCTGTTGCTTTCTGGTGAGCTCATGGAAAAGACAGGTTGCATCCAGGGTTGCGAAGGTTAGCTGGGAATAGCAAATTCATTGCACAAAAAGACATTCTTCTTCCAAAAAAATCAGTCACTAACCTGCATCAGAATGGAAACAGAGTCTTTCAACACGGTTTCAAAAGAAATGAGTTACCACAAATAGTTCAGGAGTCAGGTTATTCCTCCAGGCCATGGGAGACTTAAGTTTGTGGCTCATGTGACCAAGTACTCCAGTCACTGAGCGGTGTAGTCCATCCTGGAGTCCCTCCTATTGCTGTGCTTCTGTTTTCTAGAGATAAATAAGCCCTTGCTGGGTTAGAGAGGGACAGACAACTCCCAACAGAGGCTGAACTGCCATCTCCACATTTCAGCTGACAGCCTGGGCCACCAGTAAGATGTTCTTCCAGGATCCTTCTTCCCCAACCGCAGAATCCACCCTCAGTCTGAAAAATGCACGTCAGCACTAAGAGCCTTTATAGAAATTCTTGGGAGAAAAATTTGCCAAGTCAGACTGAGCACAAAACAGAATGACCATCTTGGGGATTGTCTATGCACCACCTGATGGGAGCCAGAAAGGTCGGGGAAAATCACATTGATCTCAGTTTATACTCTCCACAAAGCACCTGGAGTAGGTGGGCCTTTGGTCTGAGCTGCCTTAACCATTGCTATGTCCTCCTGTGAAACTGTCCTCAGCAGCACCCATGAGAAATCCCGAGTATATCCACCTGTGGGCTCAGTTTTGGTGAACAGTTTTTTTTCCGATGTGAAACGGTTGCACTGAAAGTTCCACGCGGACGTGCGTGGATGTGTGTCCAGCTTCGTGTGGCTCTCCCTCTCCTGCACAGATTTTTGCGCTGGTGCCTGCATGCCACGCAGCAGTTCTTGCACAAAGCAGGAGTACGCTGCATGGGCCACAATCGTGGCAGCGGTTTTCTGCCCATGTTAATGATTGTTTTCTACATTTCTCTGTGCATGCAGTACAGGACATCAAATTCCACTGAAGAATACTTTCTGCAGCAAGCTTATTGGGAAGGATTACGCTGAACCCCTGCCTTCCTTCTGAGCTAGCCCCTCCTTGCAGTGGTTACTTTGCCAGCCAGAAGAACCCTGAGCAGCAGGCTATGTGATACAGGCTGAGATCTCATCCTGTCATAATGCTTGGAAGCTTCCCAAGAGTCACACTAAACGTCTGCTTTCTCCAGCACCCCCTGTAAGATTTACTGCTCCAGGTGTCTGGTGGGTGCTCACTCATGTCGCGATCACATCGCCTCGCTGGCACACAGCAGCCCTTCACCTCTGGGGCCCACAGCGCTTCTGCAGTGCCGTGTGCCAGGCTGGGGTCACAGAATCACAGAATCACAGAATCACAGAATGTTCGGGGTTGGAAGGGACCTCTGTGGATCATCCAGTCCAACCCCCCTGCCAAAGCAGGGTCACCCAGAGCTGCCTGCACAGGATCTTGTCCAGGCAGGTCTGGAATATCTCCAGAGAAGGAGACTCCACAATCTCCCTGGGCAGCCTGTGCCAGGGCTCCGTCACCCTCAGAGGGAAGAAGTTCTTCCTCGTGTTCAGACGGAACTTCCTGTGCTTCAGTTTGTGCCCATTGCCCCTTGTCCTGTCGCTGGGCACCACTAAGAAGAGTCTGGCCCCGTCCTCCTGACACCCACGCTGCAGATATTTATAAGCATTTATTAGGTCCCCTCGCAGCCTTCTCTTCTTCAGGCTGAACAAGCCCAGCTCCCTCAGCCTTTCCTCGTAGGAGAGATGTTCCAGTCCCCTCATCATCCTCATAGCCCTCCACTGGACTCTCTCCAGTAGCTCCTCATCTTTCTTGAAATGGGTCCTGCTCCTCCCGCCAGACCCAGGGCCCATTTGTATGCTGTTTATTTTTATCCCATGGCTGATGGATTGGTGCATGGGTTCAGGGTTGTCAGATGATTTTCTACCAGTTCCTTCATATAGCAATTTTTTTTCTTTTTTTTTTTTGTAATCTCTGAAGCAGGCAAACCCCTCCCTCTGTTTGTAATTGAACATCTGTAGGCTATAGATGTGGTTGCTGTTTGTTCTCGGTGAGGGTTCCAATTGGGCTTTAATGGATTATGTTGTCTGCTGCAGGACCGTTCACCAGTGCTGTCGCTCAGGCGGCCGCTCCTGCAGCGGCCCACGCCCTGGCACCTCGCTGCTGCTCTGGGGTATACGCAGCCAGACAGGCGAGGACGATATCCTGGAGGTGTGCAGGGCTGCATGTCAGCATCTCAGCTGTGTTTGAGCTAGGGTACACGGTTTCCTCTGTTGGGCTAGGCTAAGGCTTCCCTTTCACTCCTGCATTGTGTCAGGGGTCCCAGGAGCAATCAACGCCGTATTGAAGTGTCATTGTTTTTCCGAGGATGTTGCTTTGTTCGGGGGTCAGGTTTCCAGGTCAGATTCCTTTCGGGAAGGTTGGGCTTCGCATCCCTTTGTCTGGTTGCGTTCTTCCTAGCGGGACTGGGGGAGCTGGTGCAATGTATTATTATTATTTTTTTTACTCCACTCCTTGTTCTCTGACTGTTTTTCTACAGGACGATTGATCTGCAGCCCTGCGGGATGTTGGGGTAGCATATGGGAGTCCCTGCGTTGTGTGTTGGAAAGAATACTTGCTTTTCCCCAGCTGTGGCTGTATCAAAGCAATTATTTTCCATTCTTGCTCTTGTTTTGGGATCCTTCCCACCCTATTGCTATGGGCTAAAGAATTGCATTGCTGCCCTTGTGAAACTTTTGTGGCCGTGCTAATATTGTTTGAAGTACTGCCATAATGTTTGTTTAAAAACATATTAATTAGGTTTTCAGTAATTGGGGTTTTCAGGGCTCGCTCATATTGTTCTGCTAGTGTAATTTGTTCTATTGATCTTCCTCAAGATACAACTCAGAGCCAATCTGCAGCGAGGCTGTGGCGTGCAGCTTGCTGTTGCTGTTCAGCATGATTTGTTTACCCATCGGGCTGGTGGCCCGTGGTCTGATGAGTATGGCCATGTACTGACTCTCAGCCCATTCCCATTATCACCGACCAAATCCATCCCAGCAGCTGACCACTTTTTCCACCTCCCCAGTCCTGGTGAGACGCACAGCTGCGTTTGTGCAGGGTCCAGGGATGAGGCTGGTGATGGCCGCGGGCACCCAGGGTGTCTCCAAGGCATGCTGCCGTCGGCTCGTGCTCGCATCGGCTTCGCTACCGCAGACCCGGAGACGCTGTGGCTGTGTCTCCTGCTGTGGTGCAGCTCAGCGATGGGTTTCCATGGTAACCCCAAGGCTCGTTCCCCGATTCCAGGTTTTTCAAAAGCGAAAATTTTCGTTTCCATCAAAAGAGCCTTTCTGCCAGGAGACCCAGCACCACCTCCCCCAGCCTGCACCGAGGCTGCCAGCTAATGAGCCCAGCCCGGGGAGCCGGGCGCCTGCAGCCTGTCCTCTGGGCAGCTATTTCTGCTGGCAATCTGCCCTCGTCCTGCGATGGATGTCCTCACCCATTGCTTGCCCCGAGTGGTCACCGTGCTACAGAAATGAGCTCACATGCAGTGCGGCTGGGCTCATCAGGAGCCCCTCACTCCCTCCATGGTCAAACAGATGCTTTCCCCAGCATCGTCCCACCATCTTGAGCCCACCCTTTCGCCCACGTGTGGGGCAGCCTCTTCATTTGACCCTTGCTGGGTCTGTCTGGCTGAGTACCTCCCCTTGCCCATGTGTCCCTCTTCAGCAGGACCAGAGTGGGATGATGGTGCAGCCCCCAGTCACCTCGCCATCACTCCTGGCAGCAGCATCTGGCTCCTTGCATCCCTCCCTGTGCATCTTCACCGCTGTCACAGCGCACCTGGCAGTTGCGTGAGATCGGGTAGAGACGTGACCATTTTTCTGCCAGCAGACACAATACATTCCGAAACAATAGTTGCTGCATAACTCATCCCTACATTTAACAGAATTTTACAGGCAGAAAAAATCTCAGCATCTCAATAAATCTTGTTGCTGAGATAAGGAATCTGCATCCAGAGCCTTGTGCCGAGTAAATCCTGCCCAGCTCCAGGACACATGAGGAGCATCCTGTACTTCACACCTGCTTTGGAGCCCAACGGGAGATTTATGAGATTCAGAAATGAAACCACTGTGCTTTGCAAAGACTCCATTTTCCCCACTCCACACTGGGGCACTCCCAATTGCCAGGCAGATGGAAAATGAGATTTGTCAGATCAGCTGGCAAGGTCCACTGGGCTTTGCAGGTTTGAGATGGGGGAAAACTCCCCAGTTTTCACAACTTCTGGGCCAGTGTTGCCACGTTTGCATTCCGCGGCAAGAGTACAAGCAAAATCTGAGTGGACAAGACTGCTTCGTACGGTCACACATCTCCATGGTGTCATTAGGAATTTTCTTCATGGTGCACAGTCTCACCATGGCAGGTGAGCACCATGAACCCCCTATATCCAGGGGATTCTGGTGGATAACCGGTACCAACAGGACTTTTGGCATGTGAGCTGCTGCGTGAAGTCATTAACTCATCCTTCTGGCTTGTCTCATTAGTGAAACATCTTGGAATGTCCTCTCCTAAATGGGCACCAGTACATCACAGAGTCAACTGCACAAAGGGGGAGATCTCTGGAAAAGAAAACGCTCCTTTCCGCAGATTAACATGAGTACTAACCAAAAAAACAAAAAAAAGCAAGGGAGCTGCAGTCCGTGGCAAGAGGCGTGGAAGTGATTTGAGCTCCCCAGCTCTGCCATGGCATCCCCGAAGCTGTGGGTCTCAGCCTGCAGTCCCCAGGAAGCAGCAATATTGGGCAGGCCAGGAAAGGTTCTGTGGGACAATCCTGGGAATGGCTACCCCCTGCCCGAGAAAACGCATTGCAGGCATGCCCCATCTAATGGTTTGCAGTTCCAAAAATGCTGTGGTTTGTCCTGCTGCTGAGAAGACATTCTAATTTCATAATTTTTCCAGCCCAACATCTCCCCTTTGGATAGAGCAAATGACTGGAAATTTGAGCCCTTCCACAAATCATCTTACTGGTGGAGACCTGAGCTGACCCATATGCTGCGCATACTTGTACGTAAACTTGGGACATGTGTTTGGAGAATGGTGGTGGATGGGAGGGATGGAAAGGGAGCACACAGGTGTCTGGAGGGTGGGGATAGTGCTCTGCTGCTCCAGTTTCTCTCCTCTGGTATTTCAGGTGCTGCAAGAGAAAGGATGTAGGAGAAAAGACTCAGTGACTGGCAAGGAAGATGGAAAAGAGAAAGCGACTGAATCCAGGAGGCTCTGGGAAGGAGAAGAAAGGTGGCAGACACCTCATTGATCCCAGAATCATGATCAGCATTCCTTATTTGGTTTGGAATGGGTAAGAATCAAACTCCTGTACAGAGCCTGAAAGAAAAGTCCTACCAGCACTGGGGCTGAGCCAAGGTGTGCCACGACTTCTCCCAGTGCAAGCCCTAGGGGAAGGGAGGGATGGAGGATGATTCCACAGACATACACACACTATGACATGCATGCACCTAGGTGTGCAAAAAGCTGTGGGAAGGGTAGAGGTGCTGGACATATTGGCTGGAAGCAATTCCTCTCTGCTTAGGGACACATGATTCAGACCGTTTTTTGAAATAGGATTACAAAGAAGAAATATGACTTTCTAATCCATTCTCTCCCTGGCAAAAAGAAGACTCAGTGAGCTGCGCAGGTCAGGAGAAGCACTAATCTCTACAGTATCCCCATGCTCATGTCTGGCAGACCCAGACTGCCTGTTAGTGGCTGGAAGTGCCCTGGTTGTCTGCAGCAGTGGGAAGGCAAAAGCTCAGTGAATGGGATGAAGTTGCAGCTGTGAAAGAAGATCCTGTGGGGTCCTGATCCTCCCGTGCAGATACCTGGGAGCTGGGCAGCGAGCACAGACCCAGACTGAGTTTTCCTTCTCACTTTGGAGGAAATCAGGTGTTGATGTGGGTTAACCCAGAGCACTGCAGTGCTCCTGGGTAGACTGTTTATCCCACAGCATAAGGTGGGGTGATGCCCTGCAGCTCCTTATGCTGATGGGGTGATTGGGGTTTCTGGGAACACCTGAAAGTCAACCACCAGAGGCACAAACACCCAGCAGCACTGCGGCCTAGAGTTGTGGCGGGGTGTGGGCAATACCACTTGGAGCATCCCTCTGCGTGGGCTGTGGCTGGACAGCAGCAGCTGAGCTGGGAATGGGGATGGGGTAGAACAGTGCTTCTCCTCCTCAGGAGTTGCGGTTCCTCCTGAGCTTGTCCTGAAGGGGCAATGATGATTTTCTCTGCTTTTTAGTGCCGAAACCTGACCCTGACAGACACTGAATCCAGGCGAGAGGCTCCAGGGTCTTATTTCAACTCTCCTTCTCCACCCTCTGCCGCCACCACTATCTGATGCTATGCAAATGTTCCCAGGCTCCATGAATCCTTTGCCTTTTTCAGTCCCATCTCTGATTTCCATGGTGCATCAGAAAAGCAGTGGCTGGCTTTCCTGACTTCCCTGCTGTGCATTCATTTCGACCTGTGAAGGGGAAGTGTAAAGTGTATCGAGAACAAGGGTAGATTAAAAATCCCCACAGGTTCAAGGGCAGATGAAGTGGAAGAGAAGTCTGCAGAGGGTTACTAGCAACACAGTAATGATGCCTGGCCCAGGAAGTCCCTGAGCTGCAGGTTGTGGGATGATGGGGGCTGATTAGAGGGGAATATTGTGTGTGCTTGCCTGGTCCTTTTTGCTCTTCCCTGGCATCTGCTCTGGGCTCTGTTGGAGAAAGCTACCCAGCCTGTCCTGTGTCCTATTCAGCAATGCCACAGAAAGGAGATCCCAAAAATGTACTGTGCTGGGAGGAAGAACCAAATGAAGTGTGAGGATATGCATCATTCCTAAACCATGTCCACCGAGAAACTACCCTTGCCCAGTGCTGCTGCGGTGACAGGACCCAGCACTTACCACTGCTTAAACAGTCCTCTGCCTCCTGCCCCTTTTTCCCCCTTGCCTCAGCTGCCAGATGGTAGTGCCAGCACAACTGTGGGAAACAGTCACTAAAATGACAGGTTTTTTTAAAGATTTTTTTCTACCCCAGATCAATGCAGAGAGATGATCAGTCCATTCAGAGATGGCCCAAGGGCATGTTGCTGCCCATGCTGCCTTTACGCACTCAGAGCTTTGAAGGCCTGCTAGGATTTCCTGGTGTTGCCACTTCCCTCAACCAAATTTTGTTTGAACTAAACCACATTTTTTTCTGGGGAAAAAAAAAGTTAAGATGTCACAAAATGGAAATCGCCACAGCCCTGGGGCATGGTAGTTAATTGCCCTCTAGACCTCTACATCTATTCTGAATTTGCTAATGTACTACCTTTGTCTCTGAATCTCTTTTTTTTCAAGCTGGTCATTCAAACTCATCATTTACCTGCATGCACTTCAGCTACACTCGCTTCATCAGGTGGAGCCGTGCTGAGCAGCGAGGGGTTGGCTGGGGGAGTGTGGCAGCGCTGCTGCTGTGATGGGAGAGGGGCTGTTGCCATTTCGGCAGTGGTGCACGGACTGGAGGTAGGCAGCACACCCAGCCAAGGCGCCCAGATGTGTACGGGGTGGGCAGAGACAATTCCTGCACAGGCATCTTGGCGGTAAGGCTGGCTGAGTGAATCTGGTGGTCCGTGTGGTGCACACCAAAGGTGAGGGACTTGCAGTGATGCAGTTTGACCCAGACCTGTATTTTGCCTTTACAAAGTGCAGGATTTGGCAGCGGTGTGCGCGGGCTCCGTTCCCAGAGCATTTTGTAAGGGCAGATGGCTCGGAGGCAGGAGGCACAAGTGTCAGCACACGCTCGATGGAGAGATGGTTGGGGGGGAGGCGAAGCTGGAGGAGGTTTCAGGGCAGAGATGAGCTCCCATTGCATCTGCCACTGGAATCCCCTCCTGTTCTCCTACACACCCTGCAGTGCTGACCTTTTCTTGCTCTTAGACTTGTCAACATGACCCGTTAACTGAACTAGGAATGATTTCCCGCTGATATATGAAAGGTTCTTGGGAATGTCAATTTTTTTCTCTTGTTTATTTTTTATTTTTCGCCCAGCAATTAACTGAATTTCAGTGAGTCCTTTCATTTAGCAGGAGCTGTGGGTTGCTGGTTTGCTTGCCAATGCCAATTTGACCTGGACTATATTTGAATACATGATCATATTTCTGTCAAATTTGCAACAGCAAACAACGTGCTATTTATTCCACCTTCAACCTGGCTACACACTGGCTGTAAAAGGGCAGGCAAGATGGGATACATCAGGAAGTTTGCTGGGGAAAAGCAAATTCCACCGAATGCTTTGAACAGCTGAACCATCAGAGCAAGTTTGCACTGGATCAGGGCTCTGCGATCAGCAGTGCTCTTGGCCCCCCAGTCAGGCACTGACATCAGCTGTGCCATCTTACAAAGTCATCTTACTTCAACAGCAAAATCTGAACTGTGCAATTTCCTGGATGCTGTTATCCTACAACATATGTACCACCAAAAGGTCTTCTCCACGCACCAGTTGCAAAGAAATTACAGTTTGTTGTCTGATTGTAGAGCCTAGGCATGAACAGAATTATCAAACAGATGTCAAAATCGGGAAAAGGCCCTTAGACCAAGTGCATCCATCCCTTCTTTTCTACAGAGGGGTCTCCATACTTTGACCTGCAAGGAGGATGTCTGCCTTTCCAATAGCTCTGCTTTGGTTGAGCTCCAGGACAGCAAGCATTTCTTGGAAAATCATCCCTCATTACTTGAGAGATCCCAAGTGACTTTCTGAAAGCTCTGGCTTTCTGCAGACATCCCAGGAACTGCATAAAGCTTTTGAAATTCCCTGTGTGTATCATCTCACCTCCCCACACACCTTCACACATTGCACCACTCTGTTTGGTCTGGCTTATTCAAAAGCAGGTGACCAGCCATCCCTGGAGGGATAAGAAAGGCTGACTCCTCCATCTCCACCCTCCCAACAGCTGCACACTTTGTGCTTCTCCAGCCCTGAGTACCCTCCCTTTCTGGTAGACTCCCCAGTGCATGTCTCCCACCTTCCCCCTCTTTGGGGAACAGGCAACCAGCTCTGGCGGAGGGTGGTTGGAGCTGGATGGAGGAGTCTTGGAGATGGGAGGAACCATATCATTCCACAGGCAACTCCTCAGAGTGGATAATTTAGGTGAGGGGGCTGTTACTGCTCACTGGTACTTTGGAAACCCTGGCAGCCTGGGTAGTACTGGGGCTGCGAACCCAGTCAAGCACTTTTAGCAGAGGCCCAACTGGAGAAGCCAGTCCCTTTGGACAGAGAACGACCAAGCCCACCCTCCAGCTGCAGGGATGGGAGCAGGTCTGTCAGGGTTTCCAGAGTTTTCCAAAGCCTGGCTGCTGAGAAGAGCTGCGACCAGATGCCTAGTCAGGCTGGAGATCGGGACAAGAGACGCAGGGGGCACCGTGGAGGGTTGCTGGAAACCACTGAAAGCTGCTAGACTGAGAGCAAGCCTAGAAGAAAGCATGAAGCACCCTGGGCAGTGGGCAGGGCAAGGCTTCTTTACGATTTCTTTTATTTTTATTCTCACTCCAGCAAAACAGAATTCTCACATTTTTTTTTTATAGTTCTCTTGCGTTCTGCTAAAAGCTGGCTTTTAAATGCTTCAGGCACTTCCCCTGCAAAGCTCTGGCCAGCTTGGGGCCCTGCCTGCACTACTTAATGTGTGCAAACACAGGGTATTAGGGCAGACACCCCAGCCTGGGGCATATCGTGGCATGGGTCAGGCCCCAGGGATTTTCTTTCCAGACAGGTCTGTCAGCTGGCAATGATACATCATTCCTCCTTACTTTCTAATTCCTCCTCTGATGGATGCAGCCAGCCCTTCTCCAAACCTGACATTTATAGCACCAGTTTTCTCTGGGTATAAATATAACCTGAATGCGTTGGAGTAGCAGGAAAATCGTTTAAATGTTCCCTTTGACAGCAGGTTTGAAGATTGCTGACACTAAAACCACTTACTTATATTGTTCTGTATCATCCTGCACTCAGCCTTCAATCATCCTCATTACAGGTGTGTCAGGCACTTTGCACGGGGATGCATGCACGAGCTCACTCTCTCCCACCCGCTGCCCAGCCCATCACACCTCCTACAAGCCCAGAGACCCTCATATTCCCAGTTAAATATAGAACAGACCTAACAGCCACACAAATGGATGAGCATGCGTGCATACCCCTAAGTTGTTGCACATGCTTAAGTCACAGGGAGAGCAGGTATATGTATGCATAAGCCTAAGGTGAGTGTGAGATGTATGGACAAGAGGTGCATACAGATACAGTCTCCAGTGTGCTTGCTTAAACAACGTTACCCTCCCTTAGTGCAAACTGGGGAGGCCAGCAGCGCTCAGTCCTCAGCTATGCCCAGCCTCCGCCATTCGGGTAGCGGCACTAATCGCGCACGTATGCGGTAGAAAGGTTCAGATTTGGATTCAGTGTTCCTGACATGAAGGTAGAGGATTTACCAGTCCTGATGTGGTTCAGCATCCCTTGGCCTGTCTCTGATATCTGACTGGAAACCCACCTTGTGGGCTTGTGGGAGCGTGGGGAAGCTGGAAGGCCCACCAAGCAAGCATGAGAGCACCTGGGAATGGCCAGAAATCAGCCCATTTCTTCCCAGCACTGGCAGCTGCAGGTGATTGCTGGCACACAACAAGTGATGCTGCTTGCAGAGGCGAGAGTGCTGCTCCTCTGAGGAGCTGGCCACCCTGTCTGCTCCTGACCAAGGAGAAGGCCATGTTCACATGGACTTGTGCAGATCCACCACGGGATGCAAGCACACCCCTGTCACCAAGCTGCCAGTGACAGTCCCCTCCCTTTCCCTTTCCATGACAGAAATGAAAGCAGAACAGCTTGCTCCACAGGGATATTAAAACAGCCCTCAGGCAACTGGTCTCTAGGAGGAGGTTCCTCCATACTTCCTCTCCCAGAGCCTTGTCACGGCATGAGGCGGAGGGGGGGGGTACTGCAGACACCTAAGAAGGAGCAGATAACTAACAGGCACCGTGGCAGGTAGTAACACATTACGCTGATGCACTAGCTCCTGCAGACATGAGCCGGTGATGAGACAAGTACAATGCTTTAAAAGCTGGGTAGAGAGATGAGCCCTGAGGTACTGTGTATTCTTGTGACTGAGACAAAAGCCAGGCAGGGTATGATATGCAATGGGAATCCGAAGATCTTGAAAAAGATCAGGCTAAATGCATTTTCCTGTCCATCCACAATGTCTTTCTGGGCCAAATGAATGGAAATGTGGCTCTCCCAGGGCTCACGAAGTAGCAATGCTGAAGGATCTCAACCAGAGCTGTCCGGAGGTGTGAAATACAAGAGCAAAAACACTGCAGGAGAAGCGGTTCTAAAAGATACAGACATTAAAGAAAGGGATTGTGATGAAAAGGAGTGCCAAACGTGTGGTGACACAGCAAAGGAGACGAGCATTTCGTGGAAAGTTTTCAGTAAACTGCTCTGCAATTAAGTCTTCTTAGGACCAGATGGATCAGGCTGGGCTCTGCTTTCAGGTGTTTTTATGCTAGCGGTGCCCTGAAGAAAGGTATGTTCTCCTTCTGTGTCCCAAGACAATGGAAATGGACTTAGTTCTGCCCTGACACGAGGCTAGGGTGAGCTCCCAGCTGGGGGTGCAGCTGGTGCATGGGGCTCCTGCGTGCAGAGCTGCTGGGGCGATGTCCTTGGACATGCTGGAGCTGCAGTACCATCGGCACTGGTTCCCAAGGAGGAGATCACTCAACGTGTGCCCTTGTCTCTGGTGATGCCAGGTGATGTTCTCTCCTGTAAACATAAGGAGAGATGACATATGCTTTCCTTTCTGCTTGGCTGGCTCTAAAGCTTTCTGTAGTTAATCCTCTGCTGAGGTGACACACTGCACATTATGGGCCAGAATCAGAGGTGACGTGAATGGTGGTGTAAGTGACATGTTGGTGAGTCAGGGTAAGTGAGTGGAAGGTGGTGTAAAACTCAGTGTTGCTGAGATGCCAGCGGGCAGGCAGAGGCTGGGAGCAGGACACCCAACCACCTGGAGAACGGGAGAAGAAAAGGCAGTGCATACAGAGACTCTTGCCTGGCAAATCTCCACCAAGACCCAGCACCAGTTCCCTGCTGGAGTGTGAAATAAGCGGGGTGCCAATGTGCACTGCAGGTTGCATGCTTGGGGAGGAAGGCCAGGGGAACCTCTTGACCCCCTCAACATTTAAAATGGCAAGCTGAGATCCCATGCAGCTCTCCCACTGCAGCCTCCACAAGGGAGGACTGAGGAAGGCTGCTCCGGTCATTGCCCAGTGCTGGCAGACCTTTTCCCCTGCCCCTCCATACACCAGGTCCTACCACAACTCTGCCACAAAAAGTGTCCATTCAGCAAGGTTGTGGCATTTTGTGTCAGCCAGCCCCAGCTAGGGTTGCTGGTTATTGACCCTGGCTTCAGCGGTTTCTCCTTACGCACAGTCTTTCAGGCAAATCTGTCATATTGGTTTAAAACCAGTCAGACTTTGTGCTGTGGTTTTCTCAAAATAAAAAAACCTCATAGGCTACATAACCTTACGGAAGAGACTTCACACAGCCCCTCGTTAGCATTCCTGGGCTATTCTGCATAAAAGCAGTGCTCTCTAGTAACATCTGTGTACTAATGTCTAGCCATGCTACTCTTGGGCATTACCTTTTACAGTATTTTCCTTTCTTCATGGAAGCTCATGCTAAACACTGCTGTAACCCATATTCTGGTCTCCCCATGCATAATTCTCCATCTACAACCAGAAAAATTCTCATCTTTTAACACAAAGATGCTTTCTCCACTCCAGCTTCATGTGTGTTGTCACGGTACCCCCCCTTAGCCCTTCTCCACAGAGCAGTGGCACCACGCAGAGAAAATCTAGATGTCGCTTATTCTGCTCTGTGGGAGGCAGAGCTGTGCCCCTACACCCAGCACACTCTGCATCGTCCTGGACATTATTTTTCTCTGCTTTCCTCATACAGATTTGCAGAGCAGGTCATGGGAAAAGCATTTCTTTCTGCCAAGCTCGAGGAGGACTCTACCACCTCCAGAGAGGCAGCACTGCTTTCTCGCTGTTCTGTGAGCCGGTTGCCGGCTCTGCATTCAGGCTGGACCAGCAGTGCTGAGAGGACGGGAGATCACAGGTGCATCTTTGTGGTAACTGGAGTAGGATGCAAGGATGCAAGAGGGAGAATCTGTGAACAGCTAGGGTGACCCAGATACTTTCAAGTATCTGTCTAGGCTTTCGGGGTAAGATTTTTCCCCATATAACTCATAAAATGAGATCCCACTCCTGCCAGACAGAGGAGCCTCAGGACAGAGAGCTCCTCACGAAGCCCAGCTGTGTGCCACCAGGACAGGAGCAGGGTGAGGATGGGCAGAGAGCCCAGCCATACATAGGCTCACGCAGGGATGAAGCACCTGGCACCACGGGGCTCTGCAGCTGCTGGAGAAGTAAGGCTCATCGTTCCCAGGGCATTTGGGAAGCTGCACAACACTGACCTTGTGTTTCCCAGGGAGATCTGCTCCACCTAATCCTGGGACGATGGAGGAAAACCCTAAGCCGGGCAGAGGCACCAGTGAACCCAGGACCCTCTCTGGAGCAGAGGCTCACAGCCCTCTTCGTGGGGTAGTCCCACTGGTTTGTTGTGTCCGGTTGGCTACAGGTGTCTCCCCACTCTCTCCCTCTGTCTCAGCTTGTTCCCACTCAAGCCACAACACATGGAGCCCTTGCCTGCCCCAGCATAGCCACTGCAAGGGACACACTGAGAGCCAGGTGAAGGATCCAAGCTTGCTTAAAATGCACGCTGCCAAAAAAACATTGGTTTCTTGGAGACAGTGGAGTTTCTTGACCCCATTCTGAGGTGCAGAAGTAAGCATCAGATCCCCCAAGCTGATGTCACCGTCAGAAATTTTGTTGTACAAACCCCCACCCTCTGATGCCTTCTGGGTACCAGCTGCACCCAAAGCTCAGCTGCATATGGTCGGGACTCTGCTGAATCGCAGCACGCAGGAGCCTCCAACACCAAGACCACTGCTGTGTCCTCACCGCTGGGTCATCCCAGGACCAAGGCGTCCCTCAGCTGCTGCATGTTTTCCTGGGGTGCAGAACACCAGAAGCCACCAACTCAGGGACATGAGCACGCTCAGCTTCCCTTTCTCTCCCTTGGGACCACCCCATCACCTCTGTTACCTGTGTGCTCTCAGGCTGCTTCGTGATGTAGTGGGAAATAAAAGCCATGTGAGACTTTGACTGGGGCTTTGAGGCATGGGGGGGGGTGTAGTTTTATTGCTAGATTAATAATTTAACAGGACAAAATGAAATTCACAGCACTGAGAATTTGAGAGATTCATACAGAGCTGAAGTTGCCCACTTTTTGCCCAACAAGCGGCTGCTCCCATTGCGCAGCTGTCAGACATTTCTGTTCTCCCCGCCTCATTCCTCCAAGCTCCCTCATTTCCAATTTGCTCCTCTCCTTTCAGAGGCAGACCCTTCACACCACAGCAGGCGTTTCCCACAGCCAAGCAAGGTGCATTTCCCAGCCTCCAGCTTTGGGAGGAGCTGGATGCTGTTACTCCCGAGGTATGATATCCTGGCCAAGCGGATTTGGCACTGAGAAAGGGACAATTCACAGCCAAGATGACTTACCTGGACTGAATTAATCAAATCCATCAGCAGCAACTTTCTCAGCTCCCTGACAGCGTGTGCATGTATGGCTGCGCGCAGTTGTGGCTGAATGCGTGTATACGAACATGGGCCACAGGCAGGAGATTGGCACAACTCTCTGATAATAAATTGTGCAGAGAACAGCAAGAAAGGGAAAAAATCCTGACTTTGATGTGCAGGCATACATGCTATCTTCCATCTCCAGCCCAGCATGCAACCCAGAGTGGCCCTTGCCAACCTGCTCCATGCTCTGTGCAGATGAGGTTGGATATTGCAAACACAGAGAAAATTGGTTGCATCAGAAATGTGTGCAAGGTGCATATTGGGTGGAAAACTGGGGGGACTTGCTCTCATCAGGAGCTCTCTGATTCATTGTCACGATTCCTGTGTGAAAGTCCAGGTGCCACTGGAGTGCCACTGCCACTTCAGTGGGCTGAAAATTTGGCTTAAGCAGAGGCAGAGAAAATAGCAAGAGGTCCCAACGTGCTATTATGGTAGAGCAAGAAAACTCATTTACAAATGAGAAACGGGAATACTAGTTGTTAGTTAATGGTTAACTCGTTAGTTAACAGTGCTAGGGCATGGAGCCCACTACCACAAGAACTACCTGTGGCAGATCTGATCCAGAAAGCCAGGCCAGAGGGCTACCAAAGTCACAAATTTCAGCTCCCAGTAGGCAGTGTCAGCTCCTTTTTTTCTTGGATGAATGATGGTTTATCATAAGAGGAATTTGGTTTCTTAATCCTGCTCCTCTTAGGAGGAGGCAGTTTGGGAGCACACTTCTCCAGTGCTAGAAAGATGCTACCCATTTCCAGCTGGGATTTCACGGTCCCTTCACCCCTGTTCGGTGCCATATCAATCGTCTCCTTAAATGGCATTGGGGTTTATTTTCCTTGTGTTATAAACTGCAGTTGAATTCCTGCTTAGCCACTCTGAAATATTGCTGTGAAAATCAAGGATATGAGCTGACTTATCAGGAGAGAGAAATACCAGAAGGACTAATGCCTGGCTTAGGCGCTGCACAGCCGCTGAATAACAGAATTTGTCCTGCAAGGCAGGAGCCTGGGACAGCGGCAGACCTTGGGAGACTGTGGGCATTACCAGGAAAGCACAGCTTTCAGCCAAGTAAAGGAAAGGCCATGCAAGCATCTTCCACGAGCAATCTGCAGGTTTTTCCAGCCCCAGGCAAGCTGACCAGTCTTAGAAATACGCTCCGCAGAGAGGCTGGGTCCGCTGTGCTGCTGCGTTCTCCATTGTGCCCAAGCTGTATCCACTGGGTTTTGCTTTCGGCAACCTGTACACTCAGCTCCTTTGGGCTGAGGACAATTTGTGTTGCCTCATGCAAGACAAAGATCAGAAAGTTTGAGAAGTGAGTACAGCAAAACCCCTTTTCAGGGCGCACACCCACCAGGATGCTCCTGACACATCGTTCTTCACCGTGGCAGCTCTTGTGCTTGTTTTAGCTGGAGGAGGTCGAGGCAAATAATTTTCTATTATGCTTGTGTGCTTGCATGTGCAGGCACATAATGCCACAGAGATTTAAGAATACAGTCTCACACAGAGCAGGAGCAGTATACATTATTCATCATCAAGGTAACACTAACAAGATGAGAACATTTAGTTGTTAAATATTGGAAAATAAAACAAAAAAGCCCATTCTCTTGTAAAGAACTTGGCAACTGTGTCCTACAAACCCCTTTTATACTCCTCTCAAGTTGCCACACTGTTGTATGTCGCTATTATGATAAAGCCAAAGCAGGATTTTAGAGAAGCGCTTCGGTAGGGATGGCCCCCCGCTATCCCCATGGGAAGAACCAGCTCGTGCTCCCCATGCAGGGTGAAGGAGGAGGGGGGATGCCTCCAGTCTGTGGTTAGAGGAAAACAAAGTGGGAGTCACATATCCTCAGGACTCAGCCCTGCCCAAGGGGGATTCCTCCCAACCCAAGGGAGATCAGGGCAGTGACCCTCCGCAGGGGCTGCTCTTCCTCCAGCAGCAGGAGCCCTGGATATTCCTCTTCCAGTCGCCCAAAGGCAGGTGAATCACAGGCTGCATGCCTAACACACTGACCATTACCTCTGCGCCTTTGTTTCCCCATTGCATGACGATAGACATAGACTGAAGCATCTTGCAAGTATTTGCTAATTCAGCAAAACTGCAGTGTGTCAGTGATTCATTTGCTGGAATCAAACCAGAAGATGCTTTTGAGCCAGCTGCAAGTTCACTGTTTTGCATCTCCTGAACCTGGGGTTTCCAGCTGGGGGTCCTCCCGCCCAGGGACCTCTGTGACCATGGGGCCAGACTCGCGTGACAGGCACAATGCTGCAGGGGCATCTATTCCAGGACTGTCAGGGTCTATGGCAACACAACAGTCAACAAGACATATGCCCTTAGGCAGGGATCAAATATTAAATTCCCCAGCGTAGCGGAGTTCCCAGCTTTAATAATTATACTTATCCTGTTCAGCAAAGGCCCTTGAAATCTTCTGATGGGAAGTGCATAATTTAAGTGCAAGGTACTTGTATTGTTGTTAGTGGTTAGTGGTTAGATCTGTGCCAGGTCTGCTCTCCTTTAACATCTTCATTTGATCTGAAAAAGGGAGGGTAAAGAGCATGTTAATTAAATTTGCAGAGGATATGAAATGGGAAGGTGCTGCAAATCCTGGTGAGGACAAAGAGCTAAAAGATAATGCACTGGGAAAGAAGGGTCAGGCATAGGAAGGAAATAGCCAAATGAAATTCATTCTGAACAAATGCAAAGTAATCCAGCCGGGGAAATATAATTTAACACCATGGAGACTGGGAGAGAGACATTTGGAAAGCAGTAATACCAAGAGGCCTGAGGGACAGCAAATTACATTGGGATTTGCGATACATTATGGTGGGCTGCGGAACAGGAGGCTGTACACAGACAGCTTTCAGGGTTTTCTGACTAGGCAGAAAGGTAGGTTTTCTGTTTTCTGCTTGGGCTGCCATTGCATGCTACACTGCCTTTGTATGCTGACCTGCTAGGGGCCCAAGAGGTCCCTTCACTTCAGTAAAACCAGGGATGTTTGAGTTCAAGGCATCCCAGGGCCAGTTTGGGGTCACAGCGGAGCATGGGATCCAAGAGAGCACCCAGAGTCCTCGATGTCCCCTTCCCCACTGCACGCCCATGTCTGCAGCCCCACACTTGGATTGGGCTATGGAGCTGGAGGAACACCAGGGCCAAATGCATCAGCTCTGCGCTGGGGACATCTCTCGACACTGTATAGGAGTAGATGGGCTAAGCACCGGGCTCGTATCCAAACCTTCTGAGCACAGCGCAGAAGGCAGCTCCTCAGCCATGTAGCAGTGGCCTGGAAGCCCACATCTCCACTGTCTCTCACCCTGCAGCCACAGCATCAACACCTCTAGCATCAACTGCCAGGGAAGTCTGCCGCAAACACCTCCACATTCCCTGCCACCTCCCTCTCCTTCACCTCCTACCCTGTCACCTATGTCCCTGGCACTGCCTGCCTTGTCATCACAGCACCAGCACCAAGCATCCTCTTCTCATCAGCTCTGGGCAAGCCTTAACTTGGGGCCAGCTGCTCACGGGCATCGTCTGCGACGGGATTATGGCACTGGCAGTGTGGCCACCCCAAGTGCCGGTCCCCTGTCCCTCTGGGACACCATCTGCATGGGCCATGCTCCGCATCCCTCTCAAGGGGGTGAACGTCAGTCACCAAAAGCGGACACTCCTCCTGCTTCCTGGAGTGTGATCAGCCCTGCAGGCCCCCGCTTGCTCCCATCATACCCAGGCAGCCGCGCAGAGCAGACAGCTCCATTTAAGACGCGCAGCAAGTTTCCAAGAAATCATGCTGTCTTCAAAGTGAGGTTGGCATGAATATTTCAGTGCAGCTGCTTGGCCCCAAGTACCACACATCACGTCTCCGAGAACAGTCATTACAGGGGCATCTGCGCACAGGGTTGCCAGTGCCCGCGGCTGACGCCAGCATCAGGGGGACCGTACGCTGTGCCCTATGCAATAGGCAACCCAGGCTTTCCCTCCGCCAGCCCCATGCCGCACCCCTGCCCGTGATGGGGCAACACCAGGGTCCTTGCTCCTGCTCTCCCCTCTGCACAGTGGGACCCAGAAGCTCCTGCTCCCAGCCTGCGCCGGAGATGCCCAGCTCCCGCCTTCGCTCCCCTGCACACGAGAGGGCCCGGGGCCGCGCACGGCCCGTCACTCTTACTCTGTAGACAAGTCCCCTCGCCAAAGCCGCAGCGTGGCAGCTCGGCTGCAGCCCATCTCCATCCCCATCCCCCTGCCCGCAGCTCCCAGCTCCCATTCATCACCCTTCGCTTGGCGCGCGCGGCTCCCGTCCCCCCGCCTCGCCGGTTGATGACGGCTGGGCTGCGCGTGGCCTTGGGGGGCTGCGTGGCCTTGGGGGGCTGCGCTGCCTGCCAGCTCCTGCCCGCGTTGGAAGAGGCGGCTCGGGAGTGGATCCACACGTCTGCGGGGAGCGGACCGAGGGGGCCAGGCGGCAGGGCTGGGGGGAAACCAATGCACCGTTCATTAGCCTCGCTGCCTGTCCTAATTGCCTGTTCAGGCTGAAACAATTGAGTTAGAGGCTGCTCTGCCTAATTATTATTGTTCTTCTAAAAATAATGGGGGAGGGAGAGGAGGGGGAAAATGAAGAGGGGAAAGGAAGAGGGAAGTTGAGGGAGGGCGGGAGCAGGAGGGCAGGGGAAGGGGGAAGGCGGGAGGGATGGGATGCAGCAGCTTGCAGACTAAATGACTTGTTTAATGACTGTGAGCTCCGAGGCTGGTAGGGAATAAACAGGTCTGAAATTGGTTAGCCCCCACCCTCCTCCTGCCTCTCCCACTCCCTCGAACTGTGTTTATTTCCAAGTGATCAGAGGGAGAATAAAAGCCCATCTAGTGTAATAGAGGGAGAGGATTTAATCTGTGTGCCTGGGACTTCAGTAAAGTGCAAACATCGATCCAAGCCGGTGGGGAAAGAAAAGAAATTTACAGACCAATAAAAGTATATTAAAAAACTTCCCCTGCCCTTTTGCCTGGGCGGGGGCGATGCCACGGGGCTGCTGGGGGCTGCAGCCAGAGAAAGAAGCCCATAGATGTGGCACCTACCGACCCAGGGTGCTGCTGGGCTCCCAGAGGTCTGGCTCCAGGGCCTGGGGGGTAGCGAGCGGCCCTGGGTGCTCCCCACGCTTGCCCAGGGGTGCTGCAGGGCCGGGAGGCTGAGAAGCAGAGGGTCTGGCAGCCAGTTTGACACTTAAGGAATTAGCTCTGCATCATTTGGAGTTTTCTGCTCTACTAATTTTCGGCCGGCCCCTCATTCGCGTCTTTTTTCCCCAAATTTTAAAGGGGCAGCATGCCGGATTCCCAGCACCTCCTCAGACCTGAGCGGGAGAGCTTGGCCTTGCTGCCTGTAGGCTCACATGTTTTGTTGGCAAAAAATGGCAGATTTTGCCCTTTTCTCCAACAACCTCTTCCCTTCCATGGGCTGTGCATTAATGCTTCCTTCCCTTGCTGGCATTTGCACAGTGCCGGGACCCTGCTGCTGGGCAGCACCTCACCTGGTGCAGCATCCACCTGCCCAAAATCTCCTGGGGAGACTTCAGTCGCCAGGCTTGGCAAACAGATCTACCCGGCTCTGACTCTGCCCTTTGGTGTTTGCCTTTGACTAACATTTGAGGTCTCGTCTGTGTTGGCCTGTCGGTTGATGAAAAGGAAATTTCAGTCCTCTGTTGACTGACAGTGCACTTTAGACTTTCACGGAGGGAGAAGGAGGGAATATTTGATCAGTGGTTTGCATTTGTCATGCACAGCCCGCTGTACCAGGGACAGGGTCCGTTAAAATACTGTCCTGGGCTAGGAGGCAGAGAAAGCCAGGTCCATTCACACCTATTACCCAACCTGATGTGGAGAGTCTTTATCACTTCGTGGAGCAGTCTGTCTGCCTGGGAGGGGGGTGTCAGAGATAAGAGCATCCCAAATCCCTGCTGGCTATTCCCGCAGCATGTCTCTGCTCCCAGGACATGGCTGGTGGGGTGGCATCCAGTCCCCTCTGCTACCAGCTACAGCTGCCACAAGCACATCAGTCCTGGCTTCAAACCCCTGTGCTGGCTCCAGCCCTTATTCTGATTTAATGCTTGGTGAAGTGAAGGGATCATTCCCAGCTCTGCTGAAAACAATGTCTCAGCCTGCTGTGGGGACAGTGGCGCATTCAGTACACTGAAGATGACAGAGCCCAGGAGTGGCAGGAGCCTGCCTGGCAGCGGCAAGGGGCTCCACACAAAGCAGATGGACCCAGAGGCTGTCTGACCTTTATATTACTCCTTTCCACCACGACAGCCAGCTGAGGACACATCATTCGAACAAGCCCTATCATTTTCCTTCCCTTATCCAACAGAGCCCAACACTGATCATCCCATTAACAGTTACTGGTCAAGCTAACAAAGGAAATCAATGAAATTAACAGCAACAACAACAACAAAAAAGAATCCAAGCCAAAACCCAGTCCTAGACACAGTTGTTATCCCGCATGAGAAGTACCAGAAATTCCCCACCGTCAGCTTGGGTCTTTGCAGCACACTATTGATTCTGCACTGATAGCCTCCAGCCTCTGCTGTGAAGAGCAGGCAGATAAATAATCCCAGCTCAGCCCCCCTTCTTGGATATCCCAGGACCCTCAGAACTGCAGTCTGGGGACCCTGACCATTGCCAAAAATCCCCATCGCCAGCACTGAGTCCCTCTGCTAGCGCACTTCTCTGGCTAGGAGTGCATTGTTGCCCAGGGGCTATCCCAACACCCCACCCCTTAGCAGCGTTGGGAGGGCCCCTTCACCCCAGCCTCCAGCCTTGCCGTCCTCTTTAAAGCCGGACCTTAATGCTGTGCATTCCCAAACCTCAACACTGAAGTGGCCCTTTTTGGCTGAGCCCTGAGGGCAGCTGCCTGCTGCCCCCTTTCCCTCTTGCAGAAGTGCCTGTGGGCTTGCATGGATCCTCCTGTTCGGATTTGACCCCAGCAGCCCACGTCCTGGGCATCACCCTCACCCTTCCCTAACTCCCACTCACACATCCCTTCAACCCCAAAGGCACCGTCTCCCCACAGCACTGCCAACCCCTCCTGCCCCACCACTGCTGCCCCTGTGCCTCCAACCTACTCAGTCCTTACAAGCTCCTGAAACTCTCCCCTGCTCTGACCTAGTAAAGCCTCTCCTGCTCACAAACAGGGGACATGAGCCTCTCCTCCTCCCACATGGGCAACACAAGCACTTCCCCTGTCACCCTCACAGATCTCCACATCGCAGAAACACACCTCCGCCCCGTGCAAGAGCCTCTCTCTCCTGCACACACACAATGATGCTGACCTTGCCATCAGCATCCCCTCCACTCGCACCCGTCCTCCGATGCCCGTGAGGTTGCTGTGCAAAGCCCCATGGCTCAGGCAGTGCAAGCACAGCCAATACGAATATTTCCAGCAAACTTTCTCTGGTGTGAAATCTGCAATTCCTGCAGAATTCTCCTTGCAGACTTGTTCCCTTCTGCAGGCTGGACTGTCTGCAGGCTCCAGTGCCATCCCTGCTGTGCCATCTATCCACAGCAAAATGTCACCAGGGCAAACATCTGCCCCATAGGACAGGGGAAGAAAATTCCCCCAAGGGGAGATACTGTGCTCCCTTTCAGTAGAGCAAACGGTCTTTTATTAACCACTTAAGGCATGTTTCCCCGCCATTGTCCCATCTGTCTGAATGCACTGGTCATAGCCACAGGGGACGCAGCTCCCCGCTCCTGCTGGAGCAGCAGGCAGCTGGCTCCAGGCTTCCCCACTGCTTCCGTGCGTGGGGCTGAGACTGGGCCCACAGCCCGCTCTGGATGGAGGGGCTCTGGCAGTGCCCTGTGGAGCCGGAGGAGGAATCACCCTCCCTCTGCCACATTTGGGGACCCGGGTATGGCTGGAGAGATGCCCTCCCGTGGCTCCTTGTCTTGTTATGCAAGTTGGCAGTGTCTGGGTGAAGGGGGGCCAAGTTCTCCGATCAGAAGTGGCCGTGAAGGCAACACCGTTGGGCATGTTGTTGCTGACAATGCTTGGGGATGCACCGTGCTCTCCTCTGTCCTCGTGTTCCTCCTGAGATACAGCTTCCTGGGATCAAGCTCTGCACCTCTGCCTGGGCATAGGACCTTCCCAGTGGCCGGGTGCGGGCCGGGCGTGAACACCTCGGGTTCTGCTCTGATTCTCCCAACAAGGGAACTGAGCAAAGCCCAGCTGGACCTGTGACATCTCTGGGGTGGCTGGTGGGGCCAGGCGTGGGGCATAATAGGAGAAGCACTGTGGGTGGGTGCGCCCTGAGGATACAGCAGCTGTGGGAGCATCAGGAAGCGAGGGAACAAGGGGAACATCATCCCCAGATGGAATAATAGGCATTTTCTTGTAAGGAGACTAAATAATAAGAGCTCCGGCCTTGAACAGAGATGACTAAAGAGGGATGTGATTAGAGTTTTGCAAAGCCTTGACTAGCACAGAGAAAGTGATTACGGAGTGATTATTCACGACTTCGCATTATGTATGAACAAAGTGAAATTATCCAGCAACTCTTTTAGGACAAACAAAAGTAAGTACCTTCTCCCCTGCTGCATTATTGCATTGCTACCGGATGCATTCAGACACCCAGAGAGAACAGCTCTGCCCACAACTATCAACCACAGTTTTCTGGAATAGCCTTCAGCGTGGGGAACCCCTGACAGCTGGGCTGAGATGGCCGGAGGAGGGATGACCCCAGTTTCTCACATTCTTCTCTAATCACCCACTCCTGGCTGCTGTCTGGCCAGAGAAACTTCTGCTCTGAGTCCATAGGGCCATCCCAGTGCTCACTGATGTGATTCTCTCTGCGCACGCAGGTCATGAAGCATGCAACAGAAACCGAACAGAGTGGGACGTGGCTAGGAGCAACTCTCAAGATCACAGCAGTGACAGTAATCAAGATGTTAAGTGACAAACGCCTGACTGTGCAGCTCGGCAGCTTGTGTGCAGAGGGTCAGCATGGGTGGAAGCAGCTGCCTGGCAGCAGGCAGTGGGCTGACGCCTCCAGCTACCTCGGGGACCTGAGGCTGGAGGAGCTTCCAGCAGATGAAAGGAAAAGGGCTGGTGAGAGGGAGAAGCACGGGTGGACAGAAAGTGCTCCTCTTTCAGATGCTTGCTCCAGCAACACATAAGTTAATGAAGAGCCGGGGCTAGGCTGCTGGAGCAGGTTGGACAACCAGGCACCACGGTGCAGCAGATTTAAAGGAGAAGCCCCCTTATTAGGGGTGCCCAGCAACACAGACCTGGTGGTCAAAGTTCAGTGACATAGAAGTTGAACATTTGTTTTAAAGGAAGGGTTGAGAAGGCAGTTAGGAAGGAACAAGGAGGAATCTGAGCAGATAGAGGCAGAGGTGCCATCATTAGCATCAGCTAAAGAGCTGGTAACATACGAGCTGCAGACAAGGAGGGTCTCTTAACCCCGTGTCCCAACAGTTCATGCTAAGGAATGTATGCAGTCTAGTTTCCAGGAATATGAGCACCACCTCAGCTTTTTGCTAAGAAACTGTTCTGCAGACTGAGGATGCAACTGCAAGTATGTCTTTGCAGTATGAAAAATGAGAACTGTGTTTTGCAGGAAAAAAAGCAGAATCTTTGTGTCTTTCTCCCACCCACAATACTTGTGGCATAATCGAGAGATGCACTGACCCAAAAGGATGTGAAAAGGGGTCAGAAGATTGCTTTTTGTTTGAAGACAGCCTGGAGCATGCTGTGGTGCTTTGTGTCCTCCAGGGCGGAGGTGGCAAAGGGATACCTGCAATAAGTATTGATGACTTTGACAGCAACCTCCCCCACTTCTTATTCGAGAGTTTAGTTATGGGCTACAGACAACTATAATGCTCTGGTTCCAGAAACACCTGAGGTAGATACTTGAATTTATTCAGTTTAGTTTAAAGATTTAACACATCTGAAATTATTTTCCTTTTCCAAGTTTAGAGAAAAAAAAAATCAATATTTTTGGCATTATGAGCTGCACAGGAAATCTAGTGCTGACCAGCTTCATAAGTTCGTTTAGCCCAGCTGATTTTCCAATGATTCAGTCCAGCTTACTTCAATAGGTTTTAAAGAGGAGCTTGGCTTTTAACTGTGTGTTTGAAACCTCTGAATTGATCGACCGATTGATTTGGGTAAATCTTTCACCAAGCTGGATGCCCTAATTGATGCTCACCTTGCCAGGGTGCAAAGTGTCCATTTGAGGAGGCAAGTCCCTGACCTCCCAAAGACCATTTGGGACAGCTCACCCCATTGGGCTCATGAACTGCACAAGGCTGTTGGCATTTCATCAGAGGGATCACACATGAGGGTGGTAAGTTCAACAGGCCACAGCAAATGATGAAAAATAAGCATCAACCATCTCTAAGAAAGAAGTTCATATAAGAAGAAACACAGAATTTGTCCTCCAAGAGCTGACTTCACAGAGATTTAGTTCACTTCAGTAAGTGATGCTTTAGCAAAGTGACATTATAGGTATTTAGATGCTTTCACAAAGTGATAGGCTTCCCAACTCATTTAAGCTCCCAGCTTCATGTCCTTAGCAATATCAGAAAAACTGCTCTGATAGGGTTACAGATTGAAAATTGTGAGTTTTGGGCAGGTTTTCATAAATGTAGCTGTGATCACAGGGAGTTTAACTAATTTGTTTATTACAGGAAACTGGTGAGATGGTAGGGCAGGACAGAGGTAGCTGAGGGAGCTGCCGATGCTGTGATACTGATGGCAGTCTTATCTGACGTTATATCAAGTACCTCGCCTTCACACTGCAGTCCAGCAGGCGCTTCCTCAGATATGACTGGCTTTGCACAGCCTCTGAGGTACCAGAGGGGCTTTCAAGGGCTAAATCTCCAACAGTATGAGATTTTGGAGTACACAATGAGAAGGACACTTGATACTATAATAGGTAATAGGAAAAGGATATTGTAAAATAAGTACGTAGCATCTTCAGGTAAGTGCAGCGTATTCAACTCAGCAGAAGTACAGGCAATTAACCCACTATGGAGGTGGTGGCCAGGGTGGATCCATTAGCAATTACACATGAGGAGCCATGCAGGACACAGGGTTTCAAGGACTGGCAAGGACAAACATCAGTGCTTCACCTTGCAGCAGACCCAGTGGTTGAACACACACACCAGCACGTCTCAGCCCAGCTCCCAACAGCGAAGAAATCACTGAAACAATTAATAGACCTTGTGCCTGGCAGCACCCACTGGAGACGATAAACATTGCTCAACAGGAAGGCTTCAGCAATCAATATCCAAACTAACCTTATTTATTTCTTATTTGAAAATAAGCTTACTAGGTGACAGAAATAATCCGAATAATGAGTAATAACAAAAGATTGCTTTAATCCTGCAGGAGCCCTTCATAAGCTGGTGCAGGAGCGGTGGGGCAGGGCATGACAACTCTTTCTACAGAGGCTCTGCAACAGCCTTAGGGAGCAAAATGGATGTCACAGCCAGCTAGCACGACAGGGGAATTTCAGGCAGCAGGAGGGAATCTGCCAACCTGACCTCTGGCCACCACACAGTGGCTAATAGCCCTGCTCACGTAAGGAGTACACTCACCTAAAAATAGCACAGTCAAAGATGTAGCAGCCAGCCAAAGACGTAGCAGCTCTGAGGCTGGATGCGTCCCTTTTGCAGACCACTGCCTGCCCCAGGACCCGCCTCCTCCCAGGGATGCTCTCTTGTCATTCAAAACCTGAGCCCTGCTGCTTAGCTTGCAAAATTTGACAATGGTAGTATGGATGCAAATAAATATGGCAAGGTGTATAGCGAATTCATGTTTGAACACAGCTCCCACAGAGGTAGGCCAGGGCCCGAGGACTTTTTTTAACACGTTTCCCTGCAACATGCTCTCAGTAAACAAGTAGAGGTGGTGGCACAGACCTGGCCTTTCTAAAACAATAGTGGCACGGCTGCACGAGACCAGCACCAGCTGCAGCTCTGGAAGAGCATCCTCAGCAGTTTGCAATGGGTGACAGAAAAGTTTGCTAAGACATCCATTTAATTATCAGGCAGACTAATACAGGTGAAATCCTTACTTCCCTCCATGATGGAGAATCACCTGTGGCACACAGGGTACCAGCATTTCCAGCTGCTCTGCCTTGGAGTCTCCAAAGAGCAGATACAACATCCCATGGATGGACTGCTCAGGCTCCAGAAGACTTGCAGCAGTCCCTTCCATTCCTGGCCACCTCCATCCCCATCAGACCCTGCAGCGTCATGGAGTGGTCTGTTATGTTCCCAAGGGGCACAGCCTGCTCCTGCATGGAGCAATAAAGCCCCTGAATGTGTCTGAGGCTGTAGGACAGAGGCTGAGTGAGGTTTGCAAGTCTGCTTGCCAGCAATGGGAGTCATCCAAAGGGATAAAAGGCTCTTATGAAAAACAGAACGATTGGGATAGGCCAAAAGCCTCTTCCATTTAGGCTGTCTGAAGGTCCATTGCCACTCTGGCCTTGCCACGTCTCCTAAAAATCTTACGGGAAGCGACAAACTCATGTTCTGTAAGTGGTTTAGGGATGAGACCTGGGGAGCTCTGCTCCCCTCCGTGGCCCACAGCCAACCTCCCCAAGGAGCTGGGGGAAACTGGTGCTCAGGAGCCCAGCCCCTGCCTGGGAAGTGCTGGCAGCTCCCGGATGCTCCACAGTTCAGTGCTTTTGGAGACAACCTTAAGAACATTGCTGCAATTATCCTGCTGTTTAGGTGTCCCTGAGGAACGGAGAGACTCTCATTATCTGGTGGACTGAGAATTTGGGTGTGCAGGGGATGTCAAAGAGAATTTTGAATGCGGAGCCCTATGAATAGATAGCTACCCATCCATCACCTATGCATCCACCTTCTCCACTGCCCCTAATAAAGGCAGCAGTAACAAACCAGTCCGCACCAATGGAAAGGAGAGGGATATGTGCTAAGCTCTTGAGGGGTTAACCCACTCTCAAGCATGGTTCAGTGAAATTGTCAAAAAATCCCTTCTGACAAATTGCCTGAGAAGAGAGAGAAAAATATAAAGAGCTGAGCGCATGGTAATGATTTCTGAAAAGTTCCCCAGCACCAAAACGGCAAAAAACCATTAGCAAAGCAAATTGTATTTTGTGCGCATAATTCACACCAGAACACAGAATCCAGGCAGCTCCGCTTTCTATTATTAATGGGACAGCATGCCAAGTCATCTAGAAAGCTCTTCTCACGCTGCGGTGACACAGGGCAGGAGATGGGCTCTGCTCCAGGGAGGAGAGGGCAGCCCCAGCCCCACACCCCTGTGCTTCTCTCCTGCGTTTCCCCTCGAAGCCCCACGAGGTGCAAGGTGGCCCACGCTGTGGGATTTGCCGTGCACGGCTGGACTGGGCATGCAGACCTCATCTCCAGTCAGAAGCACGTCAGTGTTTGCCTTCCCCAAGCCTTCGTGCCCGCTGCGGAGGCTGCCGTTGGGCTCCCCCGTGCTGACCGGCTTTCGTCATTCGTCTCATAGGTTTGGGAGTGGCCCTTCAAAGCAGGGTGCTCCCAGGACTCCAGCTTTACAAATCTCATTTTCCCTCTCTTTTTGATCCACCACGCTGCCGGGGAGCCTGAGGCTGGCTCTTTGCATGTCCCAAGCCTTGCTGGTGCCTCCACAGCCAGCCAAGCCCAACGGAGCTGAGCTGCGCTCCACCCCAGCTACCGAAGCTCCCCTTCAAGCACTCTCCGGGTGACTAAGTGCCTTGCTGAGCAGCTACTAGACAGATTGACTCCAGATGCTTATGGACAAACATTACCCGGCGTGCTCAGAGGCCTGGCTCTGACACATTCCTGACATGCCCAACACCGCCAGGAAAAGCAATATTCAGATGAGGCCGGTGTGTGCTGCTCATGGGGAGCTGGCTTTTAGGACGTCGGTAAAAAATATCACCTGGGCTTGTGCAAGCTGCTCTGGGGATGCTCTGATCAGCACTGCTTACTGCACAGGTGGACGAGTCCGCTTTCGAGTGCAGGGCATGGCAGAGCTTCCCCACAGCAGCAGTGGCTGTTATACAGTAACCGAGCAGCTCACACTCGTCGGTGGGCAGGGCTGCGATGCAGTCGCTGACGCCACTCTGCCAGGTTTCCCAAGCCATACGGCATGCAAATCTGGCTTTTTGCGATGAAGCAAAAAGAAACAACCACTGCACCACAGCTCCCAGGGCTTGTGGCACCACTGTCAGCTTGCAGCAGGCACAGCCCAGCGAAAGCCCCAGCCTGCAAGTCAGGGTGGGCTCCTGCTCCTCCTGAAGCCCATCTTTTGGCTGGATCAGTTCCTCCTCTCCCAGGGCTCTCACCAGCACCCCAAAACATCGGGGCCAGCCCTGCAGCACCGCGGGATGTCAGCCTGAAGGGCGAGGAAGGGCAAGGGCAGCCACTGCACTACCCGGGACAGGGCAGGCAGCCCACTTCCCCTGCCAGTGCTCAGTGGTCCAGATGTGCACAGATGCTGGGGATGCTCAGGGACTCTTGGTGTGGTGGAGGGTCCCAGGGAGAAGCGACAATGCAGGAGCTGTACCTGATACCTTCCTGGGTCATGCACTGCATGAACCTCAGCCATCCCTGTTCCCAGTAAGGCTGGGAACAGCTTTAATGCAGAGGAGCCAGGCTGGATTTTGGTCAGGGAAAGGCTCTGTAATTCATTACCTGTGCCCCAGGACAGGCAGGATTGTAATAAACACTTTCTTTGAGTCCTGTAGATAGAAGTTACATGAAAATTACCTACTTTAAAAGAACATTAGCATTTCAAAGTCAAACATTAGGAGACAGCGGAGCACAAAGACTGTGCTCACTGGCAGGATTGTGTTATGCCTCTTTATATACTGTGATGCTTTTCATGTCACTGTTGCGTGTTGTTCCCAGCAGGATGGGCCACAGGGCTGGGTACAAGACCTCCCAAACCGCTCCCCAGGCTTCCACTGTTGGACCGAGAAGAAGAAACGACTAACAGCAGGTCGTTGTGCTTCTTATTATTTGGCCTCAAAAGAACAGTGGAGCAAGCTCCTTCAGCAGGTTAGGCAACAGCAGAGGCTGAGCCAAGGTAGTATTTATTCCTGAGGCTGGGTGATTAAAAAAACATTCCTCTCTGCTAGTGCAAATCTGTGCAGCACTCACGTCCCAAGCAGTCCTTGCAGTCTTGGTGCTCCGATCTCCAGAGCACTTCTCAGCAGCAGAAGCGGTGCAGAGGAGAAAGGTGGCAGCAATCGGGGACACGAAATGGCCTTTGCAGGGAAGAAGCTGAGCATAGGAGGTCTGTCTAAAAGTGAGGTGGAAGATGACTTGGGAATAGGTTTTACCTGCTAAGTAGAAAGGAAGAGCTAGAGACATCAAACGAAACGACGGAGCAGCAGGACGCACGCACGTGAAAAGCTTTTCCACAGCCCCCAGAATACCACTGATGTGTGGCATTGGGGATTACAGGACCTTGTGGTCCTGCATAGGTGAACCCAGAAAGTGGTTACATAAACCAACAGCACACAGATCTGTGGGGGAATTGAAAACAAAGCAACAGATGCAATCTCTGGCTTGGGAAGCCTTTAAACAGAAGCTTGCTTGTCGCTGCTGGAGGGTATAATCAGGGAAGCCATAACTGCTGGCTTACCCTTTTGACAAACCCTTCCTCGGCACTTTCTGGTACCAGCCTGTGACAAAGCCGAGAGACAGGACGCACCCTTGTGCATATTCCATGCAGCTACTCTCCCATTCCCACGAGCAGTCTCCCAATGCCAGATGGAGGTGTAAACAGGACAGTGCTCTAACCCTAACCTGTTTAGGGTGTGGTATCCTAGATAGCAGAAAACAATGCTAGAAATATCTTTGATCAACACAGCTAGAAGCTCAGGAAAAGAGAAAGACAAAGGGATTGTAGAGGCCTCTTGGCTCTAGTCCTGTGGATGGGGAAGAAGACGACCAGCAAACACCGGTGTTGAGAAAACCCAGTAATGCAAAATTAGACCACGTCAAGAATTCCAGTTTGACTGCAGACTATGAATAGATGTATGTTTGCCTTCTTTAGTGTTGAATAGTTTGTGCTAATAATACCACCTTGCCTCATATAAATTAAGGCAATTTCAGATTAGTATTTAAAGAGAAGATGATCCCAACAGCACAACGGCATTCATAATGCACCAAACCCCATTTTGGGTGGAGAGACACTATTTGCAGGTGACCCAAAAGCCCTTTGCAAACTAGTGCCTAAACTGAGGTAAGGAAAGTGAGCGTTATCTCCTGATGGGCTAATTATTTCCTGTTTTTCAAGATAATATTCCAAGTGTTTGAATATGGCTATTTTTCCTGCTTGTCTACCGCAGCTATGAAGATTGTGCTACTGTCATATATTGAGTTCTTATCTCTTAGCTGTATTCTTTTATCTTTGCCACTGATTTAAATGTGTTTAAGGTTATGAGCAGAGTCTTGTCTCTCCTCCAGAGAACCCAATTCCTCTGCACAACTCCGGTGAGAACTCCTGGCTCTGGGCCCATGGCAGAGTCTCAGCAGCCTCTCCAAGGTGTCATGTCTCTGGCATGAAGTGTTACCCACCTGGGATGTGCTCTGAGACCTTCAGCAACTTACTTTCTTTATAAAATGGATGATAGTTTCAGTCCTTCCCTCCGGGTCTCTTCCACAGCCACTTGTTCTCCAGGCTCTCGCAAGCTGAGGTTTGCAGGCACTTAGCAATCCTGAACCCAGGCTTGGCACATGGTGCTTGGACACTGGTGGTCCTGGTGGCTGGGAAATGAGTATTTTGAGGAGGAGTGGTGTTCTGGTCAAGGCATTTGCAGGGCCAAGGTGCCAGATCAGTATTTGCAACAGCAGGAGAGTGAAATTCAGTGCTGTACACAGGCAGGCAGCGGTTGGAGGGGCCCAGCTCTGCTGGCCTAATGCTAGGAGGCTGGTGTGGAGGGAAGGAAGGGGCCAAACCCACCTGCAGTCCCTCACGCAGGCTGCAGCCCAAAAGCTGGGTCTGGCTCCACTCCGTATCCAGCTGCACAACATCCATCTTCCAGCTCAGTCCACATCCTTGGGCTCTGGTTGCAACCCCTCTAGTCTTCACAATTTGTCTGCTCCTGCTCTCTTCTTCTGAGGACTGGGATCGGTGCTGCCTGGGGGTCCAAAGGGGAGGTACAAACCGATAGTGCCGTGGGGCTGAGCCCTCGTCCCATCAGGACGTGCACAATCCACTCACCGTGACAGGCTGCTGCTCCCCCGAGGAGAGAGCCAGGAGACATCTCCCGCAGCCCAGCTCTCTGGGGGGGTCCCCTGGCACAGGAGGCTGGCTCCCCATGTCAGGTCGGATTTCTCAGTGGGGAGCCAGCAGGCAGTTATTATTGCAGGGGATCATTACCCACGCTGTAACACTAACACAGAAACCGTGCCTCGGCAGGCAGGTTTCCCAGTGCTCTCTGCTGCCTGCGCTTCAGCAGAGCTGGGGGCTAAAGATCTCACAGGGAACAGAACTGAGGACACTTTGGGTTAGAAACAGGATGTTTTTTCCTCCTTCAAATTAAAAAAATATCCTGTGCATCCATCTAGTCAGCCAAGGAAGGCATTTTACAGCCGCCATAACAGATTTAGAGCTAGGAACCAGAAGATAAAATAATTTACTAATTGGAAGTGGCACCAAACATTTTGCCTCTTGCCCCTTCTGTGATCTCGGTGGCAAGTGTCTGGCAGCTCGCCAGGAGACGGAGCAAAGGGACAGCCGAGACCAGAGAGGTGGATGGGGTGCGGCTCCAGGAGACCCACCCTATTATTTTCCCAGCACCCTGTCACCTTTAATTAATACGAGAGATGCCCATCAAAGGCAGAGCTGGGTGCAAGGCTGAGGAGGAGTGACAGGGCTGGTGCAGAGGAATTTCACACAACAGTCCAGGCATTTTCTAGCTCACTGAGTCGTTTTCCCTTTTTTTTTCAGATGGCTTTGCACTTGGCAGACCTCAGCAGCCTGGCACATGGGGAGAGCGTGGCTTTCTCCAGAGCCAGAAGAAGCCAGAAGTCTTCATTCATTCATTTACTCCTTCATTTGCTCCACAAAATACATTTATTTACTAGGGCGGGCACTCTGCAGCAAAAGGATGCTATGAGATGTTCTCAGCCAGCACAAGCAGAGAAGGAGCAGGTATCTGGCACGAGCAGTTGTGGTCACAACAGCTGCTGGCACAGACACTGAGTCCCCCACAGCGAGGTGACCTCTCCAAGCTAGCATGGCAAGCACTGGGCTCCTGAGGAGCGAGAACTTTGGAGCTGGGACTGCCTTTCTGCATCTATACAACATCTTGTAGGACAGCATTGTAGCACTGTCCCCACTGTGATGCCTGTGCATCCCCATGGAGGTGGCTGCTCACCATCTGTCTCCTTGTCCTGCTGCTCAGCAGGTATGCAGATCCCTCTGGCCCCTGGCTTTCCTGTGAGGACCTACACAAACCTCACCATTTTAAGCATTTGTCCCAAGCTTGCTGCCTCAAGGCTCTTGCTCTCTAAGTCCACAGTCCACCTAATAAAACTGGCTGCAACCCATTCTCAAAGACCTTTTGGAGTATCTACTGAGAAGGCGGAGCCCAGCAACTCACCTGTGACTGCCCTGCGGGATGCTCAACAGCTCAGGGAAGGGGAGGCAACCACAGGACAAGGATGAGCAGAAGATGAAGGAAATGGTGAGTAGAGCACGGGGACGTTTTGCCAGCAAAGATGCAGCCAGAAAGCCTGATGGGGCATGCCATGGGACCATGTCCTCTGCCTCCCATATGGGACCTCCCAGTCCCTGATCCCGAATACCTCCCATTACCTGCCGTAGCCAAGGCTTGGGTGCCTGGGTAGCTCTCAGATGCACAGCAGGAGCAGAGCCTGAGTCTGGATCTCAGAAGCATTTCCCAGGCCCTGTTTAGACACAGTAAAGAGACTAATTGGGTTTGTGGCTCCATGACATTTCTAGTGAAGCAAAACAGGCAGAGAATTAACCTTCCCATGAGAGAAGGAAACAATGAGAAATCCTTGTAGAAGGCTCACCCACAACATGGCCCAACCTGGCATTTGCCTGGTTCGCAACAGCATCATATTGCGTTAATCAAAATTCAGTCCATCATCTGCTCCAACTCCCACGCCTTTCTGCCCAGCTAGTGTTCCCTGAGACACGGTGCTCTCGGATGGATAAATACTTGTCTTAAGTTGCCATCTAGGGGAGCAGAAAAAGCCAGTTGCTTTGAGGTAGGTTACGAAACGGAGTACACTGAAAGCCTTGAGGTGCTTTACGTTTAGAGGGAAACAGCTACCACATAAACAGCCACACAGAATGAAAATGAAGTTACTTAACACACCTAAAATATACCACAGCAGCGTAATTACAAACACACGCCTATGTTTTGAAAGTCTGAGAAAGCACAGGGAAATGCATGCTTTATGAAGTCTGACAGAGCTTGTTTGATGGTGAGAGGAGGATGCTCTGTTCAGAGTTTTCCCCCACGAGAGCACTGGATTTAGGGTCCAATACTGGGAAATACTTGGATGCAGGAATAGAAAATCCTCTGAACTGTCTCCTGAGATCTCCCCCTTGCCTTCGAGGCTGAGACGGGTGTTGCTGCTGGGGAGGCAGAGCGGCTCAGAGTGGAAAGGCACACGGAGAGCCCGTGCAGCAGGACGTGCTCTCACTGCCGTGTTTACTGGGAGAGCTTTCCCCACAATCATCCACAGCACGCTCAGCTCCGCTGTGATCAGACAGAGTGTGTTAGCACAGGTTTTTATATTGAGTCGTTTTGTTTTGTTAAAAGGGGAAGACAAAAAAAAGAGATTAAATCAGTGTGAGCTCTCCAGTGAAGCTAAATCCAGGTTAAATCCAGATAGGCACAAGATGGAAACAAATTCTGTAAGCAGAGGAAAAAAAATACAAGGAAGGAGAAGAGAGAGACAACAGCATGGGGAAAAATGGGTGAGGGTGGATGGGCTGCGCTGCTGACTGGTGAAGCCCTCCTGTGTCAGCTGCCTTCAGGAGCCGTGGTCTTTCCCCAGGTCCCAGCTTCCCACAGCAGGCTGCGGAGCTGCGGTTCTTCAGTGGAAACTGCTTCGAGCTCCTCAGACAAAAGGTTCCCTCTATCTGCATTTATAAAGTGCTTATCACAGTGGTGTCTCGCTGCTCCAAGCCCTTTCCTAGAGAAGGGCAGAGTGTTTCTATTGTTGTTATACAAATAGCTTCCCCTGCCAGTTCCTTTCCTTCCAGGCTACTGAGTGGAGCTTGGCTCTGCTCCCTCTGGACTAATTTGATGAGAGATAATTATCTTGTTAATATCATCTTATTTTCATAAGTCTCAGTCTCTCTTTTATTAATTCTGTCAGTTCCTGGTTGTGTTGCTCTTAGGTCCGTGTCTTTTCAAAATTGTATAACAGGCACTTATGGGAGAAAGTCATAAGGAGAACAACTTAACTTGGAGAATGTAAATATTGACATTTTTCTCAATGGAGATTTTTAGTCTGTTCCTCCTCACAGAGCTGGTCACCGTGGGAACTGCTTGGACACTGCCTGTATATGAGTGGGATGCAGCTGTAATGGGAGATGCTCAGGATCTGGTACCCCCTCATGAAGGGCAGCAAAGGAGCAAGGGCAGAAGGGCTGGGTGCTCCACAGCAGTACCCGACAGGGAGATGCCTCAGGACTTGCAAAACAAGGTGTGCTCTGGCAAGGGTCTTTTCTGTGCCCCATCTTTGGGCTGAAGCAGCTGAATGCAGCAGGCAAAGGACAGAAAATGGGAAAGGAACATAGAGGTGGGTTGGTTTAAATGGAAAGGCTCAGTTTCAGCTATTCAAACAGCTGTTTGTGAGCAGCTAATGTGTCTGTCTTGCTACACAGTGGGTGATCCCAATGCGGGGGGTGGGGAGGGGAAGACAAGCAGTGGAACACCCCACCCCAGGGTGCCCACAAAACACTTCAGAATGTTTCAGACCTCATTATCCTTTGCAAGAACGTTTATGGTTATTCTTAACATTAACAGTGCAATTGTATTATCTCATATAATCATACGACATGACTCATTATGAAGCCATAGCCTGTAACTGCAGTGGATACCCCAGAGCACTGTCCCTCTGCCCTTGTCCTGCACTCACTGGCAGACATGCCAGGGAAGATCCCCTAGCAACACACCCCACTGTCCTCCAGACGTGACACCTATCTGCATCCCTCACCACCAAGGGCTGATGCCCTGGGCAGGCCCCAAAGGGGATTCAAAGAATGCCATGCTGCCTGGATCCTCATAGAACTGGTGTGGGGTGGTGACAGGGTGCTCAGCTTTGCAGGGTTCGAGAGCTTTATGGCTTTGCTGGGGCAAAAAGAGAAATTTTTAGTATCAACTGAAGTTGGTAGAAGTGTCTTGAACAGGATTTTGAGAAACACCTTATTTGGTGTTACACGTGCAAGCTTTTTCCCAGTCCCACTTCAGGTACCTAAGACTTTGTTTTCTTGGATCTGAGCCCTCAAGCCCTGTAAAACAAAGCACTTGTGCAATTGCTCAACTCCAGTGATAGGTTTAAAGTTAAGTATGTTCTCCAGTGATTTTCTGAATCAGGACGTAAATGTAAACCTCTTCTATTTGACTTGACTTTTCTTCAGTAACATAGATATCTAACTCATTCAATAGAGAGAGAAAAAAAAAAAAAATGAGTGGGTCGGGCAGACTTCCTCTCTGCTAGAAACTGAATTACATTAAGCCTGCTCATGACTGCTTGCAGGAAGAAGCTTTTTTGTTCTAGTCTGTACAAGTGCTCACACTGTGCTTGTCACTGTAGCATCCAAGAGCTTTCCAGTATTGCATTAAACAATGTGACTAATATCTGCAACATGCTCATAAGCTGCAGATTTCAAGTCCAGAGCTTCGGCATATTTATTCCAGGGACCAAACTCATTCAGTGACAGAGTAAGGAAGTGTGTTCTCAGTAGCAGCGGATGTACTTAAGAGTATTTAATCATACAGGCAAGGAGAATCCCATTCTTTAGCTGGTATGTCACACCCTATGGTAGAGTGTCCTTTAACTCAGTCTTTTACTGTTCTGCATGGTCTGAGGTCAACCTACAGGCTCCACTGTGCACAGGGAAACTGATTAAAAAACAGTTAGAAATGAACTCATAAAAATGATTCAATATTTCCAGTCATATTGTGAGAAGACTCAAGCAGTTGAAAGATTCAGATAAACAGCCTTGAGTCAATAATTTGGCCATCTCCATGGTGAAAGAAGGTAAAGAGAGAAAGAAAGATGGAAGGAGATACAGTAAGATTTTTCAGAGCAAACCCGCAGAGTAAAAAGGATAAGAAGCAAAATAAGATGGATGATTTCTTCGATTCCCCTGTGGATGCAGAGATGGAGGGAATCCCAGCTTGGCTATTCCTTGCTCTACAGGCAGGTTGGTGGGGCTTCTCAGGAAAGCTCATTCTGTTTGCATGCTAACTGTTTCCCTCCTGGGATGCAAGATCTGCTGCTCAGCTCCAGCAGTCCGAGAGGCTCATGTTCAAGGAGAAACAGGTATTACACCTTGCCATTGATTAGGCCTATAAAACTTCTAGTAGCAAGGATATACCTATGTATTATTGGAGTATAACATACACTTTTTGCATATACCAAGACATTTAAAGTCATTGATGAGATGTGAGGAAAAAAAGCAGAATTTGGGCTCCTGGCTAAATCCCTGTAGTTTACTGGGGCAGTGCAGCACATGTACTTTGATCCTACGCCCCTTGAGACAGTGTTTGTGCGACATGGGCACAGTACCACAGCCGTTGCCACTGCGTTTCAGTAGCAGAGATAACATGACAGACTCATCTGCTCAATCGTCCTGTCAGAGGCTTACACCTCTCCAAGTGGAGGAGCCCTGGCAGCAACTCCCATCTAGGAAGGGGAAACACTAGCTGGGTTACAGCAGACCACATGAGATGCTGAAGACTCGCAATGCTCCATATTGGCAAACTGAAATCATCAAAGCTCAAGTTTTTAATTTGCCCTGCAACTTTCACCCAGAACTGGAAAGAGGTTTAATGAGTTTCTCTGGCCTAAGTCCCTCTATCCTCTGCCGAGTCACCTCAAAACTCACCTTTACTGCAAAGTAAGCAGGAGTTGAAGAGCACCAAGGCAGGTCATGATGGCTCCAGACTGGCCAAGCATCCATCTGCTGGGAAACCTCGGCTGGGGAGCATGGGCTGCCCTATCCCCACACCACCAGCCTCCACTCCCACCAATGTCTCACAGGTATATGAGGCTTGTCTCTGGTGTACAAGCTCTGTGGCAAGGATGTAGCATAGGACCAACTAGGATTTGGCTGCTGGCCTTCAAGGCAAATAAATACCCTCAGCATGGAGCAAACCCACATGTAAACAGCAGTGAGATTACCAAAACAGCAGCTCAGAGGGAGGCTGCCTGCACACAAATGGCAAATCCTGAGCAAGCACCTGCCTCATATTGTTTTCCCCTCATTTTTCAGTATGCAGCTTATGACCTTATTTACTGCCACTGTCCCAGTCACGCAACAAACACAGAAATATTAATGTCCTCATCTGCTTTCCTATGAAACTCATCATTCTAGTACCCGAGTGCTTCATAGACATTCAAGAAATCATTTGCACAGGATTCTGTACTATGAAGGGGTTTATGAAGATTAAATAGATCCATTAGTTTTAGATACCCATTCTGAGACACCTGGTCCCCATTTTGTTTATTGTTGGTTTTTCTTCCTTTTCTTTTTTCAGCAAAAAAAGAGACAAGGATATCTTGTATGTTCAGAGCAAGGTTCCCACTGACTTCAGTTGTAGCACAACCACTCAGCCTTAAGCCATTCGAGTTGTAGGGTCTCTAGCCAGATACCAGGAGACGAGGAACACATTAGAAATCACCAGTGAAATACCTGGTGTTCAGGACTTGCTAGCCATCAGATGGGAGTGCTGTACCAGAGGCAAGAATCTGAGGTTCTCCAGGGCATCATCCAGTCACTTATGTATTTCCCTTCCCACAAAGACTTGCCTTCTACCTTAATACTTTCCCAGTTTTGCAGCAAATGGAGGGTCCTACAGCCCACAGGATAAGCCCTGACTTCCCTCCACACCACAGCAGCTGCTTTCTCAGTGTGCTGGATCTAGAGAAGAAAGAAAATTATGACCATATAACAAAAGCTTTGTCACAGTGCTCATCCAGAAGGCACACAAATTTAAGTGATGCAGATCACCTTCGCTGTTGCATTCACTAACTTTCAATGTCTTATTCTGAAATCTTCATCTCTGGTACTGACGTCTTCTGGGGTCTTAGAAAAACAAAGCAGCAAAGGAGAATTCAATCATATGTCACCAGATTAATTCCCCCCAGTGCATGTGGGGACTTCTAGATGTGCCACACAGTGCTGGCCGCTTCTCCTTGCAGGCATCGCCTCTCTCTGGAAAGCAGATGCCCCCCAGGGCCCTGCCACATGCTTGGTCATTTCAAAGCCAGCCAACATGGATGCCATACATTTTCCAGAGTCTGGTTCTTGCAGACAGGGGATTTGAATTAATTCCAGGCAATTTATCACACAGGCAGCACAGCAGGTGGCAAGTACAACACTGTAGACCAGTGATCAAAGAACACCCAGTGGGTCTACACATGCCGGTATCTGAAGAACCCAGGCTTCTCTCTTAATAACATACACTGAGCATCCCAGCTCCCTGTACAGGGCATCAATCATTTTCCTGTTGGTTATCATTTTCTATCATGTGTCTCTTGTGCATTTTTAATTGGTTAATTACTTTATTCATACACTAAGCACACCCCCAAGCTCCAATTATTATCAGCATTAAGTGCTCAGTTCATCCTATACATCTTTTAAACACTATATTTGGCTGTTTCCTGGTCCACACTTCCTTCTCATACAATACCATAGGGGTCCAGCAGATACCTTAGCTACTCCTTTGACAGACTATAGCCATACTGCTCATTAGTCTATTATCTAGCTGCTTATCAGCCCCACTCCCAAGCTCCTCATTACTGCAGTTGCAATTACAATAGCTAACATCCCTCCTTTCAGGCCTGCATAGTGCCACTTCACTTATAACAGGCCATTGCTATTCAAGTTAATGGCTTCCACAGCAGCAGTAGGTTGACTTTCCTATATATGCCAACACCTACACTGCCACTGCATTAATGAACAGCTCTGCTGTTCATTTTGTTTGTTCACACTTCACTATGGGTATTGTGTGTCATATCTTCGGTTGAAAGCTCTGGCTGGGCCACTACCAGGAAATCCAACTCTTTCCTCATCCTTGCTGCTGCTCTCTTACTTTGGAAAGGAATTGAAATTGCTGCTTTCTCCAGAGCAACTGAGCACCTTCATCTGGAGGAAGCTTCCAGAGGGCCAGATGGGCTGACCAGGAGCAAGGATGAGCAACAGGGACTGCAAAACACAAGGGCAAACCAGGAGGCTGTTGGGGCAGCAGAGGCTGCCTACACAGACACTGTGGCCCAGAACTGATTTACTTTCGGCTTTTTAATGCCACCTCTCTCCCCCAGCACATATACCTGCTGGAAGAACTGCCTTGTTCCAGGGGACGTTGGGGGAGTTGCTTGAAGTTTCCACTGCCTTAGACATGTTTGTGCTGACATACGAGTGGGTTCAATCTCTTAGTGCATTTATTCCAGTCTAGCATCATAGGACTGAGCAAGATCTGACCGAAATTGTCTTTTTACTTCTACGGGATTCGTTTCACTGAGTTCATTGCTGCACAGGTGGGAGATTCACCATGGTGCAATACCATGGTATAAATGTGGAGTCAGAGGTAGGGGAAAAGGTACAAGTACCCTTTTGGTGCTAGATCTGAAAACAGATTGCAGAATGTACTGTCTGAACAAGAGACATGCTCCACCAGTACAGTTCTTTACTGAGGTCAGCCCCAGTGCTCCTAACACTATCAGTACTGACTGAATTTCACAGGCAGTAGCACACCAAGCATCATACCAGCCCACGGAAAGCATCCAAACCTTGTCTCCAAAGTTGTCCAGGTGAGAGGCAAGGGCAACAAAAGGGACTTTCACCTTTCAGAGGTGCCAGCACAGTATGGAGGACCACTCTGACAGTCAAGCAGTTCCCTTGGAACCAGAAGCTAGCAACACCCCTCTGCAGCTCTGCTTGGAGTGCCACAGCCACACAAACTGTGACAGCAAACACAATGCACTTGCATGATGAGAAGGAAAGGAGAACTTGGGCATTCAGACCATGGCTTGGCACAGGACCATGCTGTGGAGAGAACATGATACTGGGAGGTGGATCAGTGGCTCAAGTCATCTAGGCTCTGCCCCTACCAGGGACCATGGGCAGGCAGCCTGCTGCTACTGAGGAGCTGGATCAGCAAGGTGCTGACCTTGGGCAGCTACCTGCATGCAGATCCACATTCAGTTGGCTTGTCTCGCTTGCTATGTCCAGCCTGGGAAGGAGGATCCAGAGCAGAAGAAAGTGGGGTGCTTTGCCCAGTCTTGCAGGCTTGCCTTCCCCACCCCTCGATGTGCTTCTCCAGTGCCCGGCCCAGACAGGCTGTCTGCAGACTCTAAAATGCTGTTCTGAAGTGAAGGAGTTGTGAACCTGCCCTCGCTCATGGATTTGGTCTGCAAGAATGGAGCAGGACTTCCACACAGACCACCAGGAGAATGAACAGTTGTTGGATGGGCTCTTCCGCGTGTTCCCATCCTGCTACCCACCAGTGTTTCCCCCAACTCCTAAAGATCTACCCTCAGATTATGAGCAAGGCAAAAAAACATGTCAGGTTTACTTCCACCACCTGCTCATGTCCCCTCACCTGCAGTTCCTGGCTTGCAAGACACATCCCAGAGAACAGGTTTGCTTCAACTCCTCGCTCTTCCTCGTGCTGGCTGGGAGCTCAGAACATACTGCATATAGCAGTGCCCTGCTCCTTTCCAACAGACTTGACAGCTGTGTCCACAAGCCAAACCTTGTGCTAGAAATAGGGTCGGTTAGAGCACTGAATATAGGTCCTCTGACCTTTCCCATGGCTCTATTGATCCTGCAACACAGCAGTCCCAATCCAACTGGGAAAGCAGGCTAGTACAGAGAGGCTATTATGTGTACTTAAAGCTCTGTCCTCTATGCCTGCACTATAATCCTGTGTGCAATATTAATTATCCAGCTAACTCTGTTGCCATGACACTCCTTAAAGCCATCAAAGCCAACATAAGAATATCAGACCTCTACCCCACCCTTCCTATTTTCTCCTGGACTCACACAAAGTCCCAGAGCCAAGCATTTGTGGCAGGGCAGGGACAGGCACAAACTCTCTCAAGGGTTACCTAGCCCTCTGCACAGCACACGAAAAGTCCAGATTTGGACTTTTGGAAGTTGTGCCTAATTCTGAAGCTGCATTCCAGGAACAGACTGAATCCAAACATGCCCATTTTTAGGTCAAACTGCAAAATTACTTTTTCCTTATCACAACATTGTCGTATCTTTAGAAGCTAAAAGGGATGATTAGAGTTATAAGGCGAAAAGAAAAAAGAAACGAAGGGGCTGGGGTGCATAAACAGATCCAGAGCGCAGAAAAAGACACAAATAGGAGATCAAAAGAGGATGAGCCAAATTCTGGATAACCTGATGTATGCAGCTTTTACATCCCTGAGTGGCTGACACTGAAGAAGCCCCACAGACAGCAACAGAACAGATCTAGGTCCTTCCCTCTCCCACCAGAGGCACAGCACAAATACTGAATGTAACTCTTATACCTCCAAAAACTAGGAGAAGGTCAATCATATTCAACCTGAAATGAGGGCAAGTGAAAAAGAAATGCTTACTGGTATAGGATTTGTGCTAGGGAAATCTTCTTTCCAGAAAACCAGAACCATTTTCCCCTCTGTGTAAAAGCACAGGTGAGAGTCCCTATGGATCTTTCATTTGCAGGGTCTGTGATCAGCAGACACAGGATCTCCACAAGCTTGGCCAGGTGCACAGCAGGCAAATACAGGACTGGTTTTGGCCACTGGGTTCAGTCTCCCACAGATACGCAGCTTAAGGATACATCCTTTGTCTGAAGGACAGGGCAAGTTTACCCTGGAGGATCCGGGCTCTTATCTACATACTGTTTCTATACAACAAGGTGGTCTTTCCCACATTATGCAGAGCTCTCATTGACAGCTACAGCAATGCCTGCAGATATTGCCAGAAAGCTGCAGAAAGAGTGCATAAACTGGGTAATAAAGCACCCCCAGAAGTTCCCCTCACCCACCCTGGTCAGCCAGTGCCATATACCCAGCCCTCACGCTGCAGACTTATATTTAAAGAAAGAAAAAACATCAGCCAAATTCAGGTCGCAGGCATGGACAAGAAGGATAAATTCCAGGTGATAGACTGCTCCTCCTGGGAAGTCACTGATGTCTGTGCTCGAGCAGTGCATTCCCCAGGGAGTCATCAGTCAGAAGCATCGGTACACCCATAAGATACAGACATCCCTGTGGGTTTTTTTGGTCACATGCATCAGCCCTGCATGCTAGGGGATGTGCTTCACAGCTAAACCAGGGGCTAAAGGCAAGAATGTTGGGGAGAAAACTCACTCTGGAATCGCCACTCTGCTTCCCTCCACTGTCTCATTATCCCTTCAAGATATCCCCTGCCTTCATCCTGAAGCAGCTGGAAGACACTTACCAGTGCTCTGCTCAGGCTCTCCACGTGATGCAGGAGCTCACCTGACAGCCTTGGAGGTGGTCCCCAGTGTGAAGGAGCAGCAACAACAAGGCTGCTCCTGAATGAGCAGCCAGTAGTAGGGCAGCATCCAGGGACTGGCACATCCCACAATAACTGAATGGGACTAGGCTGGTGATGAAAACAGGTCCACCAGCAGTCCTAGAGAATACGAAGTGAAAAGTCAGGTCCAGGGGAAGAACAGTCAGAAACATCCACAACATAGCTAAAACCATGTGATTAGAGGTGCAGGCCTGCTTTTAAATGGAGCTGCTGGATGGATGGGTGGGGAGCCCAGGTGGAGACTGTTGGGCAATTCAGATCTATTAGTGCCCTCTGGTCCATGACACTCAGGCTATGCCACCTGTAGAAACTGCATTTTTCCTGCAGGAGTAGGGGTGCTCCTGGGTCTGGGAGAGGAGCACTGCCTGCAGATGGGTGGTGGAGCACTGCTGATGGGTTGCACCATGTCCCCAAGCATCCAGTCCCAGTGCTGGCTCCAGCTGTCGGCTCTGTCCCCCACTGTGCATGCTGTCCCTCAAGTGGGCCCAGCTGGGCTGGAGCTGTGCCCTCTTTTCTCTGGGTTATGGCACGATCAGCCTCATGCGGTCCATGCAAGAGCACAGCAGTGGGTTGTGCCATAGGGTTGTCCTGTGGTGGACAGGTATCGCTGCACAAGGCCGGCCCATACAATGTGTCCTTCAAAAGACCTGAGCGGAGGCAAGGCCAAGCACCTGCTGTCTGGGGTGGTGGGGGCATTAGGTGGTCTTTCTACATGTGGTGTAAGCCTTTCCTTGTTCAGATCCCTTCCAACCACCCTTTGCAGGGAGGGTAACGTGGTTGAGAGAGCAGTAGTACCATACTTCACCCCATACTTTATTTGAAGGGGTTTTTTAGTTTTTTTCACTGACTTAGTCCCAAGTGCCCTATATTCTTTAGCGTGCCAAGATTAGACACACATTGTCCCACTGCAGAAGGATAGCAGGTCAATACAGAAGCAAAATGCTTATTCTCTGAGAACTCATACGAGAAGTTGTCCCTGAGGGATAAACCTTTCCCTTATTTCCCTGAAGGTTTGCCTTACCTCCTCTGTCCACATTTGGGTGCACATTCCCAGCTAGGGATGGGGAGCAAGGAGCTGTAAAGCAAGGAGGTACAAAGCAATGAGCTGCTTCATTTACTGTAGAAGGAGATGTGAGTGGATCTTTTACTTCTGCTTATAAAATCCCATTTATGACAATATTCACACCTACAAGCAGCTGGCACCCTTCTTCATATGCCAGAGGCTCTACTGGTGATGAGTTTCTGGCTAGGAGCATTACCACTCACAACTGATATGTTAATGCAATTAGAGACAGTGCCAAGTGCAAAGCAGTATTTGTCCTGATATTATTGGTGATAAAGGAGCCTCCTGTGTGAGAAGCAAGTCCATTTCCAATCCATCTGTATCTATATCTAAAAAAGCTTTCATTTTCCTGAGCGCTGCAGCAGATTCTCGTGATAAATTGCTGCCATATCTTAGCTCCCAACTACATTACATCCTATTCAAATCCCCTTCATTATAACAAGAAGCAACATGACACCAAAAGCTTGTCTCAGGAATTTATGACACAGTGGAGACTCTTAGATCCACTAAACCCCATTAAAACCATCTCCCTTATAAAACACACACCCTATTATGCACTTCGGTAGCGGGCAGCAGGTAGCTTTCTGCCGGAGCTCTTATTACCTGTGCAAGGGAGGTACAAGGAGTGTGTGCAAACAATTGAGTCCCCGCTGAAAGCATGGGGCTGGCACAGCATCTGTGCCTCCTGCCTGGCACATGTCAGGAGCTTCAGTTGTAGGGAGGGCTTTGTACAGTCATTTTTTTTTTAACTTTGCTTACTATGCCAAGACAAAAGGAAATGCACCCCATTGGCTAAAGCCAGTGCTTTTTTCAGGTCGCTTTCTGACACAAAGCCTCGAGAAATGGGTTTGAGGTGGAACAAAATGTTACATTGAATCTGAAATAGAACATTGTGTTTTGTTTTGTTTTGTTTAAAGCCATTTAATTAAAATAAATTTACTCTCAAAATCTCTTTAAGAAACGTAACCTGGGATTTCAAGAAGGAAGCAACAACATGTGCTGATTTCCTGATCTCGTCTTTCAAATATGCGCTCTGCTTGCAGACATGAGTTGTTTCAGTCTTCATTTCAAAGAGTAGTTTCTGTTCCCAAGACTGTTGCCTGGATGTGCTTGTAGCACCTTCTCGAGCTGGGGAAGTGGGAAAAGAGAGGAGAGAAGTGGGGGTACTGATGAAGTACCTGAGCAGGTTGATTTGCAGGTTCAGGCCTCTCTGACCACCTCCTTCCCATATCCACCCCCTCCCTGCAGCTCACACCATCCGTGCTCAGCTGCTGCTGGAGAAGCAAATGCCACCAGGCAGTATCAAAGGCCAGTGAAGGAGCCCTCCTGCAACCACACAGTGGTCAGGTATTCTTCATCCCGCAGTGACCTGACACGTGAGCAGCCCAGGAGGCATTACCAGGACAGACGACCCTTTTGAGCCAGAAAGACATGGCATCCCTCATCCCTGAGAAAGTGATTTTTCTTTCCTCCTGCACTGCATCAATTCTCTTTCCCCACTTTTCACCTCCCAGCTTTCACACCAAGCGCCAGGCTGTGCCCTTCAGGAGTCCAGGTGGCAGCTCGTGTCTGATCAGCGTGCTGCTCATTAGACTAGGTAAATATGTTTGTGTTTTCCTCTTTTTACCCCTCGTTTAGTCTCATCTGACTGTATTGTTTATTGTACTGGATTATGCAAATTATTGAAAACAGGAAGATAAGCAAAGCTTGTGCCCACTCCTCTGGACCATGCCAAGGACGGGAGTGACGCTCCCACTGTGTCAGGACTGAGTCACCTTTGTGCAGCTACTGAGTGTGATGCAGGGATGGGTTTGTCCCACCCCTCTCCTGGGAGTGACCCAGCTTCCTACCAACACTGACTCTGCACCCCAAATCAGCCAAAGCAGGATGCATGGTCCTGATCACAAGTATCCTGTTGCAGGGCCAGCAAACTCACCTCTGTCCTGCTGCGGCTTCCCAAAGATCTGGATGCTCAATGGTCCTTCTGGGAATGTGCAATGAATGCAGCAGTGCACAGCACAGGGATGACTTAGGATGGCTGCCGCTCATTGTGCGAAGTCTCCTTGAAGCAGGGGGATTTGGCTGGGGAACTGGGTTAACTCTGCTTTGAAGTGGGTGGTTTTGTGCCTAATATGCCAAAGAGGCAAGCAAGAAGGTGAAATCCTGGAGAAGAGATGAACAGTGAGAAGCGGGAGATGTGTCCAGATCACGGAGACATGCATGGAATTGAAGAAGAACTGGATGCGGAGCTACTGCATGCAGTGGAGTAACCTGTAAATAACTCAAGATAACTCAAGTGCAACTAGACATGTTCATGTTGCTTTTAAAGTCATGTAGATCAAGATGAGCAAATGTCTCTGTGACAGGATGTCAGGGATTATTGATGCTGAGGCCAGAAAGGCTACTCTGTCCTCCTTCATCACCAAAACTGGATAGTTTTACCAAGTGATTCCTGCGTCAAGCCTATAATCTCTGTCTGAGTTAGGGCAGCTTTTTAAGAAAGACATCCAATTTCAAGCAAAAAATCTCCAAGTGAGGAAGAATCAACCATCTCCTCCATACGTTGTTTAATGGCTAATTCTCTTCACTGTTGGAATGTCTCTTCTTTTCAGGTCAAATTTGTCTAATTTCAGCTTCCAGCCAACAGATCTCGTTACATCTTTGATTGCAGATTAAAGAGCTCTCTGGTCTCAGATATATTCTCTTCTGCTGGGTACTTCCAGACTTGTGTCAAGTAACTGTTCAAAGTGCAGTTCATTAAACCTTTCATTATAAAACAAGGTTTTGGGGTTTTTTCCTAGATTTTCATTAACTTTTCTATCTTTTTCTTGGATTCTTTCCACGTTTTCATTACATGTGACCCTGGAACCGGACATTGAGTGCTCTGGTACTCTTCTTAAAGCAATGCGTGGTCCCATATGAATATGAAGCCAGTGTGTGTTGCTCTTTGTCATTCTCCTCTTCAGAGACTTCAAGTTCAGAAGGCTTCCACCTGATCCCTTTTTTAATCGCTTTTCTAATCCATGCAATGGATTTTCTAATCCATACATTCTAATCTGTACAACTGTCCCAATTTGTGTACATATTTTTGTTCCAGGATAGGTGGATCTCCATTTCATTGTAGCAAAATTCAGACTTCTGGGACAAGTTCAGCCTACCAAGTGATTGATGCTGCCTTGGTGACATTTGTCTTCCTGATGGGTTTTATATCCTCTTTAATTCTTGTCTCTAAAGACTTGCACACTCACTTCCAGGTCATCAATAAATACTGGGCTGTTGGCTCTCTTCAGCAAGGCCTAACACAGATCTGATGATTTGCTCCTGAGGGATGGTGCATTGCCTACCATCTAGACAGTACCTTTGGACTTTTGTTTTCCCCATTATCAATACTTCCATCTGCCAGAACATCCCACATCTTCTGCATGGACAAAGAACCGAGCTGGCTGATTGAATGGAAACCAGTGTTTGGACAGTAGAGGGTGGATGTGTGTGCACAAGTCCTGCCCTAGCAGGAATCTGAAACATGGCTGTGGTTTGCCTTGGACCTGGAAACTGCTCCCAGGGTCTGTAGGACAGATGTAGGCTTTTAATTACGATTCAGGAAAGCAAAAGGTAGAGGCTCTAAAGAAGGACAACAGAGGCATACAAAAAAGGTCTGACAAGTTTGTCTGGAAAAGAAACAGCTCAATCTGAGTTAGCTGTTCCTAAGTTAAATATAAATGCAAAGCAGGGGAAGGTCAGTGTGCAGTGAGTGTATGTGTTGCGCTGGCAGAAGGAACAGGACTGCAAGGAGTGCCAGCACCACGCAGGGTTGGACATTCAAAGGCTTCATCTGCAGGCAGCAGTGAGGCAAGGTCCTCCAGGGGCAGGTCTAGAGGTGGGGCTGCAGTGGGAAATCCCAACAGTAGAGAATTAGATCTGCAGAGATAATCTTTCCATTAAGGCAACCAGGAAACCTGTGTGGTTTCTGGAGGGGGCAATCTTCCCATCTGTTTGGTGTCATATTTTGGGATTCCTCCAGCGTGGTAAAGGAAGATGGAAGATTATTTATCTGGAAAGTTCCTCTTTAATTATTGTGCTATTCCACAGTTAAAGCAGCAATCCCAACAAATCTTGCCGCAGTTTAGGCAGCAGCAGAAACAAGATGCTACAGCATCATCGAAATCTCCAGGGAGTCACAGAGAAGATGGAGGAAGACTCGTTTGGAGGTACACACCGAAGTTTAAGAGGCAACAGGCACAAGTTGCAAGGGAAATCCCAGTGAACACAAGGAAAATGTTCTTCCCTGTGAGGTACGTAGCACTAGGCCAATGGCCCAAAGAAGTGGAGGGATCTTCATCCTGGCAGATGTTCAAAATCTAATAGCACAATGCCCTGATCAACCTGACTTGATTTTGAAGCGGGCCCTGCTTTGAGCAGAGGGTTGGACTGGACATCCCTTGATAACTTTGTGATTCTACAACAGTTTGACGAGCAGTTTTTTCAGCAGTCTTTATAGTAGTGGCACTATGCAGGCCAGTAGTGTATTGAAGTGCAAACTGGATTTCTGGTGCACTACTCCAGGTATTCATTACGTATTCTGTTAGGCAAATTAAGATCCTGTGCTGCCATAGAAAATAGACTGAACGATGGACTCCAAAGCATCCCGGCACCACTTGATTCTCCAGTCCTGCAGCTGAGCGCTCCAAACTGGGCACTCCACAGCACAGTCAGCTTGCACAATGCATAACTCATCTGCATTAAAAAATGTAAACACTCACTGAATTTGATACAGAAATTTTGTATTTCCAGATACAAAATTCGAACATCTACATTTTTGGTTTTGTATTAGATCAATCTTGTTGACACTCCAAAACTCTCAGCTAAAGGTTGCTGGATCACTTCGGCATTGCCCAAAATGGCTGGAGCAGCTCAGCTCCCCTGAGGAACTATAGGAAGCAGTTTGAAACAAGAAAATAAAAAACCCCAGAAGCTGGTGATTTTCCTGAAATCTGTGCTAGCGGCGAAAGTTAATTTGTCATTGTTATATTTCAGAGTCTATATCCCTTTAGGTGAATATGAGCATTTCAAGGCAACCCCCCCAAGACAAACCTGGTTCCCAATTCTAAAATGTTCTTGCTATGTAAAGATTAAAACAATAACATTTTAAGCCTGCAAGCTTAAAACCTGAAGCAGTGTTGGGGGAAGACTCTGCAGCAGTGCAGGAAGCCCTGCTAATGATGTCAGTAAATTGTATCAGAAGGATTCTCTCATTTTGGGAAGAGAGATGTAATAGTGCAGGCTATTCTCACTGGCACTAAACTCATTACTTTGTTTACAGTGTGCCTTCCCGCACTGCTTTCCGATATGCTGAAAATCTTATTTTGCCTGTGATATTTTGAGTCAAAAAAAGAGCAGCGAAGTCAAAGATTCCCAGCAACATTTGATCCCTTCTATGCTTTTTTTGTTTTTACAAGGTGCTTGTTAAGGCTTAACTCCTGGTCAAGGCGGCGCTGGGGAAAATCCTCATTTCAGAGAAGGGGGTGCTTGATGGCTAATGCCGAGTGACAGGGTTCTGGGGACAACGGTGGGAGGTGTGGGCACAAGTGCTGACAGACAAAAGAAGGGTGAGGGCATATTTTGGCTGGCAGGTGGTGCAGTGGTGGTAGGGAGGTGCCAAGGTCTGGGTGAGTGCTTGCAGGAGGTGATGGCTGGGTAACAGCTTTGCAGGAGCCTGCTGGAGAGTGGACCCACCCCCGAGGTCACCCAGTGCCCAAGGGTGAGGCTTCAGGTGGCCTCAGACAAGAGGCACCAGGGCTGAGAGAGGTGGGATGGGGAGAGCTTTGTCTCTGCAGGGCCAGACTGTGCCAAGTCCTGGCCGGGAAGCGAGAGCAGGCTCTGCTGCGTCCCAGCCTTCTGCTCTCTGCACCAGCCGTGACACCTCCGAGGCAGGCAGCTCTGCCTGCACATCAGCGCCTGCCACCTGCCACCAGGAAGGCTTATCTGCCTCCGTCAGCCTCCGGCTTGGTGCTCTCCCAGCACATCACCGCCTTCCCATTTCTCATTCTGCTTTGAAGCACGAGGTGGGAGCTGCCTGCCTGTGCCAGTCACAAACGCAGCAGCCGACAGGAGCTCTTCTCCAGCTGCAGGGGCAGCAGGACTTACTGTCCCAGGAGCTGGCTCTGTGACACACCATTTCTTCCACTCTTTTATTCAAATCTGGATGCCTGGGCAGGGATTTGGTGTGGTTTTTCCAGCTATTTCTCAGTTCTTCTGGTCCCCACAGGTGCTCAGAACCATTGGGAGCTCAGACTGGAGGACACTGCAGTGAATGAGTGTCACCCAACACCAGTTTCCCATCCTTGAAAAAGCCCTGGTTGGCTGTGGCTCATACAACCTGCATGAAAGAATCTCTGGGATGGACCCAGAAGCCAAGTCCTCACCCTGGGAAGCTGAGTGTTTCTCACTGGAAACAGGAGTGAAGCAAGTGATTGAAGCAACTCTGACCATCCCATCAGCATGGAGATGACTTCTCTGCTCCTTGCCCAGGAGCCCTGGTACCTCCCTACACATAGTAGGCAACGAAAAGCCTGCTACCATCATCAGATAAATCTTTGGGCTCTGGCAGGTCTGACCCCTGCCTTGGGGCAGCTGGGGCTGCCTGGGGGGTGGAGTGTGCATGGGAGTGTGCACTCATTGCACAGCAGCTCTGTGGGGCTCTCTGCCTGGGGCCTCCCAGTGCTCCCAGCTCCAGCAACCGAGTCCTGCTGGCTGCTCTTTGGCTGCTTGGTGTACGAAGAGCCTTTCTCAGGAGTGCCAGCCTGCTACCAGTGAAGGCAAGGGTGTTTACTGGAGTCTGTAGCACCAGCAAGAGAAGACATTCCTACCTCTTCTTTTGGTAACAAAACACTGCCTGTCAGAGTGGGGACTCTGCTGCAGCTGTCTCAAGGAGGATGTGAGATTAAGCAGCACTGCAAGAAAATGAATGGGATATATAGAGGGACCTGGGTGAGCTGGAGAGGAGAGATTCTGTCTCCATCCTGCTGGCACCTCCTGGAGCTTGTGAAGTTCCTCCTGGACAATGCGTGTCTGCAGCTGCTGCGTGTAAGCCCCCTACACTAATGCACTTAATGTTTCCTTGATCTAGGACCGTGTTTCTTTTGACCTCCCTGACAAGCTTTCCCCATGGTTGTGCTTGGGAGGGAAGACTTACTCCCAGCCTCTGCCATGTTTATATATGGCCATATAGCACAATCAGCTTGCAAGGTTACTTACTCATCTCATTACACAAGCATAAACCCTAGGCAGACAAGTATAAAGCAAAATAAGGTTTATGCCTTATGGAGAAAGCTTATTGCACCTCCTAAATTGGAATAAAATATCTACAGGTGAAATATGTTGCTACTATTACAACAGTGCTCACTGTGGCATGGGAAGGGCTCCCACTGTAATGGTACCAGCAGTGTCAAGGACCAGCCAGCCCAGTGCTGGCATCGGAAGAGCCAGAGGCTGGAACCCTGCTCCAGGGAGGCAGGGGCAGTGGGACCTATGGTGGCAGTGGGACATGGTCATGGCAGATGGGTGATGTCTGCTTCTATTGCCTCAGCTGCATGGTCGTGTGCCTGCCTCAGTTTCCCAACAGCTACCTTCTAATGACAGCGCTCGCTCCCATGCCAGCAGTTAATGAGATCATGTTTGTACATGGCTTTGAAAACAAAATGTCTCTGCAACATGTAAGTGCTAAGTACTATTAGCAACTAACAGCATTTCTCCTTTGGTACAGGGCTCTGCTGACTTTGCCTGAGGCCATTCCAACCCAGTGAAGCATCACCCTCCGCAGCGCTACCTGCGCTGTGGCAGACCTCCATGTCAGACAGCACACGCCACGGTGCTCTGGAAACCAGCTGGAGATGGAGCTGCGAGCCCAGAACCGAGTGCCTGGCTTTATCCAGGCTGAGGGGTATAGGTGGAGGAGCTGAGGCTGACTGGGCGATGTGAGAGATACTGTCATCAGGCAGGGGGGTGAAGGAAGGCATCCCACCAGCAAGGTGAGACTGGCAGGGGCTGGTGCATGCAGACCCCAGGCTCACAACCCACTCTACCTGGCTGCTCTAGGGAGGACATGATCAATGCACTCATCTGCTGTTTCTGGGCTGGGCTGCAGCGTAGCCTGCAGACTTCCATGCCGCAAGGCTGGAGTTACAGCCATCCCCACAGCAGTGCCAGATCAACAGTCGATGCCCCTCGTTGGGCTGTGCTTTCCCTGCAGTGGCAGGGCACACTGCCTGCTTAACACCCATCTCTGTCTCAGCAGCCTCCATGCTCACCCTTATTATCGTGCTCTTCTTCACCCTTCCTCCTCATGCTACCTGATCATCACTGTGCTGGATCCTGCCTGGAGACAGATGATGTGCTAGGAAGGAATGGCAAAGTTTATTAAGTTGGGGTGGGAAGCTCTGGCAGGCTGGGTTCACAATTAGGCTCCCAAAGGCAAGATCATAAAGCATTCAGACACTTGGGATACAGGGCTGATTACCAGCATCTTTCATCATTAAATATTAACACCAAGGCTGCTTAAAGGCCAGCGAAAGAATTATAGAATTTAATACCTATCACGCTCTATCAATAGGCCGCGAGAAATATGGTCCTTTCGCCTATGTTTTTTTTTAATGCTTCAATGTATACTAGAAGACTGGCAAAATTAAACAGCACAATTCTTGGTTAGGAGCCACTGGGAATTGCAAACAGGGAGCACCAGGGATCAGACTTGTTTGATATGCTAGGGGAGCGAGCTCATTAAAACATAGGCATTGGTACCAGAAGGAGAGGAAATTAAAGCATAATTTAAGAAAAGAAATCCATCTATGGAGAGTGGCTCCAGCCCCTAGCACTCCCCTGTGAGGCTGTCTGCTCCCTGGGACCCCAGCCAGCTCCAGCCTGGTGGCCTGGGCAAAAGGACCATTTGCCCCCACCTCTGCAAAACTACCCTGACTGTGCTGAGACTTGGGACGTGGCATGAAACCCTGCCTGGTGTACACATAGCCTTTTGCCATCGTATGCATGTGAGATGTGATGGCAACGACACATTTCTGGGGCTCCCCACCATTCCTTGTGGCTTTACCCAGAGCAGAAAGCTGGGATAAATCCTGGCAGCCCCAGAAAAGATTGTCCTCTGCTTGTGACAGATGGTTTTCTTTATTTTTTGCTTCCTTGTTCAGTGTTACTGTGCTAAGTTATATTAGGAAAAGGGTGTCTGGGTCAGGTGGCCTTTTTGGGATGGTTGGAGACAGAACCTGTGCTCGAAGCATTGGAGGGGGCAGCAGGGCTCAGCCAGAGCACGCTGCTACTGGGACCGTCCTGCAGCACAGCCACAAGCTGCAAATCCACCGTCCCCAGAGCTGCAGAGCTCCCATGGCAGGACCACTCGGGGCTGCGGGCTCCCAGACCGCCCGTGGAGGGGAACATGTCCACCAAATGGGGAGAGCTCGGCATGGCCCAAATAGCTCAGAAAACCTCACCGGGTGCTTAAACAGCTGTCGGCTTAAAACTGCCCATGCCTTGCTCACAGCCTGATCGCCATCATGTTACAAACTGCTCCTGATGTACTGCTCTGGGAAGAGATTTAAAGGATGTGCTGGTACAGATGCACATTTTGTGTGAAAAACTGGGGACTCACAGGGATCCCATGAGCAAGGCTGGCCCACGGCCGTCCTTCAGCAGTCACCCATGCTGCTGCTTTCCCCGACCTCATCCTCCCACCCCTCCTGCAACCCTCCTTTCCGCTGTACACAGTAATGAATTGTTGCTGCTTGCTCCCCCGTCGTGGGCACGACGGCAGAGCCAATCAATACAGTTATCAAGTGGCCCGAGCAAAGCCAGATGGGTGCCTTCTTACCTCTCTGTTAGCAAACAAGGAGCACACATGGCTTCTCCTGCTGTCAGCACCGGCACAGCCAGGTCTCCAGCCAGGCTGAGCTCTCTCTGGGCTATCCTGCCCTCTGCTTCTCCTCCACCAGCCCTGCTGATGGCTGCGCAAACAACATTTCACATGGCCAAGTCAATCTGCAGAGCCACAGCTAAAACTGGAGCTGGATCCTTTAACACCTGTGAGCCAGCATCTCCCCAGAGCTGCCCTGGTGTCAGAGTCTGGCTTTTCCCCATGGAAAGTCAATCCTGTCTCTGTATGTTCTTGGATGGGGACAGTACCATGCTACTGAGACAGTGATGGCTGCAGTCAGACGCGTGGCATCTGTATGAGGGGATGCTCCCTCCACCTCAGAGATGGAATTGCTACCGCCCTGCTAAAGACTGTCTCCTGGCCCATGCCTCCCTTGCCGTATGGATAAAGATGGCCCAGAAGATTATGCTACACAAAATCAATGCATTTTCCCCAACTGTATTTCCTATGGAAGCCCCAGGACTGGTTTGATTTGCAGAAACCTCGCCAACTGCTCGCCAGCAAGGTGCCCAGCCTGAAGCTGGAGGAGTTAAACCATTATCAGAGCCGCCATCCTACCAAGCATTTTCCAGGCGTTGGTTCCTTATAGCCACACTTCAGTAATAATCCAGACACCAGGGCTATCGGATCAAAATACTCATGCTCACACGATGGTAAGCATTGTGTCAGTATAAGCTCAAAATGCTGGCTCATACCAGCCAGAAAATATTGATGTGCAAACTTTGTACCACCAGGCTTTGTGCCAGATCACATATCACCTGTCCTCCCACAGGCAGCATAAACCTGGCATAAAACCATACCTGTGTTACATGCTCCACAACACACACAACAGAAACGTGATTGTGTGCCTCTGTGTCGTCTGGAGCTGGTTTTACAATTCACAAGCACGTGTCCTATGCAGATAAGTGGCTGAAATAAGACTCAAAAAACGCATAATTGAGTCAGTTGCAAAGGAAAATCAGTGGCATCTTCGGAGCTGTGACTGTCTGGCAGTTTCTGGCTTGGGATCGAAGTGCCTCGGGACATGTTCCCTGCAGGGAGCTGGGAGATGGACTCCTGGGCTGCTTCGGTCTCTGATTGTCTGCAAGTGCCAAACCTGACCCTCTGACACTAATCAGAGCCGTTCAGGGCCTTGTGTAACTCAGCCAGCTCAGTGAACACCTGAGCATAGTCAGGTTGTGATATTCCATGCTTTCTGCGTGCACACAACTGGAAATAAGAGCATGTGAGCTGCCCAAGCCCAGGGCTGACCCAGATAGGAGCACAGGCACTTGCATGGGCCATAGAGGTTGGAAAAGGGGGTGCACAACGAGCCTTAGTCTGGAGAAGCTGTAGGTATCTGCAGCTAGCTACCCTTTATTCCTTCAGAAACCTCTCCCCTGCCCTCCTTTTCACGCCGCTGTCGTCATCTCTGTTTTTTTCCTCTTTACTCATTGCTCTTTCCCATCAAGGCTCGATCGCTGCCGCCCTCGCATGCTGCCATGCACCCTCTGTGCGGAGAGCTGCCGCAGCCACCCGGGGCTCCCCCTGCCGCCGGGCGCTCCCCGAGCTTGCCCAGCCCACTCGAAATCAGGGAAGAAACTGGCTGCAGAGTCAGAAAGGCAAATCCAGGCATGACTGACTCCGGGGAGCCTCATTGAAATAACTAATTAGGTTCTCACAGCCTTTCGCTTCGCAAGAATAAGACAGTCTACCTCTCCATATTTTCTAATGAATCCTACTCAATGTTTTCTAATGATTTATTTAACCGAGTTTTCAACGTCTCCAGGCTGCAGAGCCAGCGTCGCCCTATGCAGCCTACCCCAGATGCTGGGGGAAGCTTTCGATATTCTCTCAAATTTACCTTTCCCTGTTGGTATGCAGGTTTTTTTATGTTTCCCATCACGGTAGTGCAAATTCCATCTCCTGGTGCCGTACAGAAAAACACCCCCCCTTCCCCTGTTTACATTATTTACACGCACACAGATGGTTATAATTTTTTCTTCTCTTTCTAGCATCTCTCAGGGAATCTAAATAGGTGAGCTCTTCTCTCCCCCAACTGGCGCAGCCCACCATGGCCCCACAAACTGACGCTGGGTCTCCCAGCTCGCGTTTTGCATCCCAGGAGCTGCATTCCCATTACCCACAAATACTGTGATCCCACTAACATTTATACATGCAAACATCTTCCCAGCTGCAGAAAGTTATACTGAACTCAGGAGGACTGCCGGTAAATAACATTATTCCTGTGTAGAAGTATTAGGCATATTTTGATCAAATCATATATTTTAATTGTTATTTTCAAAGGCAGTCACTCTGCAGTGATTTTTCTTTTTAAATTACATTGTTCATTGCTTCTTGCTCCATTATCTCTTAGCTGTGTGGAGATGTAGTTTTTTTCTATCTGTGATGTTATTTTACTAGTGGCTAAGGTCATACTAACTTATGAGAGTTGCCGAAATCATGTTTCTCTCTCTATATACATTTTAATACCCACACTTGACTTTTTCCAGTGTTTTATTCTCCTCCATTGCACGTATCTTTCCCCGGGGAATTGCCAGTGTGGCAATAAATCACTGCTAATTCTCTTCTCTGCTACTCACACCCCTTCTTTATACAAATTTAATTTTTCACACATTCATTTGTATACTGCTTGTGAAGAATGCTTTTTTTAAAGAACTTAGTCTTTTCCCAGTCACCCAGGTTTTTTTCCCTTCCCTTCCCCTCTTCCCTTCCCTTTCCTTCTCTTGGAATGAAGTGTCCCTGCGACTTTGAGCTGACATTGATTTCACACCCCTCCCTGTTATACTGCAACGGTTTTCTTTTCTCCGAGATACTTTTGCAGAAGGTCTCTTTTTTGTGCTGTACATCCACAGCTGTACCATTAGCTTACACACATTCTTTGCCTGTTATTTTTTGCTACAAGTCTTAAGAAATTCCAGGTCGCCTCCTGCTATTCCATTTTGTGTAGAAGTTTTGTAAACCTTGGCTCCTTGAGAGCCCATACTGAAGTCATACTGTCTGTGTCTTTTCTTCTTACATCTCTCATTCGCAGCAGGTCTGTAGTCTGTTGTGACTTAATTATAGTGCCTTTTAAGCTTCCTCCGGGAGCTGTAGCAGTAAGGGATTTTAATATCCCACCCATGACAACATTGTCATTAGTATTATTAATTCTACTACTGCGATTAGTATACTACAGGCAGAATGAGTGGCTGCATACAGGTCAGGCACATCCCCAATTCAAGCAGTTTAATCTAAGAAATCAAATGCAGGCAATAATTGAAGACAGAGATGCTATGCCTGCATGCTGGAACGGCAAGTACGTTTGTCATTAATAAATTGCAACGCAGACCGAAGCAGGGCTCCTGCTGACTCGGATGCTACTGGGGAGGAGCAGGTCTGGGAGGGAAATGAGGAGCTGGGGCTGTTGCAGGAGGATGTTCCAGCTGGGCACGGGGTGGCAGAGCCACCATGCACAGCCACAGCTGGGGAGTGCTGAGTGCCCCAGGGATGAGTTTTACTGAGTGTATTTCAACCAGTGTGACTTTCCTCATGTCAGACAGGGTGTTGCCCTGCGCCCGTAGCTGGGTCAGCGGCAGCACCTTGCAGCAAGTCTCGCCATCAGAAGCTTTGGCCATACACGCTGCACGTAACCTGGGTTCTGCTCTTCCTAACTCAATTTAGCAAGCAGAGGTGGTCAAATGGCTTTCAGGGAATAAAAACGTGCATGAACTTGCCAAGCCACTTCTTCTGCTTTGCTCCGGCACTGCACCTCCACCAGCCCCAGTGAAAGAGAGCTGCTACTCTGGGTAGGACTTGGGCACCTTAAAGCATTCCGAGTCACCCAGCTTTTTGGTCTCTGAGCTCTGCATAAAAAAAACCAAAGGTCAAAACCCACCTCTGTGGGCTGCATGTTAATCTCCCCGCCCTGCCACAGGGATATGGGCAGAAGGCAGAGTTGGGGTGTGTGCCCTGTGCTGCCTCAGTGCACCATGGCCGCTGTCGAAGGAGCCCACTGGACCGTGATGTGCACAGCGAGGCCAAAAAGCACCAGCTACAGGAACATATTGTGGGTTTTCAGACCTGCACCTACCATTCCGCTTCTGCCCTCTCCAAGCTGTGGAACACCCAGAAATCCTAGGAAAATAGCCAGATTTCTTTTTTTACTGGACAATAGTTCTGTTGAGGTGAAGATGCACAAGGAAATCCTGATGTGGGATAATGTGAGAGCAGTGAAGCAAGGCAGACTTGCACTGGCTGAAGTTGTCACCATATAACAGAAATCACTACTGCATGAGGGGGATTTTCAGCAGCAGAAACTGGGGAAAATCCTGTTGTGAACAATATGGATAGTGCTCTCATATCTCCAAGCAACATTAATCAAAAATTAGGGACCAAGGTGAAGAGATGCTAAAGAATAAGAAATTTCACAAAGAGCCCTTCCATTTCTACAAGTGAAAAAAAATTTACGCAGTAAAAGATTAAATGCCAGTTTGAAGAGGCATTCATACGTACTTGAAGAAACAACTCCAAAATAGAAAACAAGAAAAGAACATTTCTGAGAACTTCAATTAAGTACAAGGTAACTTGGAATCATTCCCATCCGTTCCTTAAATTTTCCAGACTATCTTTTCTCTTTTATTTTATGTACTGCTCTCAGAAAGGCTTTGCTACATCAAAGATACTTTTTGTCTTCTTTGTTCAAATGTATAAATTTGCCTACAAAAATTAGAAATACCATCAACAGTGAAAAATAATTTATTTGTAAAAGGAAATAACTTTTGTTTGAACTAGAGCTGGGAATTGAGATAATGTCTATGAATATGTGGAATGAATAGATGGAAGTATCTGAATTTATGGAAATACATGAATTCTCCTTTGCTGATAGAAAATTACAGTCAGGGCCCATTGCAAGCCAAATTAATATTCAACATAATCTTATTCCCACACAGGAACCCAAAGAGACAATTGATCTCGTTTCCACTAAAAACACTGGGAAAAACTCACTGAGTAGGTCTCTCAACAGAGGAGCGCAGGCAGCGTGACACCTGAGCTAACGCAGATTCATACCTTCTGCCTTCATACAAGAAGCTCTGTTACTCCTTGGATTGGATTTAAATTTATGATCCCACGCCAGGTCCTTATTCTTCTGCTTTAAGTCACATACATAAAGCTCCATGGGAGCATCAGTAATTATGCTTATAACCGGGAGGTCACCTTTTTAGATGTATTTTCTAGATCTTCAATCTTCCTCTAAAGTAAGATGTTTTTCTTAATCAAGGTTGCCATGAGAGTCTCAGCATTTGCAGTCTCACATGGAGGAATATTAGTGCTACCAGACATTATTTTTTATTTCTCTTTCAAACGCATTGATTTTTTATCTATTTTATTCCACGAAGGAACTGTGGCACCTATTTTGCATTCAGTGTCTGCCTCAGGAGTTGTAATAACTAGAAGCACTGGATGCTCAAGCCAGTGTGTAGCTGGAACGGAGTTAGATTCACAGTCGGTCCTGCCAGCTCAATGTCTTCAGCATCTGCTGAGAAAAAGGAAAACGTGGCATCTCGCAGCCTGCTGGGACAGCTGAGGGGTTAGGCCCAGAAGTCAGTGTCTCTGGGCACATATTGGGGGTGATCAGCATTCCTCCCCAACAGGGCTGCTGTTGCTGATTTATTAACGTAGCAGTTAAAATCAAACCTGCACAGGAGAGTATCTTGGTCTTCACTGTTGAAGATAGGCATGCTAAAGGGAGGCCACTTTTTCCCTGGATGTAGGAGCAATCTCCATGTCTAAAAAAAGATCCCAAACTGTATAACCCAGAGCAAAAAAAGGCTTGACAAAGATTACACAATTCGACTTTTGCGTGGTAGAGAGTTGCACTCACACAAGAGGCACAGAGGAGAATGGGGCTTTTCTGAATTGGGCAACGATGCTTGCACAGGGACAGATCAATTAGAAACTACTTCCAATGACCCAGTATTACAAAACAAACAATGACAGTCACTTGCAAAATCACAGCAGCCTCTCATCCCAGTTTCTTCCCTGCCTCTCATCCCGGCTGCAAAACACGCTGTGCTTTGTCAGGGGAAGAGCCTGCTGCTGGCAAATCTTTATTCTCATGTCTGAGGTGTTCTGTGTGGGGGAAGCAGCTGGGCAGAAATCTCAATACAGATATAATAAAATAAAGCTGTGCCAGGAAAAAATAGTGCTTAAGGCACCAGCCTCACAGCTTCTTCTTTTCCCAGTCTTTCCTACCAGGCATGGTTTGGCCACAGCTCTCTGAGTAAGCAGTACCCGCCTGGTTTCAGGACCCTCTTGCTGGACCAGGAGGTTGTTTCAGCATGACAAAGGGATGTGCCTCCTGCCTGGTTATCCAGCAGTGCTCGGGTGGTGGGCACCCATAGGAAGCTGTAGATGTGCCTTGTGGCCACCACAGTAAAGAGGAGGTAACTCCAGGAAAGGTATCCAAGCCTGAAAAAAAGTAAAAAAGGAAAACATGTATTAGCCTAGAGCTTGAGAAAAAGGAAAAGAGCAGGAGCTTGGATCAGGCAGCGGAGGGAAAGCAGACCAACAGTGAGAGTGACAAGCTGGGACTAAAAGCAAGCTCCATTGGTCACTACTAATGTACACTTTAACTCAACATTACTTAGAGACGGGTGGCTTTGGAAAAGAAACCACAAGTAATTAACCTTGATCTAAGGGTCAGCTCACGCTGAGAGCATTGGCTTTGCTGATAGGGATTATGTAAAGAGTGTAACAACCAATACAGACAGAAGTGGCTGAAAAAGCTGAAAAATGTTATAACAATGATCTGAAAGTGAGTTTATGATGGGTAAATAACGATGGAGAAGTTCATTATGGCTGGATCCAGGCTGCTGGCACTGTGGCTGTCAAACCTGATGTAGATGTGGCAGGGGGTGTGTGAAGGGGGTGCATTTAGGACTTGCCTCCCTTCTGCCAAGATCACACCAGTGCTACCTCCAGCAGTGCAGGTCCTGAGGCCAAACAATCTCAGTCTCCCCACTTCAAAGCAGTGCTGACCAAGGTCTTCCGTGGCATGGTATGTCCACTGCAGAACCTCAGGACAAATGCAGAGGCAGGTTGCAAGGAGCAGGCCAGATGTCATTTACCTTGTACTGAAGCCTTCAAAGCTGTACTCAGATGAGTGTTTCAAGTTGTGCGCAGGGTGGTTTAGAAGCCAAGACAGGATGGGTGCAATGTGCTTCAGGAACTAGCTTCCACAGCATGCCTGCGGACACCGAGCAGCCCAAAGGCTAATGAGCATCTGTTCAACCCTCCTGTTAGCTAGGCCAGAACTCCAGAGCGCTGTGTCTTAGACTAAAGATCTCTGACATTGAACAAGAGCTGTTGAGGGAGAGAGGACATTCTTCTGACACAAGGGAGATTACCAGAGTTACAACAACTGCTAAAGGCAGGACTTCAGAATAGAAGGACCAGTGGTCTGGACCACTGTGATCATCTTTAAGCTGTGCTGTTGAGGGGATGGGGAAGTATGCTGGTGATAAAAAACGTAGTGGCATGTTCTGGGTAAAAGAAGAAATCTTCAAGAACCTCTGGCAGCTTCTTGGGCACAGTTCTTCATAAATCCTGTTTGGTAAGTAGTGAGACGATCCACATGACTATGTGCCTGGCATCTCAGTGATAGATTTGTATTGATCAGGGCAAATGGTCAAGTTTGAGACAGGCGGTGCCAATGCATGTGTCAATTAAATTCTCTTACATCTGTTCCGAAGCACAGATGTGGACTGGTCCCTTTAAGCCGATCAGAGTGAATCCTGTCTTTGCCCTTGCTGCGTCTTGACTTGCTCAGATGAATGTAAAGGTGTAAATCTGTGTCTATACAGGTGCTAACCTGGGGTTTGGTGAATTATACTGATTCACTTGCATAACCTGATTGAGGGGCTGCTGAGGTAGCTTTCATTTCTCTTGAGGCCACAAGATAAAATATCACTCCATATTCCAGCTTTCCTCCACTCTCCCTTGACGTGGCATTAAGTGGTGTGGGAGGCAGAAAATATGACATCATTTTTCTTTAAAAAGGGCATAAGGAACTGGAGACAAGTAAGTGTGCTTTCTGCGACAGGAAAATCAGAAGAAACTGTAATATACAACAGAATTAACAGGAGCCTAGGCAGATCTGGGTATACTGGGGAAGAGTCAACATGGCTTCTCCAGGGGAAGTCCTATCTCATAAATCTATTAGATTTCTTTGAAGTTGTCAAAACAGGTCCAGGAAAGGATTAGCTGTATGCCATAGTAAAATTGTGTTTTCCGAAGGTTATGTTCAAGGCCTCTCACGAAAGGCACTTGGAGACACTTTGCTATTACGGAGTAAAAGAGGAAGTCCCGCCACAGATTTAGAAGTGGTTAAAAACATGTAACCAAAGGAAGGATAACTGATTGGTGTTCATGTTGGCCTAAGACCAGTCACCAGGTCCCTTGGAGACCTGTCCTGGGATCTGTACTGTGCGACACTCATCAATGATCCGGAAAAGTGGTGAATAATGAAGTGAGAGTGTTTGCCTATGTGACAAAATTATTCAGGATCATGAAATCTAACACTGACAGTGAAAAGCTCTGGAGGATCTTCTGAGACTGAGTTACTGACAATAAAACAGAAGATGAAATTCAATGTAAATAAATGTAAGGTAATGTCAGTGAAGGTGAAAAAAATGCAGAATGGCAACCAAGTTTAAACAGACAATGATTACCTCTGAATTAGCTACCAATGCTCATTAAGGAATTCATAGAGGACCATGGAAGGTGCCCTGGAAAAGCTGCTCAGACCTGTGCCCAGGTGAAAAAGCAAGGAGGATGTCAGACATCTCTTGAGAGAGAGAGAACAGTACAAGAATTGTCATCATAACCAGCATGGAGATCCACAGTCCATCTTTATTTTTAATATGGAGTCTATGTCTGATCTTGCATCTCATAAAGGACTAACAAAAACAAAATAAAAAAGAAAAGGCTGACCCAGTGATGTTCCTGATGCTGAGAGACTGAGAAGACCAAGGTTATTCAGCCTGCAAAGACCATGGAGGTCTATCCCAAGTGTTTTGGAGAAAGAAAATTGGAGTTGGTGATTCTCTCTTTCTGGCGTTACAGTAAGAAATGAAAGTATCAGGAAGCAGATTTAAAATGATGACTTGGAAGCACTTTTTCTGCACCGGGATTTGTGCATGTCGAAGGACATGTGGTATATTCGAGGTGGACAGGTCTGTCAGTGGCATAGACACAGCAGTGCTGCTGCAACGAGCAACTCGCAGCGCTCCACGGACTGCCAGATGCTGCTGTGCCAGCAGCACTCGGTGCTGGACTAGTTTTCACACACTTTGCTGTAGTGCATGTTGCTGGCCACTGCTTCAGGCAGAACACCAAGCTTTGCAGATATTAGGTCTGTTGCAGTACAATAGTTTCGCTGTCCTCATGGTGATGAACTCAAAACCCTGCGATGTGTGTCCAAGTTTAAGCCACAGCAGAACCCACTTGCTGATCACTGTGCCTAAAATGAGGTGTCTTCAGGCTCTGAGAGGGCAGCTCAAATGCTTTTCTGTATTCATCACCCAAAGCAGAGCTGTAGACCATCTGGCCTTGGCAGAAATGCTGTAGCAATCTCCTTCAAGTTCAAATCTAATACAATGTGGGAGCATGCAACTGAGGAGCACAGCAAAGGAAATCTTTGCTTTGCTTCTGCACTTCAGGCAAAAAGTAAGAAAAATTATGTATACAGACAAGAATTATTCAAACATAAATGTGCTAGATGAGCTAAGTTTATAGACAAAAAATCAGAGGAACAGATGGAAGTGTGTGCTGTAGAGAACTGAGAGGATGCACAATGAGAGGCCACCTTTGCTGCCCCATCTCTGGAGCCTAGGCAGGAGGGACTTCTGCCAGTCCTGCTCACCACTGAATGGCAAAATGTTCACTTCTCTTCAGGATGCTGAGGTAGCACTCAGTTCCCCTATGCTCGGTTCTCCTGTATGCAGTGTTGAATTCCTTCCTTTCTTCTTTCTGCCAGAGAGACACAATTACAAATAACCCGTCAGAGTAAAATAACCAAAACTTACATTCTGTCTAAAAGTCTATTTCAAGTAGAAAGAAGATTGCGTGTGAAGAAAACGCTCACCAGTGAGGTTGAACATCAAAAGAATGTTTTGCGTGGACTAAATAGAAGTATTCATTTTTCATACATGCACAGATTCACACTGACACCAGTTAGACTTTCATACGAGCACACTTTGTTTACTTAAAAGCTTGAAGGAAGGGAAAATGTCACAAATGCTCATGTAAGCCTGCATGTGCACCAATTGGACACAGCCAGCATGGCTGTTTGTACAAGCAAAGATCTCCCAATAGGCCAAGAAGCATTCACATAAATCATCTGCCCAATCATTTAAGAGAATGAATAATTCATAGAAAGGCAAATGTGTTCACAAGCAATTCATATGAAGAGCTAGGAGCTACGTTCAAGGAATGGATTTGCTGTTTGCTGTCTCTGTGAACCTCAACATGCTTTTCCTTGGCTCCTAGCTTTCAAGAGCCTGGAGCAATTCTGTAGCTCTGCCCCTCAAAATGTCACTGTTTGTCACCCATCACTAGCTGCTTGTCCACTCCCTGCACCTGTCCCAGCAGATGAAAACCACATTGTCTCCCACAGCTGGTGGTGCTAGTTAGTCTGACACCGTTAAATTACTTTATGGGAGTAATTTCATTTCTTATTTCTTAATTTCTTATTTCTTGAGGCTGATGATGGAGACACACAGCTGGTTTGCATGAGCTGTAGAGCTCACAAAGACTTGTGTCTGTCCACGGCCTCAAGTTGTGTAATGGCCTCAATTTGCGTCAGGGAAGGTTTAGACTGGATATTAGGAAAAAAACCTTTACTGAAAGAGTGGTCAAGCTTTGGAACAGGCTTCCCAGTGCAGTGGTGGAGTCACCATCCCTGGAGGTGTTCAAAAAACATGTAGATACAGAAGTTCAGGATATGGTTTAGCAGACATGGTGGTGTTGGGTTGATGGTTGGACTTGATGATCCTAGAGGTCTTTTACTATCTTAACGGTTCTACGATTCTATGATTCTATGTCCAGAGTATATCCATGCTGTGTCCTGTGGTCTGGACAAGTCATGTCCTTTCTCTGTTTCTCCAGCTGTGAAATGATAAGGAAGATACTGAACAACTTTGATATCTAGGTGGAACATGGCTTTACATCAGCAAAGCTCTGCTTCTTACCCCCAGTCCTATTGGAACCTGAAGGTGGTGGGGTAGTGCTGGGACAAACAGACTGGCAGATGTGCTCCATGTAGTGCTGGCTCTACCTTCTCCTGCCCTCCTTCTCCAGCACCACCAGCAGAGGTAAGGGGGCTCTTTCAATGTTCCCTCACCTAGAGAAACAGACTTCAGGAGGGAGAAGACAGGGAACACCAGTCAGCTAGGAACCCTTGTGCTTTCAGGCACCCTCGATACCATCAGTCACAACTTTCAGGGGAAAACTGAGGTGTTTTTCAGCATCAGGCACAGCAGAACTGGCCCAGTTTTCTTTACTCTTGCGTGAGATGCAAAATATAAATAGGGGCAAGGGGTGTCCTATAGATATGTATCTGTCCTAAAAAAAATTTTCTGTGCAGCCTCAAGTAATATTGCACGCTCAGCTACCAATTCTGTTTTCCAGGACCCACTTACAGGATCATTCCTAAATCTTTTCCGAAGCTATTGCCAGAGAAGTGTGTTCATACTGCAGCTGCCTAGATCCCAAGGCAACAACCATTTCTAGAAATCAAAACTGTCTTTCTGGTAAAGAAACTCTCCCATGGAGAGATGTGGCTTCTCTAGAACACTTCAGACCCAGTCCTATTCTTGGACTGAAGGAGAAAAATACACCCCTTGCCCTGCCTGACCCAGGGCAATGATCTTCACCAATCTAAAAGCTACGCTCTCCTGCTGTCCGTCTGCACGACCGGCTGCTGATGCACCGTGTGTATACTTCTCCCTCTGTGTCTATTCCCTGGTGTTCAGAAACACTGATTACAGTGAGAGCTGATGAAATATGATTACATTTTTCTCTTCATTAAACATGATATAGAATCATAATTCACACATATAAAATTGTTTTATTCCTTTTTCCTGTTTGCTTTAGAATTATTTCATGGTCTCGACAATGTAGGTTTAGTAATGCCGTCTCTTCTGCAGAGCCAGTCAGCCGCCAGTACTCTGCAATTTTAATGATCTAATCCGACAGCTAGCATGCTTTAATTTAAAGTTTTATTAACGACTGCTTTCTACCCTCAAAGACTATATTAAAATTTGTTAATGGAATTGGAGATTATAAATGCCCCACTGCAAGGCCCACTTGTGCTGTTCTGCACCACCCCCTTTAGAACTCAGAGCAATCCTATTAACTCTTCTTTATGTTTTGTATAGGTCATTTTGATTGCAGTTTTTTGTGTACTTCCCTTATGAGATAGCATTCCCTGAATCTAAGCATTTGAAAGAACATAATTTTACAAAAGATCACATATTTCAGATTCATTATCCTTCAATAGTGAGCTTAAAATTTAATTTCTTTGACTTATTGCAAATTTTTTGAGTCTACTAGGGGAATGGAAATGAATTCTATGGGCAGCTTCATACTGTGTGACAGAAATGACAGAATTCATCCCAACTGCTGTTGAAAAAGGTGAGGAAGAAGAAGAGTGAGAAGGATACAAGGACATGTGCCATTCATAGGCATAATGTTGCAGGATCAGGACAATAAGTTGTCCTCTATATGCCTGAAAAGTGTGAAGCCCTTTGCACAAAATGTCACTTTTTCATGCACTCTGTTACCATGTGAAGGCTGCCTCTGTTAGCCTGGCCTTTTAATGGGCATCCTGAGACTCTTCACTAGGTCTCCCAGACTGCACTTGTGCATCAGGGCCCCACACTCAATGTGCCGTGAAAGGGATCCCCCGTACCCATTATTTATTTTATTTAAGGAGTCAGAAATAGCATCACCAGTCTCCAAATCTCCGCAGATCCCAGAACCAATGGTTATTGTTTGCAGCATGTCTCAGGAAATGCACTATTAATCATTTGTTGTATAGACTTAATTTCTCACAATTCTCCCTTCTTTATTTTCTGTTGCTATTGTTCCTTTCCCCTGCTTAAACATTTCAGCCACTCAGTGAAAAGGCAGAAACAACATCAGGTTCTCAAGAAACCAAACAATCAATCAGTTCACCAGCTTCACAATGGGGCTCTACGGGAGCAGCAGGGCAGCTGCCTGTTGTTTGAATATCACTCACCCGAAAGTCTTGGCCAGTGTACAGAAAAAGCAGTTATTCACAGGAAAAAGAGGTAGGTGAAGGACACAGAGGGGGATTTCTAAGTGGAAATTTTTACATTAGAGATGTTTACACTTGAGCTACTCATCTGGTCTCCTTTTACAGCTGATGAAAAGACATTGAAACATAGGGTGCAACTCATCTGACACATTTGAAATATCAACCTTAGGACAAAACAAACCAGCCATGCTGTGAAGCGCCCATTTCTCTCCAGCCTCCCCTAAAAATAGCCTGAACAGTTGAGTAGGGTACAGCATAGACCCATAAAGTTAGGGAAAACATACTCCCCTCTTTGTAGGAAGTGCCATGATGAGATCCCCAAGGAAAGGGTTATCCCAGCAGGCAGGTGAATCCTAGTGCCCCAGTCCCTGGATGCTCTAAGTTTTGTATGCCAGCTGAGTGTAATCAGTGGCCGGGAAGAGCACTGGACTAGGTGGAGCATCTGAAAGCCATATAACCCTTTTTACAGCAGATTTATATGATTTATTTTTTGCCTACCTCCTGCTTGGTTATGACAGCCCATGGTGCCAAACAAATCAATGTCGCTGGTGGGTAATCTCTTCCTCTCCATCTTCCCTTCCTCAGCTTCATACTCATTATACTTCACACTGCTGTTCTTCACCTAAGCCCTTTGTACTGCTGATGAGTTCCCCTGCCACTGCGGCACTCACATATTCAGTCCTTGGGTGACTTTACCCTGTCCCCATCTCTCCACACCTAGGCTCTTGTAATGCACAACAGGACTCTGGGCCCTGCTCACTTCTCTCTTTTTCTGCTGAAATCCTTCCAAATTGTCAACACCTGTTGAATAACACTGGGCCAAGTACCGACACCTGGGGAACACCACTAGTTACAGGCCTCCAACTAGACTCAGCACCTCTGACGACAACCCTCTGAGTTCTGCCATTCAGCCAGTTCTCAATCCACCTCAACACCCACTCATCAAGCCCACACTTCCTGAGCTTCCCTAGGAGGATGTTATGGGAGACAGTATCCAAAGCCTTGCTGAAGTCAAGGTAGACAACATCCACTACTCTCCCCTCATCTACCCAACCAGTCTTGCCATCGTAGAAAGCTATCAGATTGGTCAAGCATGATTTCCGCTTGGTGAATCCATGTTGACTGCTCCTGATAACCTTCTTTTCCTCCACTTGCTTGGTGATGACCTCTACAATGAGTTGCTCCATCATCTTTCCTGGGATGGAGGTGAGGCTGACCGGCCTGTAGTTCCCTGGATCCTCCTTCTTGCCCTTTTTGAAGATTGGAGTGACACTGGCTTTTCTTCAGTCCTCGGGCACCTCTCCTGTCCTCCAGGACCTTTCAAGGAGAGTGGCTCAGCAATGACATCTGCCAGCTTCCTCAGCACTTGTGGGTGCATTACATCAGGGCCCATGGATTTGTGAGCGTTCAGATTGCATAAGTGATCTCTCACACAGTCCTCCTCGACCAAAGGAAGGTCATTCTTTCTGCAGGCTTCCTCTCTTGTCTCCAGGGCCTGGGATTCCTGAGGGCCAGCCTTGGCATTGAAGGTTGAAGCAAATAAGGCATTCAGTAACTCTGCCTTCTTGGCTTCCTCCATCACCAGCACACCCATCTCGTTCAGCAGCAGCCCCACATTATCCCTAGTCTTCTGTTTGCTGCTGATGTACTTGCAGAAACTTTTCTTGCTGTCCTTGACATCCCCTGACAAATTCAATTCCAGGTGACCTTAGCCTTCCTCATTGCATCCCTGCATGCTTTGACAACATTCCTGTATTCTTCCCAAGTGGCCTGTCCCTCTTTCCACATTCCATGGACCTTTCTCTTCCACCTGAGCTCCGCGAGAAGCTCCTTGTTCATGCACGCAGGTCTCCTGCCTCCTTTTCTAGATTTCTTGATTAGGGGGATGCACCAATCCTGAGCATGGAGGAAGTGATGTTTAAACAGCGACTGGCATTCTTGGAACCCCCTGCCTATTAGAGCCCTGTCCCATGGGATTCCTCCAAGTAGCTCCTTGAAGAGGTCAAAGTTAGCTCTCCAGAAGTCCAAGGTTTTGATCCTACTTGTTGCCCTGCTTCCTCCATGCAGGATCCTGAAGTTCACAATCTCATGGTCACTGCAGCTGAGTCTACCTCCAACCTTCACATCCTCAACCAGTCCCTCCTTGTTCGTTAGTACAAGGTCCAGCAGAGTGCCTCTCCTTGTTGGTTCCTCCACCACTTTCATCAGAAAGTTATCATCGATGCTCTGTACGAACTTCCAGGAGTGCAGGTGCATGGCTGTACGATCTTCCCAGATGAAGTCAGGGTGGTTGAAGTTCCCCACAAGAATCAGGGCCTGTGACTGTGAGGCTGCTTTCAGCTGCTCGTAGAAGGCCTCATCAACTTCCTCCTCCTGGTCAGGTGGCCTGTAGTACATACCCACAATAATGTCACCCATATGAGGCTGTCCCTTAATTCTAACCCATAAGCTCTCAACTCCTTCTTCATCCGCCCCCAGGCAGAGCTCAATACATTCCAGTTGCTCCCTCACATAGAGAGCAACTCCACCACCATGGAGTATCTTATCACATCAGGAGCATGGCTCACCAGCCTTGCATCCCAGCTTGCACATACCAGAACTTGTGCCATGGTTTAATGCTCTCACCCACACCTAACAGTCTACATGAAATTGATACATTTATTTTGTTTGCTGGCTGCTTATACACCACCCGACCAGTGCATGGAAACAATAGCACATGACTGCAGAATTCAAGTCAATCCAGCATGAATTGCGAGCACGCAGTTCAGAATTTATCTTTTGTGAATATCTGTGTGTTAAAGTTACAGATTTGCTTTTTCACCATGTTTGCAATAGCACTGCTCAAATATTTGTGGAGAATGAACACAGCCTAATTGAAATTCAGTTGAATTCAAATTAATATTCATGATTTTTTTTCCCTTCCACTCTTCATTCAGCTCTAAATGGAAGAAGCTTCCTGCTGTGGAGGGGGCAGCTGTAAGCTAGTAGACTTCTGTAAGGGTGAAAAGTTTGGCAATTCAATCTGAATTTCTTGAGGCAGCCACACGCTGGATGTCACTGCTATCTACATCATTTGCATGTATTGACAGGCAGGTCCTGAGCTCGATCAGTTTATGCCTGTGTCGGGTGGGTGCTGATTGCTGGAGATTTACAGCACCTCACTCTGCATCGCTGCTCACGCCACCTGCTCCTTCCTCCTTGGCACCCAGCTCCCATCACAGTGACGGTGCCCTCCGTGCTGTCGATAGCTCCAGCTCGTAGCTCCATGCGTTTGAAGGGCTGCCCTCCAAGCAGCATCCAACCTCCCGCTAATTTAGCTCCTGTGAAAGGCACAAGCATGCTGTCAATACATAGCAGCTGGGACTTCTCCAGGAGGGAAGGACAGAGATTTGTTGGTCACTGGAAGTGGAGATGGATTTGGAGACATTGCTTGTTTGTAGCTGTGCAGGAGTAAGGGCTAAGCTCACTGAGACCCCAACCCCATCAATTGCTTTCATGGTCATAGATTGTGATTTCTGTCGAAGGTGAGCTGATATTTTTAGCAGAATGTGATGAAACTCCACACCTCTATAAAGCATAATTTCCAGACCTTATCCACTTTTCTGTGTCTAGTCAAACTGCTGCTCTCTGTCTGCCACTAAGGAAATCTTGCACGGGGAGATTAGAGACGCCTGGCACAGTAAAACCTTCCTCCAGTCACCCAGGAAACACAAGACTTTTCTCTTATTCCTTGGAAAAACATGGAAATTAAATTGAAAGCACTACATGGATGCACCTCTACCCAGATAAACTCACAGACTGTCAGAATGCAGATGTTCCTGTGGACTATTGCTGCTCACGTGCTATTCAGAGCATCCCAGGTAGTCTGAAAGTGCTTTTCATCAGGTATTTATGGTCCCCAGTAAAGCACTAAGATAGAAATATTGAAAAATACACATTTAACTAGAAAAATACAGGAATGGTGAAAAATAACTAGAGGCACTGTAATGCTCTGAAGGATCTTGGAATCATCTCAGATGATTTTTTCCGGACAGGCTTTTACTACCACTGACACTGTATATAGTCACAGATACTGCTTGTTTTCCTCTTAGTTTTTAATTTTTTGTATGCTTCATGGCTGCAACACCTAAAGGAAATGGAAGCAGGTGCCACAGCAAGTCTGCTTTTCTCCTCAGGTACAGGATAGGCAGCACACCTAAGGCAGGAGTCCTTGCCGCAAAGAGACTTTATGACTCCCAAGCGAGATACCCCTTCCCTGCCTTAGCAGACAAATTTATCATGCCTCTCAATGCCAGTGCAGCTGAATATGGATTTTTAAAAGTCACCGTAGTGCTCCAGCCCCAGTTATGCCTCTATGGCATATCATCACCACAAATCACGGTCAGGGTTTCCCAAACACCATGTTTGCATTGCCATACCTTAGCACACTGCTAGAGACAACTGTAATGCCTTCAGGCTGTAAAAGTCAACATTAAATGCAATAGTAGTTCAAAGGACAGTTGCAGGGAAGGGATGCCCAGGTTTTATAAAATATCCTTTTTTCAGTGCTGTGATTTCATAACAAGGTTTCATGTTTGAGTGGAGAGTTTCCACTCTGGTTGTGTCTCATGAAAGTCATTGTGTAAACTGGAGCACAGGCACCGCTGGGCTGCATCAGCTGAGGGATTCCTCTAAGCCAGAAAACTCTCTCTGGCATCAAACACTTCAGGGAAAAGTGCAGGACTTTTGAAGAAAGTTGTTTAGAGATTGCTTATCACCAAAGAAGCTTTCTTCTAACTCCCCAAATGTCTGTACCCTTAGATTCAGCATTAAGATTGTGGCAGCACCCCATGGTGAGTTGTTACAAGCTGGAAAGAAGCAATGGTCCCAAGGAAAGCAATCATCTGCGTTATGTTTGTAATCATCTCACTAACTGGCTGTGTGTCTGGACACTGGGGTTACTTCTACAGCCAGAGACCTTTGGAGGAAGACTGCTATTGTCATGAGGTAATTCAGGCTGGAAGGGACCTCTGGGTGTCACTTAACCTGATCCCATCCCACCTTTCTCAGATGCCTGTCTTAGGGTGGAAGGAAATGTCACTTGTAGGCACAGCAAGCTATCTTTTAGGAAGCAAACTTGAGAGGAATTGAATTGTACCATGTACTGTGCCATAATACATGTGCACAAAGGGTTCAGCAGGCAGCCTTAAATCTGAATAATTTTTCTGCCTCAATACATTTTATATATTTCCACATTTTATATATTTTCACCTTCTCCTCTGGTGAGATTTCTGAAGGAGTGCCAGGCAGAATGTGCAAGACTGAGACATCTCCTAAGCTGCTGCCATCTGATCTCTGTGATCCTCAAGTCCTGCAAATGGCAAGCGACCGGGATAGAGTAAAAGCAGTCAGCAAAGAGCAATCCAAGGTGAGATGGATCCTCCCACGCCCACGTATCCTCAGCATCACGAGGGTGGATCACAGCCCACAGGACTCTTATGTCCAGTGTGCAGCAACCATTTCACCCCATGTCTCTGGTACTGACACAGGGAGCAGTTTCTGGATTTCTCAGTGTTTCTTTATAAAATACAGGCACAGAAATTGCTGCTGCCCTCCAGCCCCCTGATCCTGTGCTTGCTTTGGCAGCGAGATGAATACTGTTGCAGCTCACCCAGCAGCTCAGCCAGTGTATTATTATGTTTCTTCAAAAACCCTGAATGTCCCATGTAGACCCAGAGACTTAATATTTTTTAAATTACCTATTTGCACCAGCGCCTCTTCATTTGATACCTTAATCCTTAATAGCAACTCACCTTTATTACCAGAAAAGAGCAAGTCAAGAGCAGATTTCTCCCAACATCCCCTGAGGTGAGAACTTCTGAAATGAAATCATTTCACTTCTCAGCTGTGTCCTCATCTTCCTTAATTGTTCCCTTTAACTCCTGGGGAACCAGCAGACCTGTCGTGTTCCTTTGCAAGCTTTCCTGTTCCTGGCAGACTTGAATTATCTATTGTTTGTTTTCATTCCTACCAAGTCTTGCGGTTTCTTGCTGGCTTCCTGTTTCCCTTCTTTCATGCTGCATTTTCTTCCCCTGTTTATTGACCTCGTGAAGGTCGGATTTCCATTTTTTGAAGGACCATTGTGTGGCCCAAACACCTTCCTGAACCCCGCCATTTACCTGCCTTCGCTCCTGCCTTCCTCCTGCACTCATTGATCAGACCCACGCAGGCAGTTTGAGCCCCTTTGGTACTGTCAGGTCCTGGTATAGCTAAGCATATGTTGAAATCACATTAATGGCAATTAAAACTGAGCATGTGGTTAAGTACCTTGCAGAAGGTAGCTGTTTTGCTATGTCGCTCCTTAAAGAGCACCCATGCTAAATTTTAGAATTTTAATCTCTTTACTTTTGACTCTTGATACTGTCAGCTGGCGTCCTCATTTGTTGAAATCTTTCTATCTAAAGGTTAGCATCACTGTGATAGGATTTGATCCTCTTCTTTCCCAAGGATGATGAACATAATTACATTCTTAACAAGTGAATTAAATTACAGCACAATTTCTCTAACAATGAGCGCTCTCCCCACAATGTGCTGGAAGTGTCGCTGAGCTGATCATGTGCAGGAGCCAGCCCCATGCTTCAGAATGAGTGAATTTTCTAAATTCTATTCCATGCAATATTGGGACTTTAAAAATTATGTCTTATTCATCTATTGATGACAATGGCCTCTTGGGTGTAAATTGAAGCAATTATGAAGGATCATGCAAATTAATCAATTATTTTCAGATTATTACATTCAAGCAGTAGTCTTGCTCTTCGATTTAGTTAAACTCTGCTTCTGAGTCAATTTTCAAACCTCCAAATTAAGCTATTTATTAGCTAAGAAGATCTTAAAAAAAAATTACCATCATGAATTGAATGGAAGAAGGGGTCATTTTAAAAAGGGTTTAACACAAAAACTTCAACATTTAAGAATGTGCAGAAGTGCCATTCCTGACCCCAGTGTGAGTGGGATATTTGGGATCATGTAAAACACAGCAACACAACCCCAGCTCTGTGCACAAATCTCAGCGCAGCTGCAACATTGAGGTTGCAGTGCTTCCACGGACAGTCCCAGTGCTGCTTGGAGGTGAGGGCCAGAGGGGACACCAGGGTCCAGGGACCAGTGCCACACTGGGAGTGCGGTGGGACAGATGCCCTCTGCTCCTGCTTGCCTTGTGTGGGCACTTCAGGAACTGGCCCCATCATCAGCTCTGGGGTTTTCTTTACTGAAAGCCTATGGACAAGGTGGCACCAACTCTGCACCCCCAGGGAGCCCTGGGCTGGGTACAGGACACCCTCAAGTGCCACATACTCTCCTGCCCCAGCTCCTACTTTCCTCTCTGTGGCTTTAATCCCTGCATTTGAAATTGTCCATCCATAATGGATTATCACGGCTCTTCCAGACTAGCCCAATTAATGCAAATACTGACGATAGCTAACGGGAAATAAAATGAGAATTAGGAGGCAAGCTGAGGGGCTCCTCACCTGCGGTCTCAGCCCCATGGACACTGTGGGGTCATGGGCAGTCAGTGCTCTACCCCACCGGCGCCAGATAGGGATGCTGCCCGGGAACAGCCACCGGCTCTGCCCATGGCGGGGAGAAGGCCGTCGCTTGCGCATGCTCCTGTCCTCTGCCCACCATTCAGGCAGAAGGGTTACAGGGTGGCTGAAGGCTTTTGAGTTTTAATTTAAGTGATTCTAAACCAGCTTTGGGTTTATAGCTAATAAGACATTAGTATGCTAATTAAATTATCCATGGAGTGGTATAAAGAGGCCTTCCTGAAGTTTAATGGCTGTGTAAAAGGTAACTCTACTTGTGATGTAATTAATTCATGGAACAATAAATGTATAATTAGATTCTTATTAATATCGGAGAGGCTTTTCCTGCATTAGGAATGAGGTGGGGGAACTGGTCATTTTTGCTTTTGACGTGGGAAAAAAGAGATGGCAGCTGCTGACTGCAAAGCACCTCCATCGCCGGCAGAGTCCCTGCGTCCACATAGTCTCCATCCTGGCCACCAGAACCAGGCAAGGATTTGCTGCCTACAGAAAGCTCCCACAGCCTGCCTCCTAGCATCACACGGGGCAAAAAGAAGCACCTATGCAATGAGCTTTCCCATGTACACTCTCCCAGGACTGCTCAGATGAGGGACAACTCATTTTTCAAGAGCAGTGGGACAGGAGAGCTTCTTCAGAAAAAACAAACCTTCCCAGGATCCGAGTGACCAGCAAAAAAAAACCAATGGCCCCTCTTGAAAAAGCAGGTGCTCCAGCTAATCCTGGTCTTCCCCAGGGCTGTGAAGTCTTCCAAGCACAGAGAGAGATGCAAACCTGTTTCCTTGTTTGAAAGCAATAGGTGTGACCTTGCAGCTCCATGAGACCTCAGAGATGCTGCTGCATTTATCAGCAGAGCAGCTCTTGCAGCATACATGCTGCAATCTTCTCCATAACATCCTGGATGGGTCACCCCACCAGCTCTCTGCTGCCCAGCCAGCCCCACGGCATTTGCAGATATCTTCTGTACCCAAGGGATTTCTAAACCATTTCTAAGCCAATTTTCAATTGCATATCAAGGGGGAAGCAGCAGTTTTCAAGCAGAGTGTCCCAGAAGTTGCAGAGACTGGCAGCAGGGAAACAAAAAGGCTTTCTGACTGCCCTCTGCCTTCACCCACCATGTCGTCCTGACCTGAGCTGCTCACAGCCAACACAGGGCTTTTCACAGATTTTGGGTTCCCACCCCAGCTTTCCCTTCAATCTCCAGGACCTGCAGGGTTCTGGAGCCCCCACAAGCAGGACGGATTACCCTGAAGAGGTGGAGAAGCCCCAGAGGAGACAGCCGCCCACATTGTGGGGGCTTCTTCACGCCAAGAGCAGTACAGCAAATGATCTGAGAGAAAACAAATCAAACTTATCCCCTGGCTCGGCCCTAGCTACAGGGAAAAGGGTCCTTGTGCAGGAGGACACCATTTCTGGGCAGTGCCCTGCCACGCTGAGCTCGGTTTCTGCTCCTGCTCAGCATCTCTCTTGGCTGTGGGTACCACCTGTCTGTCCAGGGACATGTCCTCCGATGTCCTCCACCTGCACACAGATATGTCTCCTTACCCATCATCTGCGGATAGTCCAAGCAATGCCAGGACAACAGCTCCCACCATGCTCAGAGCAGAAATCCCACAGCACCGGCCATCCTGCCTCCAGCGGAAAAGGTAACATGGGGGTGTACGTTACCTCTTCCAGAGAGATTTTTACACAGAGTTATAGTAAAGGCCAGCCCTAAAGCTCCTCATCTCTGAACCTGAACCCCAGGGTTTCTATGAGAAGCGTGACTTGCGTCAGCTCTGATCTGGGACATACCTTTCTGGAAAGGTGGATGAGGGTCAGCAAATTCCAGTTGAGCAGAAAGCTCTTCAAAACCAGACAGAGCTTACTGGGGATCTCACGAGAGGAGAGGCAGAAAGCCCATGGCAAATGCCACAAGCAACAGCCAGTTCTGGTATTTATAGGGGAAATGAAACTGCTGAGGCTGCCTCTGGGGAAGAGGAATGGCAGCCTTGGGTGGCAGGGAGCTGCTGGGACAACAGGCATTGCAGGAACATACAGGGACTTGCCGTGATCCGGCCGCTCTAGGAGTGAGTCAGCATCCCTGGAAATCCTGCTGCTAGCCAGGAGATGAGTAACAGAGTCTCATCAAACACTGCTGGTGAGTTTATCCAACAAGGATGCAGGATGGGAAACAGTGTGATGTCTGTCTCATGCTACCGGACCGTTGTCCCTCTTGCAGTTCCTGCTGGTGGATGTTCCTTCCCCAAAATGCCTCTACTGACCTGACAGTGACCTGGCACGGCAGCGATGCAGAAGAGGGCTGAGCATGTTCCCAGACAGTCCTGTGCCATCAGGGGCTGTTTTGTCGGTGCCGGGGCCCCAAGCCCTTGCTGGGCTTCTGTAGAAATACCCTGGGGGAAATGAAGGGATTCAGGCAAGCCCAGCAACCTGCAGAGCCTTTGCTCAGCTTCCTGCCCACAACCCCACTGTTGGGCAGCCAAGGCTCATCATTAGCAATTAATTGCCTTTGTGGCTTTTTCATTACAGTATCTTACCAGACCTGTGACACAAAAGCTGAAAGTTACCCCCCTGCAAGTGGCTGAGCCAGCCTCAAAGCTCGCAGGGGAATGTGGAAATCTCACGCTCCTTCCAACCCCACTCCTCCCTCATGCCTCTCAGCACGCTCAGGAGACCCAGGCAGACAATATTTGCATGACTAACAGGCAAAACAAGGTTTGTCTTCTCACCAGGTCAGCAGTGACAGCACCTTATCGCACGGCCAGAGCAGAGTCTACAGCAGCTCATAGGGGAGGACAGCAGGACATCTTCCTGTGGTTGCAGCTCAGTGGAGCTCATGCAAGCGTCCTTTGAGCTGTAACCTGCAACCTGTTCCCAGCTCAGCAAATGGAAAATCAAAGCAGGACACAGCTGACAGCCATGAGAAATGCCCATTTTGAGGACATCGATCGCACCAAACTTTGCAGCTTTCTGCCAGTGATGGGGAGGCAACAGACTGAGTTTTCCCCTAAGTGCAGGCAATGCAGTGCCTGCTGTCCTCCCCGCTCCACACCTCCTGCTTCAGCAGCTTTTCCCCACGGCTCCTCTGACCACTGCTCCAGGTAGGTGTCATTTCCAGAAGATATAACTCCCCGGGGCTGGGTCCCAGCATGTTGGCAGGGCAGCCTGTGGGGTGGTGGTTGCTCCAGGAGTCAGGCTGCTGCCTCTAATCACTCATGGCTCCCAGCCCTGGGTAAGAAGAAATAATCCAGGGAAACATAGGCACATGAGGTCCTCAGTCGTCATCAAAACTAGAGAGGTTTGCAGTTAAGCGGGTGGCACCCTGTTTTTTCTGACCCTGAATTCAGGTGAATCTACATCACACTCAGACTGTGAGAAAATCAACTGTATTGCAGGGCACAGAGTGTGACAACAGGAAGCAAATTTGGCTCCCAAGACCCACAGTGCCATCAGCATCAGGGTAAAAGCCCAGGGCTTATCCAGGAAGGTTTAGAGCAGGTGGACTTGTATAAATGTTTACGGAGTACACATCAGAGACAGACTCTCATTCAGGAGAGTATCTGTGGAGGGATCAGCTCCCAGGTTTCTTCAACACTGCCCCATGACTTGCTCTTCAGAGATACAAGGGTACTAGTGTGGGATAAATTCCTGCCCTGACAGCTATGTGGCCGCACACTGGCAAGAGCAGTTCCCAGCTGCCAGGCAACCTTGTTTTTCATTTTCTTCTCCCTTTTTTTAATTTTTCTGTCCCTACTAACAAATTATCCTATTAGGACATAACCATATTTTCTGCTTTCAGAGTCTTTCCCTTTTATTTCCACAGAAAGCCTACTCAGGCAGATTTTATAAAAAAAACTATTACAAATCCCCGGCAAATCATTCCCCTATCACAGACTTGAGAGGAGAAGCAGCATTCATTTCCTTTCCATTTCTGCACACATAAACCACTTCCCAGCTCTGGTCCAGCCCCAGCTGACTCAGTGAACTGGAGAAATGTGCATTCAGACGCAAGTATGAGCAAAGAGTGCCCGGGGCTGAGGCAGCCTGGGGATGGCACAGGGGGGAACAGCTCGTGGGCAGGGAAGGGGCTCGTGCGTGACATTCCCTGCCTCGCTGCGGGGAGGTGGGAACAGGTGCCGGTCTCCTCTCCAGGCGGTTTCTTTGCCCCTTGAAAGTGGCTTTCGTGGCATTTCTTCGCTGGTCTCTATGGGCTTCCTTGAAGAAAAGGATGGGGCAGGATCTGATTTGCTGCCTGCTGCTGTGCACCCTCAACACCCCATCAGCACCCACTCTCAGGGAGGCAGGAGGAGCAGGACAAACACTTCCAGGGGCTCTGGCCCCAGAGAGACTGTCCTCCTGATCTGAGCTGGCAGAGAGCAGGAGCATGGCCGATGGAAGTGCCTTTCCCCTCTCTGCCTCCCTCACCCTGTCGGCTGCGGCTCTGCCACACCAAGGGACAAGGGACGGAACCTCTGTGCTGTCTGTGGCTGTCTTCCACAGAGCTGCCCACAGCAGCAATAGATCTAGTCCTCTAATTTTTTGTTTATTTTCACTGCACTAAATCCACACTCAGGGTCAAACTGTGGTGTGGAGGAGATGGGATTGGTAACTGCCCAGCACACCTTCCTGGGTTCCTTTTCACCCGACTGAGCCCATCTTTTCCGGAAGCACAAGAAAGCCTTCATACAGTGCCATGTCAAGTGCTGTGCTGAAATTCAGGTAGATGAAATCTATCACGTTTTCCTTCCACTAAAAAAAAAGCAAACAGTTATCTTCCCAAAAAGAGACAGGAGGTTTATCTTACTTGATCTTCTTGTGGTAAAGCCACATTACATTTTATTCCATTTCATATCTACCTTCACGTACCTATCTTCCTTTTCTGTTACTGTTCTCTCTGTCCTAAACCCTACGTATTATTTTAGGCCAGCACAAAGGCTAGCAGGACTTTGGGGTTAAATTTTTCTTCTTCCCTAGTAACAGGGCATTAGTTCTTCAGTCAGATGCCACTAATTAGATTATATCGGACTTATTAAAACTATTTCCCTTCTCATCCGTGCACCTGTGACCCCATTCTCCCCATCACTGCTCCACTGCAGTGCTTCCATGTCCCCGCACTAACTGCAGAGGAAAAGCTCAGACATCCTCAGGGCTTCCAGTGCTCTGTAACTAACTTTAAAAGCCATCTACTAGGGTCTCTCTTTCCATTTCTTGTTGTGACTTTCCTGCCTGCTGGCTTGTCTGCAGATCCAGGCAAGATGCTTCTCCCTTTCTGTGTAGCACAGGGGAGATTGTCACTGCTTTTTGTAACAGCTACCATGAGCCAGACTCTGATTTGGAAGAGACTTTCTTCCTCATTCCTGCAGGGAAATTAATTTCTCTTAAATGTGCTGATGTGCAGATAAATTGCCCGTGGACCCAGCAGATTTGCAGTCAGCAGGCTGCCCTGGTCAGTGCCAGAGAGCAGAGTGTCATGCCAGACAATGTCTTCTGAGTGATGGGGCTTTTGTCTTGGAAAGGCACCCGGTGCTATCAATCCTTCCCAAACTCCTCCGGAGACAGTCTGTGGGTGAGGTGAGGAGCGACCAGCACACCCCCGCGGCACTCCCCTGGCAGCAGGGAGAGTCACAAGCACGAGCTCTCCTCTCTGCCAAGCAGTTTTAGTCACAATGTGCTCGATCCCCTCCCCTCTTCAGCCAGTTTCTAACACAATTCCTGTGAATAACCCGTGGTGGCAGCCCACACAGAGCTCCTGCAGACCACTGGCTTTGCAAGACGGACTTGAACATCACAGCCCAGAGAGACAAAGCTGCACTGACCCCGAATAGGATGAAGTCCCTGGGGAGATTGGCCAAGTGGGTGCCAGTAACAGCGTTGCAGATATTCCTGCCAAAGCAAACCGGCATTTAGAGGTCCTTTGGAAACAGCAGCTGACTTTCAGTGAGGAAGCCAGCTCAGCAAAGCCCTCAACACTGCCATTTTTGGAGTCCACAAAGTGTCTCTGTCTCTACAGATTTCCACTCACCCAGATGGTTTTCGTCTTCAGCATCATCACAGTTGGTAGATGGTGTTTCCAGAACACACCTTCTGGAAGGTGACTGTCACAGTTATATTGGGATTCCCATGCTCCCAGCAAGCTATTTCATCTGGAAAAACCAGCACAGCTGAAGATCCAGCCAAGACCACCTACTGCTCCATCTAGAAACACCACCCCAAGAAAAGTAGAGAAACAGAGGTGTTCAGAGTAAATATAACAAAGTTACAAATTACTCTGTGATTTTCTAGCACCTTCACCCCTCTGCTTTTGCTCAAACTGAGCCCGTCTGGGAAACCAATGATTTACCTAAATATCACGTCCCCTAGCTTTGCAGCATGGAGGCATGTCGAGACACACTTGTGCTCATGTTTGCATTTGGGTTGCCCTTAACTTCTGATCACAGCCGTAACTTCCAGCTAGCCTGAGGAGAAACGTTTGTTATGTGATCTTCAATTAAGAGTTGTTAATTGGCAGGTTACCCCCCTGACTGCTGCTCTCAGGATACCCTGGCACACAGACTCAGCAGGCTGCACTGCAAGTGAAGTGTTGCAGGGTGAACTGGAAGGCAGTGGGAGAGGACCATCACCCCAGAGGGCAATTCCTATGGAGAAGGGTCACACCAAAGGCAGAGGAAGCTACAGGTATGTGGGAAGGGAGCGCATTCCACTGTGACAAGTTGAAGGCAGAGAGATGCTGATACAGCAGTCCCAGCCACAGCTGACCAACAGCCATCTGACCAGGGCAGAAATCCACATACACACTCTTTTGTTATTCGAGTGTGCTTATCCTGGTGAATACATCAGTCCATACAGCAGTGCGTTTTGTGCTGCTTTGTGCTCACTGACCTTGAGAACTGGCCAACTGTCTTAAGTCAGTGTTGAAAGAAGTCACAAGGTAGGTAGGTAGAAGGTACA